>Ga0233432_10001357_pt1 | contig 23657 bp, 20 predicted proteins | sample SI_122_August201_6_FD_179870 | JGI IMG/M metagenome (GOLD analysis project Ga0233432, IMG submission 179870) | Seawater microbial communities from Saanich Inlet, British Columbia, Canada - SI_122_August2016_10_MG | ecosystem: Environmental > Aquatic > Marine > Inlet | place: Canada: British... | reverse complement strand
CCGGTGCCGCATGCGAGCGTTTCGTTTTCGACGCCGCGTTCGTACGTACGTACCTTGATTATACCGTCGTCTTGAATTTCGGCGAAATTGGCATTGGTGCCTTCTGGAAAGCGTTCGTGATAGCGAATAGCGCTGCCTTCCGCTACGATGTCTATATTATCGACGTTCTCGCGAAAGACGACTACGTGTTCGACTCCGGTATTCATGAAGTCGAAAGGGTATTCTCCCTGGGTAGTCGACAACGTTTGTCCGAGCTCGATGGAGTGGACGGGAGTCATTACAATGGTGAAAATGCCGTTTTGGGCAATCGCTTTCATTGGACCAGCGTCCGTGAGGAAGGAGACAGACTCTCCGTTGCCGACGCCGCTGAGTATTGCAAAAGAAGTGAAGCAGCGAGCTCCGTTGCCGCACATGTCTACGCGTCCGCCGTCAGCGTTGTAATAGAGCATGGTTGCATCGCTATCAGACTGCTGGGGTGGATTGAGGAGAATGAGCCCGTCAGAGCCGATTCCGAAGTGACGATCGCAAAGGGCAGCCACTTGCTCTGATGTAAGCTCGATTGAGCCGTCCAGGTTTTGGATCATCACGAAGTCGTTTCCGGCCCCATGCATCTTTGTAAATGCGATTTCCATAATATTCGGCTTGTAGGATACGATTCGGAGCAGATTTGCAATGCGGAAAAACGGTGACAGGTTTCGGAGATCACTGTGAGCCTTGGCGTTGGGAGGGGATATCCTATCAAGATCTTGCGGAGGTTTGAATCGTTACGCAGTACGATTTTCAACTAATCGGATTTAAAACGATATGCTTAACTACCCGGAATGCGATTCCGAATACAGCTACGAAGACGGAATTGCGTTCGTTTGTCCGGAATGCGCCCATGAGTTGATCCAAATGAAGTCGGCGAAGCGGTGGTAGAGGATGCGGCTATCAAGGATGCAAATGGGAACGTTTCGCAGGATTGGGATACGATCACTGTGACTAAGGACCTAAAAGTAAAAGGCTCTTCACTGGTAGTCAAAGCCGGCACCAAGGCGAAAAATATTCGTCTAGTGGACGGAGATCACGATATCGAATGTAAGATTAGCGGGATTGGGGCGATGAAACTGAAATTGGAGTTCGTGAAAAAGGCGTAGCGACGGTTTTACGCTAGACCTCTTTAATCTTTTGGCTGGTTCCAGAGACGGAACGGGTCGTCGTGCTGACGCATTTCGGAAAGTAGAAGCTCCTCCATCTCTTCAAGCTTGTCTGCATAAATTGGGTTGTCGGCGAGATTGGTCTGATTGGGTTTGGGACTGAGACCGGTTAGGCGGGTAACGATTGGATCGTGGTGTTGGAAAATCAATTCGTGCGGATTGTCCGCAAGATTGAAGAGCTGGGTTTTGCGATATTGCCCATCCATCACATCGTATTTGATCAGTTTCCAATCGCCTTTTTTAATGCACCGGAGTCCTGGTCGGGTTTCTGCGCAAAAAACGCCGTAAAGGACTTCACGGACTGCGTCCGTGTTGCCTTCGAAAACCGGTTTGAGGCTGATGCCTTCGTTGGTCTTCGGGGCGGGGATTTGCGCGAAGTCGCAGAGGGTTGCGAGAATATCGAGCAGGTAGAGGTTTCCGGTTGCACGAGTGCCGGGTTCGATGCCGGGGCCTCTTACAATGAAGGGGACGCGCCAGCTGTGTTCGTAGAGATTTTGTTTTCCTTGTAATCCATGTCGGCCGATGGCGATACCGTGGTCTGAAGTGTAGATGACGTAGGTGTTTTCGAGTTCGCCCATTGCGTCGAGTTTGTCGAGAACGCGTCCAACTTGTATATCGATGTTTTCACTACACGCGAATTCTCTGCCAAGTTCGTTCCGAATAGTCGCTTCGTCGCGATTCTTCCAGACGCCGCTTACGCGTTCTTCGTCCCGAGCTCCGGGTAGTCGAAAAGGGAAGGGGTGACCGGTCAGATAGTTTGGCGGGAGTTTCGGTTGTTTGGAATTTACTAATGGCAGAGTATTTGGATCGGTGTGATTTACAGCGCCGTATTTCGTAAGAAGCTCGGATTTGCCGTCCCGGGTATCGTGGGGATGCGAGAAACCGAAATAGATTAGGAATGGATCGGTATCTTGGGAGGATTCGCGTTCATCGAGATATTCGAGAACTCTGTCTCCGTGCCAGCCGCTACCGGATTCGTGGGTGCCGCCCCGTTTGTCGGCGTCGCGACGATCGGCGAACAAAACGTTGGCAGCTTCGAAACTGTTACCGCGTTTGCATGTGCGCATGGTGTCGTAACCGGCTCGATTGAAAACTGCTGGCAAAGTGTTCTGAACGATATCGGTTGGCACTTTGCTGGGGTCGTTTGCGTGGGGATTGTCGGTTCGACCTGGTCGATTGGGCGCATGCCAAAGGGTGCGGCCCGACATGATCATGTGGCGTGATGGAACGCATACGCCGCTTAGCCAGGCTCCCATGTGGTAGGCTCCATCCAGGATCATCCCCTCTCGAGCGAGCTGATCTATCCGAGGCGTGTCTAGCGGAGATTTGGGATCGTAGATCTTTAGGTCGAATGGCGACTGGTCGTCTGCGATGATGAAAAGGATGTTGGGGCGTTTTTGATCTTCTGCGTTTAGCGGCGAGGCGAAAACGGCGACCAGCGTGCCAAGCAGAGAAATCGATGCGGCTATTGAAATACGAAGTTGTTTGATTGGCATCTGTTTTCCGGGGGACAGGTTTTGTTAAAACTACAGTCTCAGACCGCCATCGATGAATTGGTTGGAGCCGTTGATGTAGCTGCCCGCCTCGGAGCAAAGAAGGAGAGCGGCACCAGCGCAGTCTTCAGCCTTTCCAAGACGACCGCAGGGGATTTTGGATACGGAACTATCGCGATTTTCCGGACTACTGAGAAAATCTTTATTGCGGCGCGTATCGATTATGCCCGGAGCGATGTTGTTGAAAGTAATCCCGAAGCGTCCATATTCTTTGGCGAGATTGCAGACGAAATGCGTTTGGGCTTTCTTGAGTGCAGCATATACGATGAAGTTGGAGTTATGATTTTCCTCTTGGACGCTGCCAATTGTTATTACGCGACCCCAGCCTTGAGTCTTCATGTGAGGGAGGACCAATTGGATCAGTTGGAGCGAGGCTTTGAAATTGGTGGCGAATTGAAGGTCCATTTCATTTTCGCCGATCTCTGGTAGTTTTTGCCCGAATTGTATCGCAGCATTGGATATAAGTATATCGATGGCCCCTGACTTTTCCGTAGCCGCTTTATAGAGTGCGTGGGCAGCGCCGCGCTTGGATAGGTCGGTCTGGCAGTACCAGGCTTTCTGTCCCGCGGTTTTTAGAACGTCGATTGATGCCTGGGCAGTTTCGGAGTCTTCGATGCCGTTGAGAACAATGTTGGCCCCAGCCGCAGCGAGGGATTCTGCAATAGCGAAACCAATTCCAATAGTGGAACCGGTAATGAGAGCAGTACGGCCAGTCAGATCGAAAGAAGGTGTGTTTCCGGTCATTGATAGATTTGTATTCGGACTCGTTTGGGAAAAATGGCAGAGGTGGTGCCTTTAAAAGTACAATGTTGTAGTTTAAAGGATTAGGAGGACGGCTTTGGCTAGGTGCCTAGAGCTCCTTGATGTGTAGATTTCGGAATTGAACAAGACTGGAGGCTCCGCTCCATTCTTTGGTTTCGTGATTGTAGCCTCCATGGTGTTGGAGGACGACGGGGCCGCTTTCGGGAACGCCGGGGAGTTGGGCATTGTCGAGGACTCGTTTTCCGTTGAGATCGACAGTGAGACGGTCGCCTTTCATTGTGATGATGAAAGTGTTCCATTCGCCAATCGGATTGTCAGCGTTGACCTTAGGCGTTACGCCGGCTCGAATGACGGGGTCTTTCTGATTGTTGCGATAGCTGTAGACTTCACCCGAGCCAATAGCCCAATTCCAGATGTTGATCTGAGCTTTGTTGGTTCCGCGCACGTAGATACCGGAATCGGCACCAGGCCCAGGGTTGATAACTTTCTCGCCGTCGGCATCCAATTGGTAACTACCATCCGGCAAAACAGTGGGCAGATTGTAAATGCCTTTGAGTTCCTTGAGTCGCCATTCTACATGAAGAGTGAAGTCGTCATATGACTTGGTCGACCAAAGGCTTTTGTCGCCTTTCATTTTTAGGTTAGGCTCGCAGTCGATGACACCATCGATGACGCTCCAAATTGATTTGGCTTCATCGACTTTAAATTCCCAACCGGAAAGGTTTATGCCGTTGAAGAGCGGAACCCAGCCTTCGGATTCGGGATGAGATCCTTTGTTAGAGCAGCTTGTTAAGATTAATACTGATAGCAGGGGAAGGAGGCGAAATGTGAATGAGGTTTTTTTCATGGGATCGTACTAGAGGTTCGACGAGCGTCTTCCGAGCAACTAAATTGCGAGATGGGTAAGGGTTAATCAATTGGATAATTGATTACTGTGAGATGCTGGCAATCGACGAATGTCTTTGTTCCTGGTCGATTGTGAGGATAGCGGGGGATATTCGCCTTTAAAATTATAACGCCGTAATTTTAGAGGTGAGAGTTGGTGGGGTGCTTAATTTCGCCGTTAGGTACTGGCACCCCGGCTTGAGGGGCTTTGCGTTTCCAGAAGAAAACTGAAGCTAGGCGATTGAAGAAAAGGATTCTGAGATCGTCGAAAAGGGTGTAGAAGCGGGATTATAAGAAGGGTGAGAACGGTTGAGGTGAGCATTCCACCCATCATGGCTCTACCGAGTAGCTCTGTTTTCCGGTCTGAGTAATGACTTGCAGGCAACTGTCTCAGGGATGGTCTATGTTCCCGTGTTTATTGAGCTTTTGGTGTACTTGAGCGACTTTGCCCATGTAATTATCCATTGAATACTTATTGGCTGCAAGATCGATGTGCTGCTCGGAAAGGAATATTTGACCAGTCGCTTCGTAATAGAGTCCTAGGTACAGATGAGCATAGCACATACTTTGACGCGAAGCGATTCCGCTGGGCCCTTTTCGCTGGGCGGATTGGAGGACGTCTTCTGGGGTTTCGGTCCCTGCGAATAGACTCCAGATTTCCATCATAGGGACGCGGCTGTCGTGCTTTATCGGAATGAGTGCCGATTGAGCGGATTCGAGCCCATTGGCTTTGGCTTTGCAAATGAAATGCCAAATCGCGTTTTCGACGTCATTAGGATTTACGGCTTGGTGGAGCTCGAATTGTTCGACTCCCTTGTCGTATTCTTCCGCATAATAATAGACGATGCCGCGCTGCCAGTGGTGAGCTTCTTGTTCGGGGACCAATTCGATTACTCGGTCGAAGTCGGCAATGGCTTCTTGAAACTGGCCGCTCATGAAGCGAGCAACGCCTCGTTGCTGATGTGCGGAGGCAGATTCTGGGTTTTCCTCGATTTGCCGGTCTAGGCTGTTCAATTCTGTAGATTGGCTATAAGCGAAATCTGAATAGCCTAGTAGCAGAGATAGGGCTATCAGCGTGATTCGAGGGTAGGATGGCCGAGTTAGGCATAAAGTCATGCCGATAAGATTAGGGCACCTTGCTTGGTGCGAGCAAGGAACTTAAGTGGTTCGGAAAGCGTGTGATTAGTTGTGCATTCCAGCCAAAGCTCGATTAGCTTCGATGCTGCATTGGGGTAATTTTACGCGGGCCTGTCCTGAATTGATAAAGCCAAGTTGTTTGATTTCACGGTCGACGAGCTTTGCGAGCTCGGAGATTTCAGGTTGGCATTTTCGTGTCGCAGCAGCGATTTGACGGCGACGACGCTTTTGGACCTCATCCAGGTTCTCTGTGCTGAAGATATTGAGGCCAGCGGTTTCCCAGTTGATGGTGAATTTCTTGATCGCCACTTCGTCTTCCGATCGTTTTTCGAGCACTTGTTCGATTTTCGATTGTAGGGCCAAGCGTTGCTTTTCCCATTTTCTGAGTAGACGTCGCCTTTCTGGTTTATTCATACACTTTAAAACGGTACTTAGAGTTCGTTGCTTAAGCGATTTATTGAGTAAATGCGCTCATCGACGCATTTGTGACAAAGATGAGTCGCGTATGGGGCCAGTTGGTAAAAGTTGAGTTGCCTGTTGGGGCCATTCCTTCCGGAGGGGCGAATTTGGTTGAGGTTTGTAAAAAGAATGAAGAAAGGTGTGTGCATCGAAGATGCACTAATAAAGGATATTTCGGAATTCAAAGAAGGGAGAGTCGGTTTTGTGACTATCCTGGGCCGACCGAACGTAGGAAAATCGACCTTTATCAATAAGGTTCTCGGGTATCACTTGACAGCTGTATCCATAAGGCCGAATACGACACGGAAAAAGTGGCTTGGAATTTTGAGCGATGAGAAATCTCAGATAATATTCGCCGATACTCCAGGCGTTCATAGTTCTAAGAACAAGATGCAGCTAGCGATGGCTGGCTCTATAAAGAGCAATATCGAAAAGAACGATTTAGTTTTGTGTATTTGTGATGCGTCGCGCGATTTCGGCAGTGAAGATGGGCGCGTCGCTGAAATCGTAAAAGAATCGGACAAGCCGGTGGTGTTGGCAGTTAATAAGGTCGATACAGCGCTTCCAGAGCAAATCGCAGCGATGACTGAACGCTATTTAAGCGTGATCGGCGATGCGACGGTGTTCGAGATTTCATCAAAAGAAGGGACGGGTGTGACGGAGTTGATCGATTGGATTCAATCGATGTTGCCAGAGGGCCCGTTTTTGTTTCCCGAGGACCAGCTTACCGATGTAATCGAGCGGGATATCGCCGAAGAGATTATACGAGAAGCAGCGAATGAATTAGTCTATCAAGAAGTGCCTCAATCGCTGACAGTGAAAATCGATACTTGGAACGAAAACGAAAAGAAGATCAAAATCGCAGCGACTTTGTTCGTTGAACGTAATGCTCAAAAAGCGATCGTGATCGGAGAAAAGGGATCGATGGCCAAGCAAATTATGAAAAATGCGCGAGCGAAATTACGTGTAGATTTGGGCAAGTTTGTGGATGTTAAATTATCTGTGAAGGTTGCTCCCGATTGGCAGAATAAAAAGACCTTCCTCAAAGAAAAGGGCGTCATCGACGTCATCAATTAAGGACGGTCTATTCGACTTTTTTGATCCTCAAGGCAATCATCGAGGTATCGTCTTGAGGAAAGTCACTATTGCTGTATCCGGAAAGAAACGAATGCATGACTTCGATAATATCATCAATTGGTAGTTGGGCGCACTTTTGAAATGGGGCAATGAGGCCTTCGAGGCCGAGTTCTACATCATCGCCGTTGCGGCATTCGACTGCGCCATCTGATACGAAGAGAAAGCAATCGCCTGGGCTGAGTTCGAAAGACCTGCATTCTACTTGGTCGCAGATGCCAAGGCCGATTACGTTTTCGCTTGGGAGTTCGACTAGTTCGACGGTCGACGTTGCTTGATTGAACCAGAGAGCCGATGGTTGACCGGCGTTTGCGAGCGTAAGTTTGGCTTGATTGTTCGGCAGAAGGACGATGGAACCGAGGAGCGTGGCGACGAAACCAGCGGGAATTAAGCCCTGTAAATGCTCGTCGAGAGTGACGAGGGCACGATCGAGTCGATCGAAGTCGCCGGGCATGTAGAAGTCGGCCAAGTGCTTGATCAAAATCGTGAACAATCCTGCTGATACGCCATGCCCGCTCACGTCTCCAAGAAGGAATGACAGATGGTTTTCGTCAACGGTGGGGAACGCTATCACATCTCCGTTTACCTCGGTCATACTTAAATTCAAAATTGCGATTTCGGCGAAAGGCGGTTGAGGGATCGGGCCAGGAATAAGTCGTCTTTGGATACGTCGAGCATTGTCGAAATCCGTCTCCATTATCTGGTTTTTGCGCTCTAGGAGTTCTCGGTTTTCTTCGAGTTCGCGTTGCGAGTTTGTTTGATCGGTGATGTCGCGCGTGATTCCCATGATTCCGACGACATTGCCGGATTCAAGATAGAGGGGGATTTTCGTTGAGGTTGCCCAGGTTATGCTCCCATCAGGCCAAGTTTCCTTTTCGGTTATGTTGATAAGCTTCTCATTCTCGCGCATGAGGCGTTGTTCGTCCTCGAAGGATTCTTGGGCGTGTTCCTTGCTGAAGAAATCGAAGTCTGATTTGCCGATAAGTTCGGCGGTCGATTTCAAACCGAATTTCAGAGAAACGACATCGCTTGCTCTCACGAACCGGCTTTGGCGGTCTTTAAAGTACACTTGATCCTGGGTTTGGTTCAGCAAGGCGTCGAAAAGAATCGACGCGGATGCATTTACTAACTCGGCATCTTCTTTTTCTGACGAATCCATATAACAAATGAACGTGCAACCCAGGATAAAAAGGGTGGACTATCGTATCGATTGGTCAATCTCGAATGGCCTTCGTTTCGAATGAGATAACCAGCATTGTCCAATGCCTGGATAAGGAGAATTATTGAGTCTGTTGGATCAAGGCTGAATTCGATAATAGCCACCGAGTTCCGATGCGAGATAAGCTGTGATAACAAAGGCCGCGGCGCTTTGGTTGATCCGTTTTGGCTCTATTTTGTCGAGTGTATCGTTGGCAGTGTGATGGAGGTCGAAATAATCGTCAGTGTTCATGGACAGTCCTATGGCGGGGACACCTTTGGCGTGCATGGGACCAATGTCGGGCCCGCCACTGGATTTGCTCCGACCGGATTTGATACCGAGTGGTTGGAGAGCTTTTCGAATGGTAGCGAGTGTAGGATCTAAAGTGTTATCCAAACCGATATTCATGAACTCAACGGGGCCCTGGCCTGCGTCAGCCTCGGTGGCGACGATGTGATTGGCAAGTTCGTCGGCGTGATGATCGGCGTAGTACTGACCGCCGATGATTCCGATTTCTTCGGCTCCGAAAAGGACGATACGGATGGTGCGTTTGGGTGGATTTGGCAAATCTCGAATGAGTTTGCCGGCCGCCATTACGATACCGACACCGGCTCCGTCGTCGATCGCACCGGTCCCGAGGTCCCAGGAGTCAAGGTGAGCGCCAAGAAGAACGATTTCGTCAGGTCGTTCGCTTCCAGTGATTTCGGCGATAACATTTTGACTGGTGACTGTACCGAGTTCTTCTGGCGTAAGGACGAGTTTGATACGGATTTTGTCGAACCGTTCAGAAAGCCGATCGAGTTGTTGAGCGTCGGGAACGGAAAGGGCTGCTGCTGGAATGCGCGGAATCTCGGGTAAGTAGCTGGTTCCTCCTGTGTGGGCTATGCGGTCATTGTCGGTTCCGGCGGAACGCATCAAAAAGGCGATGGCTCCTCTGCGAGCGGCTTCGGAGGGCCCCTTGGACCGAATGGCACCTGAGATCTTGGAGTATCCGCCAATTGCCATTGGCTGTGTTACGACGGCGATTTTCCCGTTTAGAGAACCTTCTGGTTGTTCGAGCATGGCGTCTATCGTCTTAAAAAGAGCAATTTCTGCTTCGATGCCTTCCGCTGGTGTTGGGACGCTGCCACCGAGAGCGGTGATAACGAGGCTCTGTGGAGAAGGGCTAGTGACGCTAGCTGTTTCGAGTCCTCGTTTCCAGCCGCGTTCTACGGAGAAGGACTCCATCCAGATTTTGTCGAATCCGTATACGGAAAACCGTTTGACTGCCCAGTTCGCCGCTCGTTTTTCGCTTTCAGATCCGTATAGTCTCGGACCAATTTCCGTTGTGAGATCGGTCGCGATTTCCAGCGCGAGCGAAGTGTCCTGCGCTTTTTGAGCGAGTGCGGCGGCGAGCGATTCGGGAGAAGCGATTGCAGATGAAGCGACAAGAGTCGCCAGCACAGGACCGAAAGCGATTGCTCGGAGGGGTAGTCGAGGGTGCGTCATTTATTTTTTGTTCTTTTTCTTGGTGTCTTCGGGCGTTTCGGTTTCTTCGAGTCCAACGGTTTCGAGGGTTCCAATGTCAACGCTTCCGGTTCCGAAATGAGTGCTGGATTTTGCGTATTTCTCCAGACTCGTTCCGTAGTGAGAACTGGCGGCGCGAGCGAGAGCAGGATAGGCATCTTCGAAATTCGTTCCAATTGAAGGCACGCTGAAACGCGTGGTCCAAAGAAGTTCCTTTTCTTTTGTTGTGCGGAGCTTTTCGTAGTCGTAGGCCATCAGAATTATAAAGTAGCGTTCGTCTTCGAGTTCGACGCGCAGGTCGAATTCTTCGGTTCTATTGATGTTTTTCCGATTCAAGGCACGACCGATCCCTAATTTACTATTGTTCATACCGGTTTGGTTCTCGTGACCGAATTCGCTTAGTCGTTTTAGGTCCTCGAAATACGTATCATTGATGGCTGGTTCTTCCGCGTCGATGCCTTGTTCGCCGTAAGGGTCGTCCATGTCTGTCTCAAAGAGCTCTGCCAAGTCTACTGGGACGCTTGTCGAACCGTAGTGCACTACTACCAGCAAATCGCCCGTATTCGGAGAGGCGGAAGGGTAGTAATTCCGTTGTTTCATCGAATTGCCGACTGTATTCACGACTTCTTCGAACGTTACTTCTTTAAGGCTCTTATCGCTGATGTCACCTCCGTAGAAATTGCCTTTGATGAAAACGTACGTTTCGTATGTTGTTCCATTGTCCGATTCTTTTGTTTTGTTATAGCCCGCAGAGGCCTCGGAATCTACGAAGACGCGAGCCACTTTAGCTGCGAATGAGCTGTTGGTCACGACTGGAGTCAGCACTAAAGCTGCAAGCGAAAATAGGCGCGTCAATTTCAAGGTCTTCGGAAGCAATTTGCTTAGATTGTTGTTCATGTCGTCTGAATCGGAAATTAGGGTTAGCTAATTTGGTTGATAGATTTTTCGGAATGTTCGTTTGCTACGGAAAACGTGCAATATCTAAATTCCGGTAATCTTTAACCAGTAAACGTCCGAAATTGGACGAAGTTACGGATAGATTTGGCGCACCGATAAGAGAAACACGCAAATTGGCTATATACGGCCAAGCGCAAGAGGGAGTGGGTTTCCCGAGAGAATCAACTACCATTCTCGCCGAATACGAATGGCTGAGAGACCGCTACGATAACTTTGCGACCTTTGCTCGTTGGCGGGTTGAATCTCCATTGTTCAAGGGCGTCTTGAGCGGCTTCGAGTAATCGAATGTCAATTTTGCCCTCGATCCTATCTATGTGCGGCAAGCGAACGTATCCTTCGGTATCAATGTAGAATGTGAAAATACCTACGGTATTACGGTGTTTTGCATTCAGTCTTTTGGGGACAAGGGGTTTGACGGTTTTTATGAGTTCGGGATAGGTGTCCAGCTGGTCGAATTCTACAATTTCAATCCGATCGATAGGACTGGGGTTGCTGTACTTCATCATTACGTCCGCAATACCCGAACTTATATTTAACGAGACCACATCGCCTTGAGATCGGAAATTGATATCGATCGCTCCGATTATCGAAATCGGTTTTCCTTTCCACATGGGTGGAGCGAATTTCCATTGGCCAATAACTGACTCTACTTCTTTTGCGAAATCCTTGTGACTTGCTTGAGTGACGAGCCAGTCGCGAAGTTCTCCTGAGTAGTCGATGTCGACGTGGATTGTGACGTGCCCCCAAGTTAACCCCCTATTTCGTAGGGAAATGGGAAATATGGGTTCTTTAATAACTTTAAATTGGAGGTCTACGCCGTCGCCGGTCAAATTGTATTCGTATGCGGGATCTACTTCGTTTTCGATGCTAAATAGCGATGGAAGTAGAAACAAAGTAACGGATAGAATGACGATAAATGTTTTCATAGCTTTTAGATGCTTTCCTCCTCCCGAGGACAATTGTATTATCGCTTGATATTGCAAAAATGCAACTTCGAAATCGTTTCCGCTACGGTTTCATTAGCTCCGCTGCTCATTGTAGATACTAAGTCGAATACCTATAGTGGCGGCGATACAGCCACCGAGCGAATTTCCCAAAAGGTCAAGGTGGCTCGGGGAGCGGGAGGGTAGATAGATTTGGGCGAATTCGATCGCAAAACTTAGGGTGAAACAGGCCAAGACCACGCTTGCGAAACCGAGTATCCTCAATCCGGTGTTTCGGACTATCAATAGGTGGAAAACCAGTCCAATCGGTACAAACCCGAATACATTTAGAAACGGATCTTGAAATTGCCTTGATCGGTTTGAATCCTAATCGGAGAGGAATGCGAATTGCTTCGACTCAATTGGCTTGAATTTGTTGGGCTCTTGCAAGGCGAATGCACTGGAACGCAGATTCGGGACAGTGGTGCCGCCTGCGTTTCCAAAGGAGTATTCGATCAATAGATATAGGCTTTTATTTTTAATCGCCTGTGGGTCGGTCTGCTGATCGAAAATTGCGAACCAATTCATTTTTCCGATCTAGTATTGTTCGCCGGACGCACTGGCGCCCAAAACGATTTGGGCGAATGTCGAAGTATCCGGGCCTATAAAGGTGAATCCTTTTCCTCGTTCCGCTAGCGTGCCGTTTACGTAAATGAAGGTTTCGCCGTTTTCGAAGCAGTCTCTTAGCCCAATTTCGCGGTACAACCTTTCGGTCGACGAAGCAGAACGTCGGCTTCTGATGGCTAGTTTTGAATGCCATTGGCGATTATAAGTGGCGGTTACTCTTTACCGTAGTGTAGCTCAACGAAAGTTCCGAGGCCATTGAGCGTCCGCGTTGGGGTTAATTGGAGGAGCATGCTGATGGGTTGTTCGGGGGCGAGTGGTAGACTGTCGATGGTGTAGGCGATACCTCGTTGGCTGGATTCACCTTATAGGCTAGCGAGGTTGAAATTGAGTCCGCCGGTTTTAGAGTGAAATTCGTGATCGTTGCGCGAAATAAAATTGAATGGGGCAACGCCAAAATAGATCGTCATCTTTAGAATGACGCCGGACAGCCATTTGGTTAGTGGACGCGATGGAGAGCCAGGGCCTCCTTAAAAAAAGAAGTCGTTAAGCGTATCCAAATAGTGATCTATGCGGTCGATTCGCATGTAAGCGATTATCGTTGATGGATCGGTTCGATGAACGCTTCAAGGGTAATTCGATTTCGATCGTTCGTAGAAGAGAATCTCGAATCGCGGAATTTGCTTCCAATGCCCAGGGAGCTCCGATCTTATGCCACTTTTGAAGGCTAAAATTTCTGGTACATGTTCCCACGCGCAAAATCCTTTCTTCGCAAACACGTTCTCGCGACTTTCGTAGGCATATGCTTCGCCAACGCTCTGGTCGTTTTTATTAGCGGTTGCAGTTCCCGCGAAGAGATCGAGAAGATCGCTTCTGCGGAGTCAGTGCCTGAAGCCAAGGTTTATCCAAAACACGAAGACTGGAATCTAGCGGTGACCTGTCGCGAATGTCACGCGGAGCAGTATGACGACTGGATGGGCAGCCATCACCAATTGGCCCATCGGAGAATTGATCCAGAACGGGATGCGGAGGCATTTTCGGGAGTCAAAACAACGGATGAGGCGGGTCGTAGTTTCGATTTGTTGGCGGATGGAGGTGATTTTGGCATTTCCGAAGCGGGAGCGGGTTTGCCAAGCGGAGTGGACGCAGTCATCGGAGAAACGCCGATTCAACAATTTCTCGTACCGTTCGAAGGCGGGCGATTTCAGATTCAGGAAATGACTTGGGATCCTCACAAAAAGGAATGGTTTAATGTCTTCGGCAATGAAGTCCGCGATACGGGTGACTGGGGCCATTGGAGTCAACAGGGCATGAATTGGAATTCCAATTGCGCATGGTGCCACATGACGGATTACAAGAAAAACTACAACCTAGAGACCAACGAATACGCGAGCACGTGGGAGATCGAAGCGATCTCTTGCATTCAGTGTCACTCTGACATGGAGCATCACGTAGCGGCTGCTCGAGCGGGCGATTACACTCAACGAATAGGTGAACCCAATATCGAATTGGCGATGGATAATTGCGCGAGCTGCCATGCTCGTCGTGAAGAATTGACCGATAGTGGCTTTCACGCAGGCGAAAAATTCGACGAGCATTTTCGTCTCGTACTTCCCGATTTGCCGAATGCGTATTTCGTAGATGGCAAGGCAGATGAGGAGAATTACGTTTTCGCTTCTTTGAAGTTGAGCCGCATGGGCCACAAGGGAGTTAGCTGTTTAGATTGTCACAATCCCCATTCTCACGAAACGATTCTTCCCGTAGAAGACAATTCGCTCTGTCTTCGCTGTCATAGTACCGGATTAAACGAGGCGACGATTATCGATCCAATTACGCACTCGAATCACAAAGCCGATAGCGCTGGCAACCAATGCGTGACCTGTCACATGCCGCAGCGCGACTACATGCAGCGCGATCCGCGACACGATCATGGTTTCACTATTCCGGATCCACAATTGACTATCGATTACAATGTTCCGAATGCATGCACAGCTTGCCATGAAGATCAATCGACTGAATGGGCCCGAGATGCGATTGATAAGTGGTATCCTGAATCCGAGCGCCGGGATGAATTAAGAGATCGCGCTGGCGTACTTCACGCATATTACAATGGCGATGGAAACGCTTCGACCGATGTACATCGCTTGTTGCAGAGTGAAGAGAATACGTATTGGCGATCGACTTACTTGAGAATTCTTGGAGCGATGGCTCCAGGCACGCCGGAAAGCTTGGATGCCGCTCTCGCTGGAATTAGATCGGAATCCCCAGTCGAGCGGGAATCTGCCATGCGGATTCTCGGTAATCGGAGTGACCGTTTGGCGGATGTACAGAAGGGACTGAACGATCCATCGCTTCTCGTTCGAAACCAAAGCGCGGATACGCTTTCATCGATGTTCAACCCGAACCAGAAGGCATTTAAAGAATGGAAAACCTATGCGGAGGTGAACTCAGATCGTCCGGCGGGCGCGTTGCGAAGAGCAGAATTAGCGATTCAGCAAGGCGATTTGTATTTGGCGAGGCAACTTGCAGAGCAGGCAGCGAGTTTCGACAAGAACAATGCTCACTTGCTCTACGATATCGCTATTATGTTCGCTCGTATCGGCGATGTAAACGGAGCACTCTACAAAATTGCAAAAGCGAAGGAATTGGATGATTCTATTGCACTGCTTTATTTTGGCGAAGGACTTTTGCACGCGGAGAATGGAGACACCATGAAGACGATCGAAGCAATGGAACAAGCCGTTGAGAAGGATGAAACACAGGATCGGTGGTGGTATAATTTAGGTGTGGCTTATATGCAGACTAACCAGACGGAAAAGGCTCAGAACGCCTTGATTCAGGCGGTTCAACTAAACCGAACCGAGATGCAATACCAGCAGGTTTTAGGTCAGCTGATGCAACAACAGCAGCAATAGCGACTCGGCCGTTATTTTTGGAAAAGCTCCTTAATGAAAAGCATGTCTTTGGAGCTTAGCTTGCGTTCTACCGAATACAGGTTGCAGGACACTTGAGTTTCGTTTCGAAATCCCGGAATAACGCAAGCGACGTTTGGGAAATCCAATACGTAGCGCAAAGCGACGCTTGATAAGTCTTCAGTCTTCTCTCCGAAACGCTCTTTAAGTTTCGCCAGTTTCGGTGCAAGACGCTCCAGGGCTGGGACAGCGAATTTGGGATTCCCGCTTCGGTGGTCGCCTGACTCGAATACCGGAGGATTAGTCGCATCATATTTATCGAGCAGCAAACCTTGGTTTAAGGGGCTGAAAGCGACAAACGATAATTGATTCTTTTCCAGCATTTGGCCAATAATGCCTGTTGGTTCAATAAATTTCGTATCCATCGCATGGGCCCAGCTTTGAAGTACTGTGGGCTTAACTATCGGAACGATTTTTTCGAAACGAGAGGAGCGATAAGCTGATTGGCCGACTAGGCGGATTTTCCCTTCTTGCTTCAGAGCCTGCATGGTTTCCGCAGCTTCGGCTAAATAGCAGTCATCTTTTCCGAATTGGTCGTGATGCAGGTAGTAGATGTCGAGGTAGTCGCGGTTTAGATTGGCAAGGGATTGGTCGCATTGACGGCGAATGTTTTCGGCCTCATAAGCATGAGGGGCCTCGCCTTGGAGATAGCCGACTTTCGAGGCTATTACGAAGTCTTCGTTCTTGAGGCCCAGTTTTTCGAATACTTCTGCAAGTCGCCGCTCTGCAATTCCGTTTCCGTAGACATCTGCGTTGTCAAAGTGATTAACGCCAGCGTCAAAGCCCGCTTTTACGGCTTCGCTAATATCGGATAGGTTAACATTGGCCCAACCTGAAGAGTGCCCATTCTTCCAATTGAGTCCGCCCATAGTCCAACAGCCGAGACTGATCTCGGAGACTTTTATGTCGCTGGATCCCAGCCGTCGGTATTCCATAGAGGCTAGTTTTCTAAGTCTATTTCGCTGGAACGAGACGGTAGATACTACCCTTGGCTGGGGTGCCGCTGGTTAGAGAAACGTAGAGGTAGCCGTCTGGGCCGTTTGCGACATCGCGGACACGTCCTTGATTTTTTAGGACGATCTCGTCATCAACCACTTCGCCGTCTTCGATAGTCAGGCGATGTAACTCTTGAGAAGCCATACCTGAAACAAAGAGGTTGCTTTTCCAATTGTAGAAACGATTGCCTTCATAGAAATCGATGCCGCAGGAGGCGATCGAGGGAACCCAATAATGCTTAGGCTGTTCCATGCCTTCTTGGCTTGTGGAATCGGTCATGGGCGATCCATTGTAGTTCATTCCGTATGTGATGACTGGCCAGCCAAAGTTGAGTCTTGGGCGTATCCTATTGGTCTCGTCGCCACCGCGCGGACCATGTTCGGTCTCCCAAAGCTCTCCGGTGCTTGGATCGACATCGAGGCCTTGCGGGTTGCGGTGTCCATAACTCCAGATGCTTGCGTAGGCTCCTGGTTGATCAGCAAAAGGGTTGTCGGTAGGGATGCGTCCGTCGTCATGGATCCGGTGGATTTTTCCGTTAGGGCGAGTAATGTCCTGGGCCATGTCTTGACGGCCGCGATCGCCAATACTGAAAAAGAGATAGCCTTCTTCAAACGCAAAGCGCGATCCGAAGTGCACGCCTGAATTTGTATGGAATTCGGCTGGAGCGTGAAAAATTTCCTCTTGATCGACCCATTCTTCTCCTTTGATACGTCCGCGTACAACTGCGGTCATTCCGGCTGGTTTGTTGGCCTCGAAGCCGCCTACATTCTCCGCATAGGAGAGATAGATCCATCGGTTTTCCTCATAGTCGGGGTGAAGGGCGACTTCGAGAAGACCGCCTTGACCGTGAGTCCAAACTTTCGGTGTGCCGTTAATCGGACCGGTTAATTTACCGTTTTTGACGATCCAGAGTTTGCCGTCGCGTTGCGTTGTTATGAGGTTGCCGTTGGGCATGAAATCGAGCGACCAGAGGATGCCTTTGGCATCCACGACTTTTTGCATTTCGAATGAATGCTTCTCGGTTTTGAAAACACCGCCGTTTGGCTCTAAGCGCTTCCCAAGAGCGTCCTTATCGGCAAGTTGGTTTTGCTCGCGGATATAGATAACGAGCGAACGGATTTGATCCTCGCTGAATACGTCTTTCCAAGGAGCCATTCCGAGTTCCGGAAATCCGTCGCGAATCGACTTGGCGATGTCCGCATCGGTCGGACCATGTTTCCAAATGTCGTCTATAAGCGATTGGCCGGAACCGCCTTCAAGTTGCTTGCCATGGCAACTCGCGCAAGAGGCTTGGTAGAGTTTGTCGACCTTGCCGCTGCCGATTCGATTTTGGGCGTTTCCGGCGAAAATCGGGCAAAAAGCTGCAAAGAGTATGAAAGCTTTGATGGGGTTCATTGAATTGGTGATAGGACTAATAGGTTTACTCGATTTCGATGGTTTCGAGCGGTTTGGGATCAATAACGGTGAGCTTGGGATTGCTTTCCATGAGCGCTTTCGCGAACCAATCGCGGGCTCCGATATCGCCATGAGTGAGGACGATGGTTTTGGGTTTTGCGCTGACCGCGAAATTCAAGAGTTCCTCGCGGTCGGCGTGGCCGCTCATTTCGAAGCGATCGATTTGGGCGCGAATGGTAGTTTGGTAATCGAGTGTTTCGAAAACAAACGTTTCGCCTGGGCCCGATTCAAGAAGTTTGCCGCCTGGCGTGGAAGGGTCGCAGTAACCGACGAAGCAAATAGAATTGCGTGCTTGATGGATGAGGCTGGCTGCGAGGCCGTAACTGGGAGTGCGCGCAACCATCATGCCGCTGCTCAAGATGTAGATACCTTGCACGGCAGGTTCTTTACCTGGAGTTAACTTGCGCGGGGGACGCTTGAGTCGAAGCTCTTTGATGGTTTTTCGAGTGAAGTTCACTTGCCCGGTACGTTTGGAGATTTGATCGAGGTGATCGGCGATCGCCATGCCGAGACCGGCTCCAAAGATCGGACAGGTGGGGATGAGGTCTTGTTTGCGGGCGTTGTTGAGAATTGTAAGGATTTCTTGCATACGCCCGAGGGCGAACACAGGAATGAGAACGGATCCCCCTCGGTGGAGCGTAGCTGTAATCGTTTCGAGAAGACGAGCAATTTCTTTGGGGCGCGTTTTATCCTTAGGACGCTCGGTTTCACCTCGGGTTGTTTCCAGTATGATTGAATCGAAGGTTCGCTCTTTGGGGAATTTCGCCCCGGGTAGCGTTTGCTGCTTGTCGAAGAGTACATCTCCAGTGAAGAAGCGTCGCTTCCCTTGGTGATTGATTTCGAGGCCGCCTGCTCCCGCGACGTGTCCAGCTGCGTGGAGCGTGAGCTCCATGGTTTGCTCATCTTCGATGAATGCGACTGATTTTCCGAAAGGAAGGACTTCGAATCGATCTGATATTCGGTCTACTTCTTCGTGCGTGAAAAGCGGATACTCTTCAATGTTATGCTCGGCTCGTTGCCTAGTCATAACATTGCAGGAGTTGTGTAACATTCGCTCGATGAGCATTTGGCTGGATTGACTCATGAAAGCGTGAGCATTGGGATGCTTGCGCATGAGGATCGGAAGCGAGCCAATATGATCAAGGTGGCAATGCGTAATGACGATGAAGTTAATTTCGGCACCTTCTAGCGCTGAGAAGTCGGGGATCGCATTGCCGCCTGTTTCTTTTGGGTTGAGTCCCGAATCGACAATGAATTGGAAGGCTCCCAGTTCTACGAAAAGCGAATTGGCACCAATGCCTCCTGCTTTGTTTAGGTCAGTAATTCGCATAGGAATGTGGGAATCTATTGTGATTCGGAAAGTGGTTGGCAAATTCGTTGGACGATCCTCGAAGCTGCAAAAAAGCCGAAAGTACCGGTGATATGGGTTGCCGCTCCAAAGCCGCTAGCGCAATCGAGGCGAACGCTCGTTTGGTCATCGTCCGCGTCGCAAGTTTCTGGAAACAAGGCTTCTTCTGGAGAGAAGACGCAATCGATATTGAATGGCTTTTTTTTCTGACGGGGAAATTCGAATTCCTGCCGTAGTTTCTTTCTAACGCGTTTGAGTAGTTGATCGTTGATGGATTTCGAAAGATCGACAATTTGAATTCGGGTCGGGTCGATTCGTCCTCCGGCTCCGCCTGATACGAGGGCTGGGATTTTTCGCCGAACGCATTGGTCTATGAAGGTGCACTTGTTATTGACGCTATCGATTGCATCCATCGCATAATGGTAATGAGTGTCGAATACGTCGTCTACGGTTTTCGAAGTAAAGAAAGTGTGGATGACTCGAACGGAGCAATCGGGGTTTATGAGGCGGCAACGTTCAGCCATAGCTTCTATTTTCGGTTTCCCGATTTGTCCGTCGAGGGCGTGGATCTGGCGGTTGATATTGCTTTCGCAGACGTCGTCCAGGTCGACCAGGGTCAAACGTCCGATTCCGGATCGAGCTAAAGCTTCGGCTACCCATGAGCCTACGCCTCCAATGCCCACAACGAGAACGTGGGCGTTGCGGATTCGCTCCAGGCTGCCAGGTCCATAGAGTCGCTCGATTCCTCCGAACCGAAAGTTGTAGTTGATCGTCGCGTCCGACATTTTAAGAGACGACCTAATAGGCACTCTATCCGTTGCAAGGTGATTTTTCGCTCAATCCTTGACTGAGGACAGGGCAATGCTCAGTTATGCTCGTTTTTCAATTTCGAAATAGATCGATACAATGGAAGGGTTATTAGTCGAATTCATACAGGGATTGCCGATGGTAGGGCTACTCGCGATCATCGCGGTGTGCCTGTTTGTCTTGATGAATGGAGCAGATATGCTGGTCGAAGAGGCCGTGACACTCTCGCTACGATATGGGATCAGCAAAGTGATCGTCGGGGCAACGATTGTCAGTTTAGGGACGACCTTGCCTGAGGTTACGGTTTCGGTGATGTCGGCAATTAACGGTAAGCCCGATTTGGCTTTGGGCAATGCGGTCGGCTCGGTTATCTGCGATACGGGATTGATTTTGGGTGCGGCTACCATGTTTGGCGCGGTTCCGCTTGATTTGTATCTCGTTCGTCGGCAGGGGCTCTTTTGCCTGGGTTTGGGGGTCTTATTGATCGTGCTTTGTCTGCCGTTTTCACATTTATCCAGCGTGTTCGAAACGGGAGGCCGCCTTCCGCAGATCGTAGGTTTTATCTTTTTGGGGCTTTTAGTGTTATACTTATGGATGTCATCTCGTTGGGCAAAGCGGAGTGATGGCGACATGGGAGTAGAGTCTCACGAAAAGGGCTCCACGGGAGTAATCGCCATGAAAATAGCTCTGGGACTGATCATGGTGGTCGTTTCTTCGCATATTCTAATAGGTGCTGTGGAAGAAACCGCCATTAGGGCGCAAATTCCTCAGTCGATTATCGCGGCAACACTTGTGGCTTTCGGGACATCGCTTCCCGAATTGGTGACGGCGATTACCGCAGTTCGAAAGGGGCACGGCGAGTTGGCCGTGGGCAACGTGATCGGGGCGGATATCCTGAATATTTTGCTCGTGGCGGGCGCCTCGGCCGCAGTAACCACGGGCGGCTTAGTCGCCAACGCCAGTTTCTTCACCTTGATTTTTCCGGCGATGATCGGGCTGATGCTTATTTTTCAAGCGTCGACTTTTATTTGCAAAACGCAGCTGACTAAGATTTCTGGATTCGCTTTGCTAGGCGGGTACGTCGTTTATCTGATTTTAAGTATCTAGCGCCTTAGTGCGAAAAATCCCAAGAGATCCAGAGTGTTAGCGGAGCGGAAATCGAAAGCAGCCTGGCGGACGAAAGACCGGTTTCGATTTCCGAATCAAAGAGATTATCAATGCGGGCTGAGAGGGCGTGTTGACCGGTAATCGCGTAACGGGCACCAATATCGAATTGGACGGAGCCGTCGAGGACACGTTGGTTTTCCAGATCTTCGTATTCATTTTTCCGGTAGCGTAGGCTCGACCAGAAAGCCAAACCGTCGGCGGCCTGCCAATCTAGCGTGAGCGTGGCTCGTAAAGGGGAAGCGTGCGGGAATTCGTTACCAATCAAAGTTGGGCTGGCGATTGAAGAGGTTATGTCGCTTTGAGCGTAGACGATTTGGAGCTCTGCATTGAAATTTTCCGCGAGGGTTGAATCCCAGGCGATTTCAAGTCCTTGAACTTCGCTTTTTGGGACATTGCGTCTTTGCCCGCAAAGGCCTCCGGTCGGGACGAATCCACAAAGAGGGTCGAAACCTGGCTCGCGCGAGAGGACGACGTTGGCGATCATATCATTGAGTTCGTAATGGAAGAGATTGGCGCTTAAGGTCCAGAGTTCTTCCTCGCTTTCGATGGAAATGCCGGCTTCGAAGCCCTGGTGACGCTCCGTATTTAAGTTTTGATTGGCTTCGGTTATATCGTTTTTGACGCGAAAGGGACGGTAGAGTTCGTTAAGCGTTGGAGCTCGAAAACCGCTTGTATGGCGAAACAATACCCGAGTGTTGTCGGAGAGCTGGCGATAGAAAGTGATGTTATTGGAGAAAAAGCGCTCTTTTCGGCTAGCGAATTGGTCTTCGCGTATTTGAGTGTTTGTTTCGGTGTTCCACTCGAGACGCCGGCCTTCCGTGTTTTCGACCTCGTCGAAGCGGGCCGTCGCCACGATCCAGCTATCATTAGAAAGTGAAACGGTGGTTGTAGCGAATAGTCCCGCAAAGCTCTGCTCGCCACCTGCCTTTCTAAGGCGCGTGAAGCCATTGCCGAGATTACGGAACCGTTCGTGCACTTCACCTTCGACTTCGCGGAAATCGACGCCTGCCATAAGCTCGTTGCCGTTGTCGAAATTCACGAAATAGTTGAGATTCATACCTTGAGCTTGGGCTGGCATATCGAATTGATCGAGAGCAGGGCGTTCAGAGGCTCGGTCGCTCGCGACAGCGGTGAATACGTTGTGGAAATCTCGGTATTGGGCGTAGGCTACGAGCTGAAGACCGCTGGATGTCTCGTCGAAAAGACGGAGAACGTTGGCCGAGAAATCGGTGGCTTCGGTACCGTTACGGCCTAGTGAGGTACCATTGATTCTATCTTCTTCGTAGGTGTCGGCTTTGATTGATATTTGCCATAGTTCATTGGGGGCGTAGTTAAGGCGTCCTTGGTAGTTCGATACGTCAGAGTTAGCTTTGCGGTCGACACTGCCTCTTTGATCAGGGCTTAGCGTGTAGAATCCGTCTGTTTTGGCGGCGAAGGCGGCTAGATTGATGGAAAGGCCGGAAGCAAGGCTTGAATTAGAGGAAAAAGTGGCACTGCGTTTTCCGTCCGTCCCGAGAGTTAGTTTAGTATGCAAGCGATTTTCGTCGCTGGAAAGGGACTTGAGAGCGATGCGTCCGCCTGTTCCGAAATTACCCCAGGCTTCGCTCCCGCTTGAAGGCCGAATCTGAACGCTAGATAGTGTCGAGGGGTTATAGCGCTGCCAATAGACCCAGGCTCCGAATGGGTCGTTTTGCGGAACGCCATCAAGGGTTACAAGAGTTCGCGAAGTTCCATTGATTCCCAAGTTCCGTAGTCGGATACCTTGAGTAGTGGGGTGAGCAGCACGAGATGGCGTTGCCCGAAAAGCGGAATAGCCAGGGTAGCGGGCGAGCATTTCGGATAGGTCGTCAATTGCTATTGTGGTTCCGTTTAGCAGCGTGGAGCCATAAACGGCCCCTGAGTTGGACAGAGAGAACGGTTCGGGCTGCGAAAAGCGTTCAGCGTTCACCTGCAACGTTGCGAGAGAAACCTCGTCTCTTTCTGGGACACTTTGGGCCTGGCACAGGATTCCGGCGAGTATCGATAAAAAGACTAGGCTTTTGTGTCCTGTCGTTTGGATTGAAACCAAAGATTGGGTTGAAGGATATTTCATTTGGCGAGCATCAATTCGTGTAATGCGATGGAATGGCATAGGGCGATTTAGCTGGGGTCAACCTGGATTTATTAGTTGAGAGCAGAATTGGAGGAGCTCTCGGATAGAGGCAGGACTCTAAGCAGAGTGGAAGCGAGAAAGCCTACGGTTGAGTAGTATTCGTTCTTTAAATTTCTTCGATCGTGCCGATTCAGTGACTTGGCTTTATACAACCACAATTAGATGCTAAATATCAAAATATTTGGATTTAAAGGGCTCTTTAGAGCTGGGTTCTCTGGTGCGTGTTTTCTCTTGCTGAGCGTAGCGAACGTATTTGGTGCCGATTACGATGGTTCGTCGATTGAGTGGAAACTGGATGCGGGACTTGAGAAAGAGCGTTTCGACAAACTTCTGGAGGATCGCCTCAAAGCTGGGATGCGCGTTGTCGATTTCGAGCAATACCGCTCAGGTAGAATTACCAAGCAAGCCGCTATTTGGGTAAAATCG
>Ga0233432_10001355_pt1 | contig 23679 bp, 22 predicted proteins | sample SI_122_August201_6_FD_179870 | JGI IMG/M metagenome (GOLD analysis project Ga0233432, IMG submission 179870) | Seawater microbial communities from Saanich Inlet, British Columbia, Canada - SI_122_August2016_10_MG | ecosystem: Environmental > Aquatic > Marine > Inlet | place: Canada: British... | reverse complement strand
CATCTCCCGCATAACCCATATCTTCATTGTTAATTTTGAGGATTTTGTCACCAACCTCAGCGCCAGCTGATTGCATTACTGATGTTTCTGAAAAACCATCAATGATAAAAGGAATATTTGGTGTAAATAGTTTTGTTTTTGCCAACACTTGACTTTTTACCTCTTCCGTAAACGGAACATCTACCATAACACCACCCCTAGTAACGGTTACTAGTTTAGCATCATCTAATATTAGTCGCTCAATAACCTCAGGGTGAAGGGCTCCGCTTTCACTTGCAAACCGCTCTACCACCTTATTGTCAATGGAGTAAATCATATCTCCCTCTTGAAAACCTGCCGCTAAGGCTAAGGAGTCGCAATGAATACCATAGGTTGCTTTTTCACTTGGCAGATACTTCTCTCCCCAAATAACTAAACTGAATGAGTATATAACGAAAGCCAAAATGACATTTACAGTAACGCCACCAAGCATAATAATAAGTCGTTGCCAAGCTGGTTTTGAACGAAACTCCCAAGGCTGAGGCTCTTTCTTCATTTGATCAGTATCCATAGACTCATCAATCATTCCAGATATTTTAACATAGCCCCCAAGAGGAAGCCAACCTACACCATATTCAGTATCGCCAACTTTCTTTTTAAACAAAGAAAACCAAGGGTCAAAGAAAAGGTAAAATTTTTCTACTCGTGTTTTGAATAGTTTTGCGGGGATAAAGTGACCCAGCTCATGTAAAATTACAAGGATTGATAAACTCAAAAGAAGTTGACCTGCTTTTACTAGTATTTCCATTTATTTGATTAATTCATTAGCTAACATTCGACCTTGCTCATTTGTCGACACAAAATCATCGTACGTAGGAACGGCGACAAAAGTACTCTTTTCCATACAATTTTCAATGACATCCGACATTTCTAAAAATCCAATTTTATCTTTTAAGAAAGCCTCAACAACAACTTCGTTAGCAGCGTTCAGAACACAAGCCATATTTCCGCCTTTTGACATGGCTTTATAGGCTATAGATAGGTTTCTAAAGGTTTCAACATCTGGTTTTTCAAAAGTTAAACTGGGGTATTCCATGAAATCGAAACGGGGGAAGTTTGATTTTATTCTTTGTGGGTAGCCAAGTGCATATTGAATAGGCAGCTTCATGTCTGGCAAGCCCATTTGTGCCTTCATAGAGCCATCTTCAAATTGTACAATTGAGTGAATAATAGATTGCGGGTGAACAATAACATCAATCTGTTCTTCCTTTAAGCCAAACAGCCATTTTGCTTCAATGACTTCAAGCCCTTTATTCATTAAACTGGCGGAGTCAATGGTTATTTTTGCACCCATATCCCAATTCGGATGTTTTAAGGCTTGTTGCTTACTTACACTAATGAGCTTATCTTTTTTCCACCCTCTAAAAGGACCGCCTGATGCGGTGAGGTATATTTTTTCAATAGGGTTGTGAAACTCACCCACTAAACACTGAAAAATAGCAGAATGCTCAGAGTCAACCGGATAAATATTTACTCCATTTTCTTTGGCAAGAGCTGTTATTAAAGAACCCGCAACAACTAAAGTTTCTTTATTTGCTAGCGCGATGCTCTTTTTAGCTTTAATTGCGTTAATGGTTGGCTTCAGGCCAGAATAACCCACTAATGCCGTAAGAACAACATCAATAGTGTCCATTTCAACAACCTGAGACAAGGATTCTACACCGGCATAAACCTTTATGTCTGATGAGCCTAAAGCGTCCTTTACCTCGTTATACTTATTCTCATTAGCAATTACTACTGCATTTGGCTTGTGTTTTAAAGCTTGTTGGATGAGTAGTTCACTGTTGGAGTTAGCAGTAAGAACTTCAACCTCAAACAAATCTTTGTTAGCCTCGATTACATCTAGCGCTTGAGTTCCAATCGAGCCAGTAGAGCCTAAGATTGCAACATGTTTTTTTGTTTTATCCATTTTTAAAATCGGTTAAGCCGTCTGCAAGTTTACGATTATTTGATAAACGAGGGGGCTTGTTTTGACCACCTAATTTTCCAATGGACTTCATGTAGTTGTAAAACCCACCATCATTTACTTTGTTTATGAGTAAGGGCCTCAAGACATTACCGCGGATTAAGTCGTCATAGTAGCTGTTTTGTGAGCACATAAAATCATTAAGATTTTTACTAAAACTCTCCATATCTTTAGGTTCTGATTTAAACTCTATAAACCACTCATGATAAGGTAAGCCCTCTACAGGATTTACTTGAGGGGCAACATGAAACTCATTTATTATTGCTTCAGGGTGCATTTCTAATGTTTGCTGAACAGCTTTCTCAACCTCTTTTCCTATAACGTGCTCACCAAAAGCTGAGGTAAAGTGTTTGATGCGCCCACTTACAACAATTCTGTATGGCTTTGTAGAAACAAATCGTACTGTATCACCAAGATTATAACCCCAAAGACCTGCGTTCGTGTTTAATATTACAACATAGTCTTTTTCGAGCTCAACATCTTTAAGAGAAATTCGTTTTCTATTATCTTCAAAAAATTGACTTGACTCTATAAATTCAAAAAAGATACCATGATTAACACATAAAAGTAAACCCTCTTCTTTTTGACTATCCTGATAAGCTATAAACCCTTCAGAGGATGGGTATGTTTCAACGCTCGGCAGTTGTTTACCAACCAACTCTAAGAATTTGCTTTTATAGGGTTCGAAATTAACGCCGCCAAACACAAACAAAGAAAATTTAGGAAAGACCTCAGAAATAGTTTTGCCAGTTTTTTTGTGAATCCTTTCGAAATACATTTGAACCCAGGGCGGGATACCACTAATTAAACTCATTGGCTGTTCAATAGTTTCATCTACAATTGCGTCTATTTTTTTCTCCCAATCTTCAATACAATTGGTTTTAAAGGATGGAAGGTTGTTGAGTTTTAAATACCAAGGCATGTGGTGAGCCACAATTCCTGACAATCTTCCCGTTGGAATTCCTTTGATGTAATCTAAGTGTGGACTACCTTGAATAAATATCGTTTTACCCTCTAAAAAAGAGGTGTCTTTAGTCTCGCTTATATAACTCAATAAAGCTTCCTTTGCCCCCTTTAAGTGATAAGGCATAGAAGAGTTAGAAATAGGAATATATTTTGTTCCAGAGGTTGTTCCAGAGGTTTTTGTAAAATAAAGAGGCTTACCCTTCCACAATATATTTTTTTCTCCCTTAAGCACCCTGTTTATATACGGTTTTAGCGCTTCATAATCTCTAATTGGCACACTATTTTTAAAATCGTCGTAAGTCGTTATTTTTTCAAAAGAATGGTCTTTTCCAAATTGGGTGTTTTTGGCGGAGTTTATTAGCTCGCGGAGCAGTTTTTCTTGATGCTTTATAGGCCTATCAATCCACTTTTTATTTTTTTTACGCACCCAATTTGCATAAGGAAGACTTAAAAAAGAAAGTAAACTCATAAAGTTAAAAAAGGATGTAGTTTTCAGGGTTTACAGCCTGATTATTGTGCCACAATTCAAAGTGAAGATGTGGACCGCTTGACCATTTGCCCGAGTTTCCAATAATGGCTATTGACTCGCCAACAGTGACCGTTTCCCCTTGTTGTTTTAATAACGCCGAATTGTGTTTGTAAATAGAAACGAAATTATTGACGTGTTGAATAGCAATGACGTTTCCAGTCTCTGAAGTCCAAGAGGAAAAAACAACTATTCCACCCAAAGTACTTTTTATTAATTCATTTTCTTTTGATACAACATCAACACCGTAATGTTTTTCATCAGCGTTAAAAGACTGTGTTACTAGTCCGTCAACAGGCTTAAAAAACAAAAGCTTTTCAAGCGTTAAGTTATCAGAGCTTTCAGAACTGAAGAAATTAAAGCGGTCTTCGGACTCTATACGCTCTCTCAACATGGAATCCTCATAAACACGCTCTACTGCACCGTCGTTTTGAACGCTTATATTTTCTGGAACATAAAAATTAGTTGTGTCAACAGGCACCCCCTCAATTATATTTCTGATGTTTTGTAAGTAGCGTTCTCTACTGTCCAGTTTTATTTTTAAGGAGTCTGAAAGCTGATTTAGATTCACCATTTGACGCCTAATATTTGTACTGGTATATCCAGGAATATACTCTCGTAAGGGGGTAAACGCAATTATTAAGGTTGTGCCACCAATTAGCAATGTTAAAGATACACAAGTCAATAAAAAAACATTTAGCCTTGACATATTAAATGCTAAACGCTCCTCAAAGGTTTCACTGTTTAAAACAACGAAACGATATTTAAAGCGCCACTTTTTCCAAAACGATTGTTTTTTATTTCCGTCTGACATAATCGCTGCAAATATCCTAAATTTTTAACTTACATCACTTAAATACTATTATTCAGAAAATTAAAATAATTTTGCCGATTGAAAGTTATTGCAATAATGTATAGCAAAGGTGTTAATTCTGTTCGTTTAAGTGTGCTAGTGTTTTTACTAGTTCTTTTGGGCTCGTGCAAAACCACCAAAAACACCTTCCTCAATAGAAACTTTCACAATACTACAACGAGATACAACTGGTATTTTAACGCTAACGAAAGCTACAAATCGGGGGTTAAAAAACTGCAAGGGCAAAGCAAGGATGACTTCAATCAACTACTAAGTGTATACCCATTAGGCACTAAAAAAGAAGCCCAAAGCGTATCACCACAGATGGATAAGGCACTAAAAAAGTGTGCCACAGCCATTAATAAGCACTCCATGCTAATAAAGGGAAAAGAATATAACCGTTGGATTGACAATTCCTATCTGCTTATCGGAAAGTCATACTTCTACAAGCAAGAATACATTAAAGCGGTTGAAGCCTTTCGCTTAGTAAGTCGTCAATTTCTAGGTGACATTACTTCTTATGAAGCTTTTATTTGGTTGATTAACACCTATGTTGAAATGAACGACTTCAGCTCGGCAGATTTGGTTATTGAAAATGTTTTAATGGACGAAACATTCCCCCAAGACCTTAACCAACAACTATCATTAGCCCTTGCCAATTATCATATTGCTATTGAAGATTATGACCTTGCTATTGAAGAGCTGAACGCTGCCGTGTCTTTAACCAAAAAGAAAAGAGAAAAATCAAGGTACTTATTCATCTTAGCCCAACTGTATTCTATGCAGGATAATTTTGCTTTGGCAACCGACTATTTTACTAAAGTTATTCGTACTAGCCCTGACTATGAAATGGTCTTTAACGCAAAAATTAATAGAGCACGTTCTTTCGATACATCTACAGGCGGTTCGGATGTTATTATTGCCGAACTTCAAAAAATGCTTAAGGATGATAAAAACAAAGAGTTTTTAGATGTTATTTACTTTGGTTTAGCAGAGCTTAGCAATCGACAAAATAAAATTAAGGAAGCTATTCCGCTTTACGAACTGTCAGTTTCTACTAGCGTAAAAAACGACGCCCAAAAAGCCCTATCTAGTGTAATTTTGGCAGACATTTATTACGACAAACAAAACTACCGACCGGCACAAGCTTACTACGACACCGCCGTAGCCTTTATGAATTCACAAAACCAGAGGTTCAAAAATGCTCAACAAAAACAACTTACACTGACTGAGCTTATTTCAAACCTAGACATTATAGAAAATCAAGATAGCTTGCAGCGTGTAGCTCTTATGCCAGAAAAAGAGAGAACCGCCTTTATTGATGATTTGATTAGAAAAATTGAGGAAGAGGAGCGAAAAGAGAAAGAGCTGGAAAACCAAAGACGCTCTGAGAATAACTTTTTTACCGATCGCACACAATCTCAAAACAAGTTTAACGTCAATCAAAATCGAGTCGGAGGGTGGTATTTTGACAACCCTAACACACTAAGCTTTGGCTTTTCTGAATTCAAAAGAAAGTGGGGAAAAAGAAAGTTAGAAGACAATTGGAGACGCTCAAACAAGAAAACACTTAGTGTAGAAGAGGCCCTAGCAGATACCATAGATGCAGATGTTTTTGACCCAAAAAACAGGGATTCATACATGAAAAACCTGCCGCTTACCATAGACGCCATAAAAGCCTCAAACAACATGATTGTTGAGGCGTATTTTGATGCTGGAGTTATCTATAAAGAACAACTTGAAGATGTTCCTCAAGCCATTAAAACCTTTGAAACACTAAACGACAGGTTTCCGTTTAGTGAAAACAGGGTAATGGTCTTGTATTTTTTACATCGTCTACACGATGAAAAAGGAAATATTGATTTTGCTGATGACTATAAAGATCAGCTGATTAAAGAATTTCCAAACAGCGATTACGCAAAGCTAGTTATGGACCCTTCTTATATGCAAGAGCTATCGGAAGCAAACTCTAGCCTTCAATCTCAATATGAGCAGGCTTTTACGCTTTACAACCGTTCAAAATATAAAGAGTGTGCAGCAATTTGTAAACGCGTCAACACAAAGAACCCAAACAATTTACTGTATCCAAATTTTGATTTTTTGAGTACTCAAGCAAACGCTCATAAGTCTAATAAAAATACCTATTTGGCGAATTTGGAACAGATCATCCAAAAGTACCCAAAACACAGTGTTGCAGAATCTGCAAAACAAATACTATCCTTGCTCAAAATGGAGGCTGATTCAGAAGAGGCCTCATCCTTTGAAGGAGACAGTCCATATGTTGTAAAGCCAGATGCGGCTCACTACTTCATTTTACTTTTCAACGACTACGACCTTGAGTTAAGCATTGCTAAATCTACACTTTCGGACTACCACTCAGAGTATTACAGGTTAGCCCGCTTAAATATCAGTAGCTTACTATTTAAAGAGCACACACACCTCATAACAATTAGAGAGTTTGGCAATCAAGCTAAAGCAATGGAATATTATCAAGCCTTTCAGAGTGGTGATGTTCGCGGGGTGTTTGGGGGTGATTACACAGCGTTTGTAATTGCAGGACCAAACTTTCCCTATTTCTTCAAGAATAAAGATGTAGAGGGGTATAATAAAATGTTCAAGGAGAATTATAAAAACTAATCCAGATTAGTTTTTATATATTTGTTGGACCAAAAACGAATTCAAATGTTTTCAAATAATAAAGATAAAAGCATGGCAAAACAATTAGACAACACAGGAGTAGTTAACTTAATCGGAGTCGGAACAACTATTGACGGAGAAGTTACATCTTCTGGCGACATTAGAGTTGACGGCAGATTATCAGGCTCAATTAACACCAAAGGAAAGGTAGTTATAGGTTCAACAGGTATTGTTGAGGGCAATGTTATCGCATCAAATGCGGACATTTCTGGTGAGTTAAAAGGAGCTATCTCTGTTGCTGAATTATTGTCTCTTAAATCAACAGCTAAATTGGATGGCGATATTGTGACTAACAAATTAGCCATAGAGCCAGGAGCAGCCTTCACGGGTTCTTGTAGCATGGGTGCAGTTATAAAAGATATTAGCCATGCCGGAAAACAAGAAAAACAAGAGAAAACAGCCTAATCGACTTCTCACCCTTACAATGGTTGCAACCCAAATGGGTGTCACCATTTTTTTAGGAGCCTCACTCGGTAAATATTTAGACGAAAGGTATTCTACACCAAAGCCGTGGTTTACCATATCTCTAACCTTATTTTCTTTATTGGTTTCATTATATTCAGTACTCAAGCAAGTCAACAAATTAAACGATGACGAGCATTAAGTTTATTCTTAATTTTAGCTGGAAATTAGTGGCGGCACTGCTTATTACGCTTGCCACACAGATTTTGATATACAATCAATTAGAGCTTATTATCAGCTTTAACGCTCTTTTGTTTTCAAATATTTTTAACTTTTTCATGGCTTTGCTTGCCGTATTTTTGATATACAAGCTACGCTATACTCACACTCAAAGTTTAGGCTATATATTTTTACTTTCGACCCTATTTAAGTTTCTGGGGTTTTATTTATTTCTTTCGCCGATATTGAATGAATTTTATTCAGAAGCTAATCGCTTCAGCGGCTTTATGTTGTTTTTCACCTCATACGTAACGGCTTTAATAGTCGAAATTCGATGTTTAATAAAGCTTTTAAACGAGCTTTAAAGCTGAGAAATCACCCCTCAAAAAAAAGACGAAAATTATTTGTCAATTTTATTTTTAGAATAAACATTAATATTTAGTTTTGCAGCGAACTCTATAACAGCAATTTGTTGCGTACAATGAGAAGAAAATTTAGTTTATTAGCCTTACTGTTTACACTCTTTATTGGAAGTGTAGCATATGCTCACGATAATCACTCTCATGCAGGCGAGCACCCTGAGGCTCACGCCGAAAAAGACACTCCGGAAAAAGTAAAAGGATTTATTAAACACCACTTAAAAGACGCCCATTATTTTGAGCTCTTTCACGGTGTTAAAATGCCCTTACCAATTATCATTTGGGATGAAGGGCTTAAGGTGTTTTCATTTGGTGACTTTAAGAAGGAAGAAGTAAAAGAAGTTCGTGCTGCAGATTCAACAATAACCTTCCAAAAACTTGGAATCAACGATACTGTTGCTAAAGATGCTAAAGACTACCTGTATGAATCCCAAACCTCAGGATATTCTATTTTTCACGGCAAAATTATAGCGGCTAAGCATGCCGACATTCAACTCAAGCTTAACAAAGAAGGCAAGAAAAAGTTAGTCAGTCATTCAGCATTACTTGATTTTTCTATCACAAAAACAGTCTTAATGACCTTTATAATTTGTGTGTTGCTATTCTTGGCATTTAGAGGCCTGTCAAGCTCATACAGAAAGGGACCAATCCCAAGTGGTTTTGGCAGATTACTAGAGCCTTTGGTTTTATTCATTAGAGACGACATTGCTATTCCTAACATTGGAGAAAAGCACTACAAAAAATACATGAGTTATTTACTAACTGTATTCTTCTTTATATGGTTTGTAAACCTAGCGGGAATGACCCCCTTAGGAATTAACATAACAGGAAACATAGCCATAACGCTTTCATTGGCACTGATTACCTACCTGATCACACAATTTACAGCTAATAAGAGCTATTGGGGACACATTTTTTGGATGCCAGGTGTGCCTGTGCCCATGAAATTTGTTCTTATGCCAATAGAACTCTTAGGAACTATTATTAAGCCTTTCTCACTTATGATTCGTTTGTACGCTAATATTACAGCGGGTCACGTGGTATTGATGTCGCTCATTGGCTTAGTATTTTTTGCTTCTAATCTATTTTCATTTGGAGCATTTTTTGGACTAACATTATTCTTAGGAGTAATTGAATTGCTTGTAGCGTTTCTGCAGGCTTATATATTTACGATGCTAACTGCTTTATATTTTGGAGCGGCAGTAGAAGAGCATCACGACGAACATTAATGTATTAACTAATTATTAACTTTAAATCTTTTTATTATGACTATTCCAAATATTGTAGGCGCAGGATTAATTGTAATCGGAGCAGGTTTAGGTATTGGTAAAATCGGTGGCTCTGCCATGGATGCTATTGCTAGACAACCTGAAGCGACTTCAAAAATCCAAACAGCGATGATTATTGCTGCTGCACTTATTGAAGGTATTGGATTTGCTGCATTATTTGCTGCATAATTCATATAATCAAATCAAAACTGTAAGGGTTGCTTACAGTTTTGATTTTTAGCATTTTAAAAAGAAAAATAAAGATATAATATGAACTTATTTAACGACTTTTCATTAGGCTTGTTTGTTTGGCAGACCGTTTTGTTTTTAGCCTTATTGTTTTTGCTAAGAAAATATGCTTGGAAGCCAATTCTTACTGCAGTAGAAGAGAGAGAAGAAGGTATTAAAAGCGCTTTGGATGCGGCTGACAATGCTAAGAAAGAAATGGAAGCCCTTAATGCTGACAACGAAAAAATTCTACGTGAAGCAAAAGCAGAAAGAGATTCTATTTTAAAAGAAGCAAGAGAACTAAAAGACGGCATTATTGCTGAGGCTAAAACACAAGCGACTGAAGAGGCTGATAAGGTTATGGCATCTACAAGAGAGCAAATTAACAATGAGAAAATGGCAGCTATAACTGAGCTAAAAAACCAAGTAGCCTCATTATCTGTCGATATTGCTGAAAAAATATTGAAGTCCGAATTAAAAGACGACAATAAGCAAAAAGAAATGGTTAACAGTGCTTTAGAAGAAGCCAGTATAGACTAAGATGAAAAACACTAGAGCAACATACAGATATGCCAAATCGCTATTAGAATTAGCTAAAGAGCAAGGTACGTTAGAGGCATGCAAAACCGATATGGAAACCGTTGTTTCTATTTGTAAAGACTCTAGAGAACTGATGCTTTTATTGAAAAGCCCAGTTGTAAAAACGGATAAAAAACAAGCCATTTTTTCTGAAATTTTTGGCTCTTGCTCTTCTTTAACAATGAGCTTTATTCATTTGATTACACAAAAGAAGAGAGAAGCGCTTTTATCTGACATAGCAGAACGCTTTCTGTTAGTTTACAAAGAAAGCCTAGGTATTGGAACAGCAGTGCTTACAACAGCTACATCCATTGATGAGGACACACGACAAAACGTTCTTGACTTTATTAAAAAGCAAGGCATCAATCAAGTGGATTTAACTGAAAAAATAGATGAAAGCCTTATAGGAGGAGCAGTTCTTCGGCTTGGCGACAAACAACTCGACGCAAGTATAGCGCGTCAGATTAAAGACTTAAAACAATCGTTTAATAAAAACCTTTACATAAAGGACTTCTAAATTAATAAACATGGCAGAAGTAAAACCAGCTGAGGTATCAGCAATTTTAAGACAACAACTATCAGGTTTCAAATCGGAATCGGACTTACAAGAAGTAGGTACAGTTTTGCAAGTGGGTGATGGTATCGCTCGTATTTACGGACTTACCAACGTACAATCTGGTGAGCTTATAGAATTTGAAAGCGGACTGCAAGGTATCGTTCTTAACCTAGAAGAAGATAATATTGGTGCCGTACTATTAGGACCTTCAAAAGGTATTAAAGAAGGAGATGTTGTTAAAAGAACAAACCGTATTGCCTCTATTAATGTAGGAGAAGGCATGTTGGGTAGAGTGGTTGACACACTAGGAAACCCAATAGATGGTAAAGGACCCATTCAGGGCGAAACCTTTGAAATGCCAATCGAAAGAAAAGCACCAGGTGTAATTTACCGTCAGCCAGTAAACGAGCCACTACAAACAGGTATTAAGGCAATTGATGCTATGATTCCTGTAGGAAGAGGGCAAAGAGAACTTATTATTGGTGACCGTCAAACAGGTAAAACAGCTGTGGCGATTGACACTATCATCAATCAGAAAGAATTTTACGATAAAGGCGAGCCTGTATTCTGTATCTACGTTGCTGTAGGCCAAAAAGGATCAACTGTAGCCTCTATCGCTAAAACATTAGAAGATGCAGGTGCATTAGCCTATACGGTTATTGTAGCATCAAACGCTTCTGACCCAGCACCGATGCAGTTCTACGCACCATTGGCGGGAGCAGCTATTGGCGAATACTTTAGAGATACTGGTAGACCAGCACTTATCGTATTTGATGATTTATCAAAACAAGCGGTAGCTTACCGTGAGGTATCCTTATTATTAAGAAGACCTCCAGGTCGTGAGGCATACCCAGGGGATGTATTCTACCTTCACTCAAGACTTCTTGAAAGAGCAGCAAAAGTGATTAACGACGATGCCATTGCATCTCAGATGAACGATTTGCCAGAGTCTTTGAAAGGAAAGGTAAAAGGTGGTGGCTCACTAACAGCATTGCCAATTATTGAAACACAAGCAGGTGACGTTTCGGCTTATATTCCAACTAACGTAATTTCTATTACTGACGGACAGATTTTCCTTGATGGTGACTTGTTCAACTCAGGTGTACGTCCAGCGATTAACGTAGGTATCTCGGTATCTCGTGTAGGAGGTTCAGCACAGATTAAATCAATGAAAAAGATTTCTGGCACATTAAAGCTTGACCAAGCACAGTACCGTGAGCTTGAGGCTTTTGCTAAGTTTGGTTCTGACCTTGATGCAGCCACTACAGCTGTAATTGATAAAGGACAGCGTAATGTTGAAATTCTTAAACAAGGTCAGTACTCTCCTCTTAGAGTAGAAGAGCAAGCGGCTATTATTTTCTGTGGTACAAACGGACTATTAATGGATGTTCCTACCAATAAGATTAAAGAATTTGAACAAGAGTTTATCGCTTACTTACACACTAAACACCAAGATACTCTTGATGCTTTAGCAGCCGGTAAATTAAACGATGATATTACGGATACATTACGTTCTGTATGTGCAGACTTATCTAAAAAATACGCAGCATAAAGGATGGCTAACTTAAAAGAAATACGGGCAAGAATCACCTCGGTAGGTTCTACTATGCAAATTACTAGTGCCATGAAAATGGTATCGGCAGCTAAACTCAAAAGAGCACAAGATGCCATTACTCAAATGCGTCCGTATGCCAATAAGTTGCGTGAATTATTAGTAAACCTGAGTTCTACATTAGAGTCTTCAGATGGCGGCGCCTATTCTGATGCCAGACCAGTAAAAAAGCAATTAGTAGTTGCCATTACCTCTAACAGAGGGCTATGTGGCGCCTTCAACAACAACGTTATAAAGCAAGCCAAAGTACTAGCTGCTGAGTGTGATAATACAACATTTCTTACCATCGGTAAAAAAGCCTCTGAACACTTTACTAAAAATGGTTTTGATGTTGTTTCTACTCACGATGACTTATACACCGACCTATCTTTTGCCAATACTTCGGCAATAGCTCAGGACTTAATGGACCACTTTACTGAGGGGCGATACGATAAAGTTGTAGTGGTATACAACCAGTTCAAAAACGCGGCTTCTCAGATTTTAATGTCTGAACCGTTTTTGCCGGTAGAAACACCATCGGATGATTCAGCAACAATTGGTGATTATATCTTTGAGCCAGAAAAAGAAGAAATTGTAGCCGACCTTATTCCTAAATCATTAAAGATTCAATTGTTTAAGGCGGTATTAGACTCTCACGCTTCAGAACATGGCGCTAGAATGACTGCTATGCACAAAGCGACAGATAATGCAGGAGAGCTCAAAAAAGAACTTACTCTAACCTATAATAAAGCAAGACAAGCAGCCATTACTGGCGAAATCCTAGAAATTGTAGGTGGTGCTGAGGCTCTAAATTCTTAAAAAGGATTAAAACTAGATATTTAAAAAGACCGATTAATTCGGTCTTTTTTCATTTAGAGCGTTTTTATAGTCTATAGCAGAAAAAACTATCTTTGTCCAAACAACAAAATACAAAGATGTCTTACCAACTTGTTTTATCAGAACACACTAACGGTTTAGCAAAAATAACCATAAACCGACCTCAACAGCTTAACGCTCTTAACAAGGAAACGATAGAGGAGTTAAATGACGCTATTTTAAAAGCCGATAGAGATAGCAGCGTGAGGTGTATTCTCATTACTGGCTCAGGAACAAAAGCATTTGTAGCGGGTGCAGACATCAAAGAATTTGCTCATTTCAATGCTGAAGAAGGCACACACTTAGCTACGGATGGACAATATTTGCTATTCGATTTGTTGGATAATTTATCTACTCCAAGTATTGCGGCCATTAATGGGTTTGCACTAGGCGGGGGCTTAGAATTGGCCATGTCTTGTCATATTCGTGTAGCATCAACCAATGCCAAGATGGGTCTGCCAGAAGTATCTTTAGGAGTTATTCCTGGCTATGGCGGAACTCAGCGTTTGCGTGAACTTGTAGGCAAAGGAAAGGCTTTAGAAATGATTACCTCTGCAGCTATGCTTAGTGCCGAAGAGGCTAAAGAATGGGGCTTGGTTAACCATGTTTGTGAACAAGAAGAACTAATGGCTCTTTGTGAAAAGATAGCTGGTCGAATTATTAAAAATTCCCCCATTGCCATCTCCAAAGCAATAAAATCCGTTAATGCCGGTTGTAATACAGACGGTTATGAAGCAGAAAAACAAGCCTTTGGCGAATGCTTTGCTACCGATGATTTTAAGGAAGGAACAAGTGCTTTTATGGAGAAAAGAAAACCAAATTTCACAGGAAAATAAACAGTGAACCCTCTCAAAAAACTACTAGGACAAACCGCCATTTATGGGCTGAGTAGTATTGTTGGGCGTTTACTCAACTACCTATTAGTACCGCTTTATACGCGGTATTTCACAACCTCAGAATACGGAGATGTTACCCTTCTATATGCTTTCGTTGCTTTTCTGTTAATTGTACTTACATATGGAATGGAAACCGCCTTTTTTAGGTTTTCTCAGCGTCACCCCAATAAAAGCACAGTTTACAGTACTTCTCTCATATCTTTACTGATAAGTTCTTGCTTATTTCTTGTGCTAACCTTATTTAATGCTCAGGCGATTGCTGATGCACTATCCTTTTCTGCTCACCCTGAATATGTACAGTACTTTGCGCTTATTCTTGCTCTAGATGCCTTAAGCGCCATTAGCTTTGCTAAGTTACGAGAACAAAACCGAGCGCTTCGATTTGCTAGCGTTAGGCTGTTCAACATCTTTGTAAATATTGGTCTAAACCTCTTTTTCATTGTGTATTGTCCTCTAGCACTTTCCAATAATCTTCAAGGGGCAGAATTAATACAAAACATCTATTCAGAAGACATAGGAATTGGCTATATATTTATAGCAAACTTAGTCGCTAGTGCTTTAACACTATTGCTTTTTGTTCCAGAAATGCTAAAATCCAGTTGGCGATTTGATGCTGTATTGTGGCGAAAAATGATGCTATATGCCCTACCACTTATGGTTGCGGGTCTAGCAGGAATTACCAATGAAACAATCGACCGTATTCTCTTAAAATACCTTTTGCCAGCAGACATTTCAGCCTCAGAAATAGGCTTGTACAGTGCTTTTTATAAACTATCCATCATAATGACGCTTTTTGTACAAACGTTTCGATTTGCAGCAGAGCCGTTCTTTTTCGCTCAAGAAAAAGAGAAAAACGCTAAAGCAGTTTATGCCCTAGTCATGAAATACTTTACTATAGTCACTGCCTTTATATTCTTATCGGTGACAATATACTATGACCTTGTTAAGCAATTTATAGGCTCTGATTTTCACGATGAAAGAGGGGCGGTAATTGTGCCAATTCTTTTATTGGCAAACCTCTTTTTAGGATTATATTATAATTTATCCGTCTGGTACAAGCTCACTGAAAAGACCCTCTTTGGAGCTTACATATCTCTTTTTGGAGCAGGAATTACCGTTGTCTTAAATCTGCTTTTGATACCAAAGCTAGGGTTTGTAGGCTCAGCATGGGCAACTCTATGTTGTTACTTTCTCATGGTGTTATGCTCGTATTTCTTGGGAAGAAAGTACTACCCTATCCCATACCCATTGGGCCGAATAGGACTTTATTTTACCCTCATGTTGGCATTATATTTTGTAAGCGTAAATTGGTCCTTAGGGATGCTCAATAATACCCTTTATCTTCTTATATTTATAGCGGTAGCTTTTGTGTTAGAGCGACCAAAACATAAAGGCTTAATATCTAATTAATACTATGCAAGTAAACGTTATAAACCGCTCAAAACACCCATTGCCGCAATATGAAACAATAGCGTCTGCGGGCATGGATGTTCGTGCCAATATCGATGAGCCTTTTGAGCTTGCCCCCTTACAACGTCAGCTGGTAAAAACAGGATTATTCGTCGAAATACCCATCGGTTATGAAATACAAGTTCGCCCACGAAGCGGCTTGGCGTACAAAAAGGGAATAACAGTTTTAAATAGTCCAGGAACTATCGATGCAGACTACAGAGGTGAAATTGGCGTTCTATTAGTGAATCTGTCATCAGAAACCTTTGTTGTCAACGACGGCGAACGCATAGCTCAGCTCGTAGTCGCTGCACATGAACAAGCTGAATGGCAAGAGGTTGACGAATTAGAAGAATCAAACCGAGGTCAAGGAGGCTTTGGTAGTACTGGAACAAAATAAGCATATGAGAATAGCCATAATTATTTGTCTTTCATTTTTGTTGGTTGAAACAAAAGCACAAGAACACCCTTTTTATTCAGCCGATGACCCTATCATTAAAAAAGCAATCAATGCAGTAGACCCAGTAGAATACCAAAACTTCTACTTTAAAGGACTCAAGTATAAAATTTTGGGTAATAATGAAAAGGCTTTAGAAGCGTTCAAAAATTGCATACGACTAGATGGTTCCGAACCTACACCAATGTACGAATCGGCACTTATTTATTTTGAAGCGGGTCAGCTTGACCAAGCCTTGTTTTTTATAGAAAGCGCTTGCGAAATAGAAAAGGATAACAAATGGTTTCAACAACTACTAGCAACGACTTATCTTGAAATAGGGAAATACAGCAAAGCCATAATAGCCTTTAAAAAGTTATTAGAAATAGAGCCAGGAAATGAGGATTGGCACTTTGAATTAGCCTCAGCCTATCTGATGAACAACCAAGGAAGAAACGCTATAAAAGTATACGATGACCTTGAAAAATACATCGGTCCGTATAGCATGCTTTACCAACAGAAAAAACGCATTTACACAGAAATTGGCGATAAATCTGCCGCCATATCTGAAATCGAAAAATGGGTAAAGGCTGAGCCAGGAAATATTGAAGCCCTAAACGAATTGGCAGAACTTTACCTTCTTAGCGGTAAACAAGAGAAGGCCATTTCCACACTTGAAAAGGTGCTTGAAGTGAATAAAAATGATGCCAGAGCGTTTATTATTTTGTCGGAACTCTACCGCAACAATAAAGAAGTAGACAAATCCTTTGAATACACCAAAAAAGCCTTTGCTTCTCAAGACTTAAGCATTGACACCAAGATGCGAACCCTTCTAACTTATTATGATTTTACGGATGAAGATACCAGCCTTTTATCCAAAACATACGAGCTAATAGAAACTTTGAAGGTAGCACACCCAAATAACGCCAAACCCTTTACCATTGCAGGGGATTTTTATTACAGAGATGGTAAAATTGACGAAGCTCAAACTAATTTTAGATCTGCTGTTGAACTTGATGCCAGTCGTTACCCCATCTGGCAGCAACTTATGATAATTGCATTTGACAAAAAAGAATACGAGGAAGTCATTCAGCTTGGAGAAGCCTCGCAAGAGTTGTTTCCTAGCCAACCCACCAGTTATTATTTTTCTGGATTAGCCTATTTGCAGCAAAAGAAATATTCTTCAGCCATAGACCAGTTTAACACTGGAAAGCTTATGGTCATTGCAAACGATAACTTATTGGCTCAGTTTTACGCTTCTTTAGGGGATGCTTACCACGCTATTGAGAGCTATAAGGACTCTGATAAATCCTACGATAAATCCTTGGAGCTCTTTCCAGAAAACACCTATGTTCTAAATAACTTTAGTTACTACTTATCACTTCGAAATACTAAGCTTGAACAAGCTGAAGATATGATGAGTACCTGTGTAAATTTACAGCCTAATCAGTCTTCATACGAGGACACGTATGCTTGGGTTTTTTATCAGAAAAAAGAGTACGAAAACGCTTTAATATGGTTAGAAAAATCCATCAAAAATGGCGGAGGCTCTAGCGCTACCATTGTTGAGCATTATGGAGATGCGCTTTATCAACTTGGCAGAAATGACGAAGCAGTCGAACAGTGGATTAAGGCTAAAGAACTTGGTTCTGACTCAGAGTGGATTGACAAAAAAATTGCAGACAAAACCCTTTATGAATAGATTAAACCTTTTCATAGTTGTATTACTTTTATCTTCTTGCGTTGGTACAAAATGGACGACTAATACAAGTTCGCAATCAGCCTCAGCAGTATTAAAGAAAGCGGAAGTCAACACAAAAGACATGCGGTGGTTTACTACAAGTATCAAAGGAAAAGCCGATTTTGATAATAGAAGCCTTCCCATCACCGCACAGTTACGCATGAGAAAAGACAGTGTCATTTGGATGTCTATGTCAGCCTTAATGGGGATTGAGGCGGCACGTGTTCACATTACTCCTGATAGCGTAAAATTGATTAACCGTTTGAATGCCACTTATTTTGTCGGTGGCATTGAGTCTTTATCAGAAGAATACAATTTACCATTTTCCTTTTATGAGCTGCAAGATCTTTTACTAGCTGCTATCCATCCAAAAGAAAACTCATCTTATACTTTAGATGTAAGCCCCGATGTTTACACCCTATTTTCATCAAGTGGTCAAAGTATTATAAAGCTAAACACTAGCTATTTACCTATGGAGGTTTTTCATAGTCGTTCCGATAGTCAGTTTGTTAAAATTAACTATCAAAATTACCTACAAACAGATTCTATTTGGCTTCCCAAAACAGTCAAAATTGATGTGCAATCTTCTGAAAAGACAGCAGAAGCAACACTCAACTACTCTAAAACGACTGTAAATCGCCCTAAAAAAGTAAAATTCTCTATACCTTCGTCATATGTACCGATGTAGTTCATATCTTCTGACTATTGTATTTGTTTTCGGGCTTAGTTTGCTTGCTAGTTCCCAATCCAAAGAAGTTTTACAATCTAAAAAAGCTCAAATACAAAAGGAGATTCAATTGACTAACAAGCTGATTAAAAAGGCAAAAAAGGAAAAGAATCAATCCATAAATATTTTATCTACACTCAATAAGCAGATAGAGTCTAGGGGTGAAATAGTTAAAACGTTAGACCTAGAAATAAAGATGACTATTGTTCAAATAGACAATCTTAAGGCTGAAATAAAAGAAACTAAACAATCTATTAAAGACCAACAAAACCTTCTTGATACCCTCAAAAAGGAATATGCTCTAATGATTCGGCACGCTTACCACAATCGAAATTCTTATGACCGCCTTGCGTTCATTTTTTCGGCCCAAAGCTATAATCAAGCCTTTAAACGAATTAGATATTTGCAAGAATACAGCCAGTTTAGGCAAAAACAGGTAAAGGAAATAAAAGATGTAGAGCGGCAATTATCAGAAGAGCTTTTAAGCCTAAAACGTCAGAAAGTTTTACTTACTGTGGCTAAAAACAAAAGAAACGCTATGCTTGGCGAGTCTCAAATAGAAATTAATCTTCTTACCCAAGAAAAGCAATCCCAAAACACCTTTTTGTCCAGTCTTAGGAAAAAGGAAAAGAAATTAAAGAAAGACCTTTCCAAGCAACAGCAGCTTGCCAAAACACTTGATGATAAGATTAAAAAAATTATTGCTGAAGAAATACGCAAAGCCAAAGAAAAAGCTAATGTTGGCGGAGGCGTTACTTTGTCGTTAACACCAGAAGAGCAGCAATTAGCGGATAACTTCAGCTCTAATAAAGGCAAGCTACCTTGGCCAGTTGAACGCGGCGTTATCATTGAGCGATTTGGTATACAGCCCCACCCTGTTCTACGAGGAATTGAAACTCTCAACAATGGTGTAAAAATCACCACAGAAGAAGGGTCTTTCGTAAGAGCTATTTTCGAAGGTAATGTCTCACGAATTATTGACATTCCAGGCTCTGGTAAAGCGGTTATTATTAGTCATGGAGATTACTTTACCGTTTATTCTAATCTAATAGAAGTCTTTGTAAAGCGAGGTCAAACAGTGGGCTTGAAAGAAGATATTGCTCGAGTTTTCACTAAATCATCAAACAAAGAATCCATTACCGAGCTTCAAATATGGAAGGGTAGCGAAAAGCTTGACCCATCCTCATGGCTTTATAAAGCGTACTAGTAAAAAAATCTGTACTTTTGCTAGCATCAAATACCGTATAAATTATGACATCATCTACATTACTTGTAATAGGTTGGCCTCAAATCGTCCTCATAGTAGTTATTGTTCTAATCCTTTTTGGAGGAAAAAAACTTCCTGAATTAATGAAAGGCTTAGGAAAAGGCATGAAGGAATTTAAGGACGCTACCAAGGAACTAAACGAAGACAATAAAGAGGAAAAGTAAAAATACTCTTTAAGAAAATATGAATACTTACCGCTCTTTAGACGCTATTCAGCAGGATATACATTCGGGAAAAACAACTTGTCTTTCCCTCACACAATCTTATATAGACCGCATTTCTGAACACAAAAACCTCAACGCCTTTCTTGAAGTTTATGAAGAAGAATCCTTAGAAAATGCTCAACGCATAGACCAAAAGATTAAGGATGGTAAGGCAGGCAAACTTGCTGGTATGGTAATAGGCATAAAAGATAATATTTGCTACAAAGACCATAAAGTTTCAGCATCTTCAAAGATACTTGACAATTTCGAAAGTTTATTCAGCGCAACTGTTGTTGAGCGATTAATAGACGAAGACGCTATAATAATTGGGAGGCTAAATTGCGATGAGTTTGCAATGGGGAGCACAAATGAGAATTCAGCCTATGGGTCTGTTTTAAACCCCTTAAACACTGAACATGTTCCTGGAGGCTCATCGGGTGGTTCTGCTGCTGCTGTTGCTGCAGACCTGTGTTTGGCTACACTAGGAAGTGATACAGGCGGCTCAATTAGGCAGCCAGCAAGTTTTTGCGGTGTTGTTGGCTTCAAACCCACCTATGGGCGTGTTAGCCGATGGGGGCTTATAGCTTATGCTTCTTCCTTTGATCAAATAGGACCCCTTACTCACAATGTAAAGGATGCCGCACTAATTATGGCGGTAATTTCTGGTGAAGATGAATATGATAGCACTTGCTCTAGTAAGGAGGTGCCTAATTTTGACTTAGAACCAATCAAAAAAACAAAAGTTGGGTATTTAAAAAGCACTATCGAAAGCCCTGCTCTTGACCCTGAAATTAAGCAACACATTTTAAATACGATTGATACTCTAAAAGAGGAAGGGCATGAGGTTATAGAAGTTGACTTTCCTTACCTTGATTATGTTGTACCCACCTATTATGTCTTAACTACAGCAGAAGCATCTTCAAACCTTTCTAGATATGACGGAATACATTTCGGCTATAGAAGCAATGAGGCAAATGACATACCGTCTGCTTATCAAAAATCTAGATCTGAGGGTTTTGGTAAAGAAGTACAACGACGAATTATGTTGGGGACATTTGTCTTAAGCGCTGGTTATTATGATGCTTATTATACCAAAGCACAAAAAGTAAGGCGATTGTTATCAGAAAAAACACAATCCATTTTTGATAGTTGTGACTTTATACTGTCACCAACCTCTCCAAATACAGCACTCAAAATAGGACAAACATATGATGACCCCACACAACTTTATCTAGAAGACATATTTACTGTTCATGCGAATATTGTAGGCATCCCAGCGGTATCTTTACCAACAGGAACCCACAGTAATGGTATGCCGTTTGGTATACAATTAATGGCTCCGGCTTTTAAAGATGCTGACTTAATGGCTTTTGCTAATCAGATAATGAACAAATAAGCGTTAATAATTATACTGTCTATACCCTCTAATACAGTGTATTTATTTTGAATTTTGTAGTTATGAAAAGATTAAACACCTCTTTTTTAATTGTTTTAGCCCTAATACTTTCGGTTACTGATGCTAAATCTATCTCTTCCGACACGCTTCATTTTATTGTCGACAATCCGACACATTCTAAAATGGATTCTTTGTGGACGCACGAGCAATTGTCATCCCAACAAATAGAAACGGACACGAATGTTCTGAATAAATGGTCGTATGATTCGGACAGCATTCCTAGTTTTCAAGATAGCATTTATGCTGAGCGTTTGGCCCTATTAGATGAGCATACTCCATTTCGTTTGGACTATAATAAAGCCGTTCAGCGTCAAATAAATATCTATGCTAACACTTACAGAAGGCACGTTTCAAAAATGCTCGGAAAATCAAATTATTATTTCCCTTTATTTGAGTCGGTTTTAGACCAATTTGATTTGCCGCTTGAGTTTAAATACTTAGCTATAGTAGAGTCTGCTCTAAAGCCTCACGCACGTTCACGCTCTGCCGCTACTGGTCTTTGGCAATTCATGTATACAACGGGTAAAATTTATGACCTTAAGGTTACTTCATATATCGATGAACGAAGCGACCCTTTACAATCTACCATAGCTGCTTGTGAATATTTTACATTTTTATACAAGATGTTTAATGACTGGGAGTTAGTGTTGGCTGCTTATAATGGTGGCCCAGGTTATGTTTCAAGAGCAATGCGAAAACATGGCGTTAGTGATTATTGGTCTTTACGCCCTTATCTCAGGAAGGAAACACAGAATTATGTGCCAAAGTTTATTGCTGTTAATTACATCATGAATTACGCCTCACACCACAATATCTACCCTACGCCTTACGCCTTTACTCAAGCAGAAACAGACACTATAAGTATTAGCCGGTCTGTTACTTTTGATGCTCTTTCAGAATTACTGGATGTAGATATCGATGTCCTTAAAGAGCTAAACCCTATTTTTAAAACAAATTTATTGCCGGTTTCTAAGGGGAAGACAGCTACCCTCAAACTTCCCGTTAAGAAAATGGCCTTGTTTATAAATAATATGGATAGTATATACGCTTATACTGAACGCTCTCAAGAACGCTATGTTAGCGTTGATGAGCCCATAGTACACCGAGTTAAAAACGGTGAGTATTTAGGCAAAATTGCCAGCGACTACAACACTACCGTTGGGCGTATTAAAAACTGGAATAAGCTTTCATCTAACAATTTAAAAATAGGTCAAAAGTTGATTATTTATATTAATCCTGATGCAGCACCAAAAGCATCTAATGCGACTAAGGTCAATAGTAAAGGGGAAAGGACTTATACCGTACAGGTAGGGGACACTTTATGGGATATAGCTCGTAAATATTCAGGTGTTTCAGTAGCTCAAATTGAACGAATGAACAATATAAGTTATCGCGATATTAAGCCCGGAATTACTTTAAAGATTCCTAACACTGGATAGATGAACCGCCTTTATTTATTTACTCTTATTTTCTTTTTTGCTTGTCAAAACACAACCGTTTTACCCTCTTATAGTGGGGCAATAAATGAGATTATTGTAGTAGTTGAAGATAATATTTGGGAGAGCACTGTGGTCGATACTCTTCGCCGTTCCCTTTCTGCAGAGGTTGAGGGTTTAGCTTGGAAAGAATCTACTTTCGATGTGATACAGATACCTAAATCTGCCTTTAGTCGGTTTTTTGAAACACACAGGAATATTATTATTATTCAGAAAGGAGATCAATCCAAAATTGCTTTTGAACCCAAGCCATTTTCACAAGATCAATGGCTGTGCATCATAGAGTATAAGACTAAAAAGGAACTCACACAATTGCTTAATCAGTATGCTCCGGTAATAACTTATAGGGTTCAGCAAAAGGAGAAAAGTAGATGCTTATCCTCTTCTATTGGCTTATCACTTTCTGCGTCTATTAAAGACAAGTTTAATACCTCTTTACGCCTGTCAAATACTTTTTCACTGGCATTAGATACTACTGATTTCATTTGGTATGAGTATAATCCGAAAGATTTAGAATTAATAAAGGGAGTTTTTGTGTATAGCTTTCCTTTGCCTGAAACACTAAACGCCGAAAGCGTTTTAAGTGTGCGTGACAGCTTATTAAAACAGTTTGTTACAGGGCAATCTAAAGAGAGTTATATGTCGACAGAGCGTCTTTATCCGCCTTTTATTAGCACTTTTGAAAGTAATGGCACTACTTCTTTTACAATAAAAGGACTTTGGAAGATGGAAAACGCCTTTATGGGTGGCCCGTTTATCTCATACGTTTTTCAAGACACGCTTAGAAACAAAGTTATTGTTACAGAAGGGTTTTTATTCAACC
>Ga0233432_10001353_pt1 | contig 23701 bp, 38 predicted proteins | sample SI_122_August201_6_FD_179870 | JGI IMG/M metagenome (GOLD analysis project Ga0233432, IMG submission 179870) | Seawater microbial communities from Saanich Inlet, British Columbia, Canada - SI_122_August2016_10_MG | ecosystem: Environmental > Aquatic > Marine > Inlet | place: Canada: British... | reverse complement strand
CAAATAGCACCCTGGTCTGGCGATGCGCTAATCAAATACTGTGGATTTAGATTATTCTAAATCTATTTTAGAGGTAAGTTTTATGTCAAAAGATAATAAGAAAGGAAGCCCTTTTTTGAGTATAACCGGCATGTGGAAGAGAGTATCTACCACAAGAGTCGGTAAAGATGGAAAACCTGAGCCATATTGGTATGGTAAGGTAAGAGAAGGAGTAGATATTGTCATTACTGAAGGTAGTGAAATAATGCTATTCCCATCAACAAATACAAAAAAGAAAGATGTACCTGAATACTTTTTGAAAGTTAGACAACCAACTAAATCGGAAGAATCCGAAGAAGTTGTTGCTGACGCAAACTAGGCGCGAGAGCGCTATTTAGATGAGTTTAATAAGATTAATCAGAACTATGAGGGAGAATCGTGTCCAAAACGCGAATGAGCCCTACATTTACAAACATGGGAGTAAATGGGTAGGGGACTTTAGAAAGTCCGCTTTTGCCCATAAAAGAAACAATGTGCTTTCTTACTATGTTGATTCTAATGGGAGCCGCTCTTCGCGGTGGGACAGACGCCACCAAAGGCGAACTGAATATGTCCGCCCCATTGGAATTGATTTGCATGATTTTGTTGGATCCGGCCGATATCAAAGAAGGTCGAGTAAGGTTTTAAGATGTGAATACGAATTTGTAGAAATATCTACAACTTGTGTTCTAGTGAAACGAACAAACACGATTTGGAATTTACCAAATCCTACGGGAAGATTCTCGCAAGTTACAGACCAAATGGTCTCTACCGCTATGCAAGGAACCCCCAGCGTCGTTGAAGAGCAGATATTTGCTCTTCTCGTTTCTATGAATGCGTTGCCCGAAGAATATGAACGGGTAGAAAACGCAAGAAATCTACAACAACAAAGTCTATTTTTGGGACCAAAACAAGCACTTAGTAATGCTTACCCAAAGCAAGTCAAAGCAACAAAAACTACTCCCGCAAAATTTAATGCTTCTATCGTCCTTCAGGGCGAAGAAAAGGAGCATGGTTATGTGATTATCAAAGAACTTCGTGGCGCTGCTGCGAAGTTGTGGAGCAACGAAGGAGTTACTCACGACGAAGTTAGTAGATTATTACGACCTTCTCAAAGTGAAACTCCCTCTTATACTTTACCAGAAAAACCAAAAAGAAAGAAAATCAAATGGCACGAATCCGAAGAAACATTTAATTGTGGAAGTCTTAAGTTTAGTAAAATGAACTTAGAACCACCGCTAATTTCTGGAGATAGCCTATATGACATATATCGAAACGATGGAATAAACATAGTAGTGTCTATTCCGGAAAAGTGCTTAGTCGCTTTTCCTCGTGATGGACAATTTGTCTCTCACGAAATCGATGGTGGAATATATGCCGTTAGAAGTTTGTCAAGTATGGAAGGATCTATACATGAACAACGACTCAATGTTATCGCTGAATTGCGGTTATATAGAATCGAATTCGATCTTAATAGGTATGACTTCTTAACAGTTATAGATATCGATAATGATATTCTAACTAAAAGTGAAGGAAGCCTTGGTAGAATTGGCTCCATTGAAACAATCGATGGACAAAGCACTAGCGAAAGTGATTCATTATTGGATCGAATCGGATAATGCTTATCCAAATTTAGATGAGTGAGAAATATATGTGCCCTGAAGAAGGGTGCAGTAGAGAATTTTACACACAAGTGGGATTAGATGTTCACATCAAAACCCATTTACCTATGGTTAAAGAGGAGAAGGTTATTGAAAAGCCTGCGACTCCTAAACCTACGGTAAAGAAAGAAAAGAAAGTCGTCACTGACAAAACAGTTAGTGAACTTAAGAAAGACTACCTTACTGGAAAAGAATCAAAAGAACTTTGGAAGAAACGCACGAAGAAGATGCGAAAGAAGAGCACTATAAAAGTCTCTGAAAAATTAACCAAAAAGAACTTTTGCAAATTACTAGAAGTCCAAAATTGGCATGACAAAGAAACTGGTGAAAAGAAGTTCACCGCTAGGTCATATGTCATTAAAGAAATTAGAAAGATGTCTAATGATTGGTTTAGTTACCAAGCAATAGGCAATAATGGACAAAAGGTTAGTTGGAGAGAAGGTCCGATTAACGGGCGACACCACATTACTATCCCCTCATGGGAGTAGTGAACTTAGATGAGCGAAAAAAGTGTAATCAATTTTGCAAGAGTCACCTACAATGGTGGCGCGGTGTTAATCGAAGGATATGATCAAAGAAATGTTAATTCAAACGATGGTTTGAAGTTTAGCAAGTCTTTTCCTAATCCTCTATCAGCACTAATATCATTATCTATGATACAGGAATATAATAGGAAGATAGGACTACCACTACTAATAGTGGAGTTCTTGGATTTTCCCGAAACATTTCCTGAGCAAAAAGCATTAACTGACTTTTGATTAAGTTGGTTCTTAGAAGAGACAGACAAAAATACCCACTTTTGGAAATCGAAGTGGATCATACTAGCGAGCCCCTCGGCCCGCTAGAGGGTTTAGGTAGCCATGTCTACTCTTCACTTAGATGAGTGAAAATACATCAGAAGGTTTTGTTATTGAAGGAGACCTCTCGGTCGCAGTAAAAGGCCACCTAGCACTATATTCTATAGTCGGTGGTCGCATTGGCTATTTAGCCTACGCGACGAGAGCACAAGAACTCGAATTGAGTGAGAGATATGTCCCTCACCCAAGAAGAGCCAAAGACGCTTTTGCGAGAGCAAAAGATGTTTTGCATAATATGTCCGTTCCGACCCTCGACACATTAGAGGGATGGGAAGGACCAGTTAGGCGGAAAATTATCGTAAAGCCCCTAAAGAAGGGAAACGAATATGCAGTAAGCATTGAACTAAGCGGTCATTCGAGAGGACGACGGCATAAGGCGGTGCAAAATCTGTTTAGAATGTCGTTTCAACCTCCTGAAGGAGTAAATCCAGATAATGTTATCGACCAGTTCCGACAGTCTTGTTGGGATGCTGAAGTCGAAGCACCGGATTTGGCTACGCTAAGACGCTGTGTAACTACTACGCCATATTGGGAAGATCAAGTAATTGATGACCCTATGTTATTGGCAAGATTGCAGACGGCGGTTCTTGATGAATTCATTAACACAATTTCAAGCATTGATTCAACAATGCTACGAAACGATGTGAGGTCTACCCTCATGTCGCTTGGAGGATTACCATTTAAGAGTGGTGCAGGTGCATGGTTTATTCCGTCTTATTCGGAAGAAAACGAGCATCTTACAACTCTAGAGAATTATGCCAATTTATTGACATACTTCGGTAATCACAATGCCCTTTCTGGCTCTAAAAGTCAGGAAACTTGGTTGGACTCAGCCGGCGCGCCGCGAAAGTGGTATCGCCAAAAGTCTAACCTGAGAGTTATGGGTTACATCGATAACGCAAGGCAACTTGAATACATCAAAGATGATATTCAAAATAGTCTTTCGTTGGAAGTCGCAGAATATCAAGAGAAACTCTTGAATGTTGCAAAAGACTTCAATGGAGCAAAGGTAAAAGCATTTGACGCTAAGTTAGATGCACTAACAACTGAACGCCAAGACTTGAAGGATAGATTGGAAAATCTATCTGGAATTGTCGGCGGGGTCGAAATTTCATTCGACCCGTTTTCAGATATTTCTGGTGAATTCGAGGGAAGACTCGGAGTTATTGGAGAAGAAAACTCAGTCACGACAAGACTTCGTGGCCTTATGTCCCTATCGGATTAATCCGTAACGGCATCTTAGATTCCCTATTTTGAGGGGAGTTACTTAACAAAAGGAGGATTTTGAATGGACGAAGTAGTTCAACAAGAACAACCAACCAAGCGAAAAATCGTTCCTGATGCTGAGTTTGTCCAAAAGTGGCAAAGTGCAGAAAGCGCGCAGGCAGTTGCAGACCAACTAGGTCTTCAGCGAGCCTCTGTGAACGCAAGAGCATGCGGTCTTCGAGAGAAGAGCGTTAGGCTCAAGAAGTTCCCACGCGCCCCTGCCTTTGGAAGACAGCCCCGTGACGAAAGTTACTATGCTGATCTTGCCGCTCTTGCCGAGTTGCACGGAGACCTCTGCCCAGAGGAAGAAGTGTCACCCGACGAGGACAACGAAGTGTCAGAGGACGAGGCTTGAGGATAAAACCTCAACTCGCCGTTGGTGATTTAAAGTAGACTTTCGGGTCTATGACCTTTAATGCACGATTTGTGCATATTTAGAAGAGAATATATTTGGAGGAAGTTTATACTTCCAATGACGAACTCACAACATCTGTTAGTTTCGGAATCTGCCGGGCAACAGTAATCTGCCGCCCCTGTTACCCGTCTTAACGCTAAACTAATTATATATCAAAAGTCATCTGACCGATGCTATAAGTTTAGACGGCAATTCGCCTCGATTAAGACAGGTTACAAGGCGGCAATTTACTTGCCCTGCAGGTCCGAAAACTAACAAAGTTGTTCGCCCACCGGCGACTGGTCATTGTGCTACCATTACGGGTTGCTAATGGAATCTCCATTCGGAGACTCCATCACACCCCTCATTAAGCACTATGAGATATAACCATCGAAAATCTCTAGTTTCCGAGACTGTCCTATACACCAGTCTTTACTGATAAAAATACGATTCTATGACGACATTCGTCGTCGAATCTAGAAAGACTAATGTCTAAGACAGATACGGAAAGTAGAGATCAACGAGGTTATTCACTAAGACTTTGAGAGAAAATATTCCTCTTCATAGAGGGAGAAAACAAACTGAGGATAAAACCAATGACGATATGTCTAATAGACTAGCACGCTAACTAAGAAAGGAAGTATGCTAAGTCTGCTAGATAGGTTAATCCCTCAACCTAGGAAGAGAACAAAATACTGAGGGCAATAGCCCAATGACGAACACCCCTAAAAGCAATCTAGCGCGAACCAACAAAACATGATAAAATAGAACTAGTTTCTCGCTGACTTCGGATTCTTTTTCACGGAAGTGCACTATTGAAAGAGCATTCGCTCTAACCATCTGCAAAATAGCAGATAAAGACTGCATATCCGTGCAAAAGAACTCCTCGGCTGTATCGAAACCAGTTCCATTTTATCATGCTTTAGACCAGCACGATTTGGACCGGGCACGCTAGCCGCTAGGGGCTATGTAATCTTCCACAGATGGATAAAAGAAAAGTTGCTTTGCTATTAGCGAAGCCCCTAACTTAGAAGAGAAAAACACTGAGAAGAAATTCTATGAAGTGCGTGCTAGAGTGGCTATCGACTACATCCATATTATAGGAGTTCCTCCTAAGAATATGCATGCAACCGTCGATCCACTTTAACTCCAGAATGTCGTTAAAGCGACCTTCCACGCGCGTCGGATAAAAAGTAAAAGTTTAGCCACGAAGCATAACGAATGCTTGTGGTTGCACTACGCATTAAGAACGCAACTTTGTTTGCGAGTGACTAGTTCCATGATAACCGACGATGATTCAACAATCATTAGGTTATAATGGAATATTTAACTCGCACAAAACTATGACTTTTGACCGCTCGCGCACGGCACGCAGGTTTCCTCTTCACCTAGAAAGAGAGCAAAGATAACCCATTTGGTTATTTGTTGTCCCCTGGTTATTTTGAGGTGAATAACTACGCAACCTTTGCTAATAGAGAATGAGTTTATACTGAGGGGAAACCCTATGAAGACGCCCCCAATACCAGGATCAAAGATCCTTGTGGAGAGAAAGTGCTAACGGTCGATGGAGAATCCATCGCCTGGAACTAAGCCCATACTAACGAGATCAAAGATCTCTCGACCGGCGACGGTCGTAGTATAGGTCTTAATTCCACACATTTCTTCCCCTATTGGGGCTGTCCGAACCAACTTGACTAAGAAACGCTTTGGCGTTAAGTTACACGCGAACTGAAAAATGAATCTTCGATTCATCGAGTAGTTCGCTAGCGGGTTCCCGCTATACTAGCAGTCACCGGCGTGTGTGCAATAACTTGCCCGCACGCCTTGGTTCGGACAATAATGTTCATTCTCACAGATGAGTAACCAAACATCAGAAACAAAAAGATGTAAGGGCGTAAAGCCCGATGGTAAGCGTTGTAAAATACAAGTTCCATTAGACGGGAGTCTATGTGAACACCACGACACAGATTTAGAAGCATTTGTCCGTAATCCGGAGAAATGTATTGAAGTTATGTCGGGTCGCTATCCGAAGATTCACCATCCCGCTTGCGACCGAAAGGGCGTGAACGATTGTGAGTGTCCCTCCTATTCAGGCGGGGCACAGGTGATGAGAACTATGCAGAAAGCCTTCAAGGACTCTGCAAGTTATCATCCACTCTATCGAAAACTAAACAAGATGCGAATGCGTGTAAAAGTTAAGAAAATTCGAAACTATTACAACAGCATCAAAGAAACCGACTTGTGGCTACCTGTTAAACCAGCGTGGCGACAATATCGATTCTTTGTTTGGGACGATAAGCAAGAGCGAGTAGTTGTCCGAATAATTAAAGATAATATTCGGGATAAAGCAACTTTGCTAAGATGGTTAAAAAGACTAGCACCGTTACATGTGTATTACACAACGGCTGCTTGGATGAATCCGCAGGGTATCGGTCCAGATCCTTTCGGTAAGAAAGGAAGAAATAAATTCCGCAAAAAAGGATGGTCTTACAAAACTAAGACTTATCACAATAATTTTTTGTGGCAAGAACTCTATTTCGATGTGGATTACTGCAACGCAGATTATAACGAAGGAGCAAAAACACTAGGGAGTCTAATTAACGAATTAGACAAAGAACCTAATTTGTTTTCTCCTAGAGAAGAACTAACTATTGTATTCTCAGGTGGAAAAGGATTCCACCTAGTAGATACTAACTGGAGAACTATGGATTTAATCTATAATGATGAACATGATATTGGGCTATTCCCTATGAATATGTCCCAAGATGATAATAAGATTCAACACTTGAAAAATATTGGCTATGATATCGCTAAACCTGAAGACAGGCAGCGATTTAGTCGATTCATTAAACAAAAGATTGTTGATAACATAAAAGACGAAGGGATTTTGATTGACTACGATGTCACTCCGGATCCTAGACGAATCATTAGATTGCCAGGAACAGTTCACGGTAAAACGCTTCGCGTGTGCAAAATCATTACTGAAAATGATTTGCTACGAAACGAAGCAGGTGAAATAGTTGGATATGAACCCGATGAACCCATCGGGTGATTTTTAGATGGAAGAAAAAGAAATCTTACAGCATCTTGCAGTTTTTAATACCTATAACGATTTATTAGAACTATCATCTAATATGATGAACCGATTCCCTGGAAGCGAGGAGAATGCGGTTAAATTTTTGGATGAACAAAAAGATGCAACTTTAGACTTTATAGAGAACGAAGGTTCTCAAGAAATGAAAGAAGCAATCCCTTATTGGGCAAACTTTCTGCAGGACGATATACATAAGCCGGCAGAAGACTTTAGCCAAGCAATAAAGAGATTTGCAATTATTCTTGCACTCATGACAGTAAAAGAACCTAAAAATGCTAGGGTCTTTGTTCAAAACATGGTGAACCAGCAAGAACTTAAGTCAGAATTCAATTTAGAAGACTGATTACTTAGATGAAACAATTAACCGAACAAAAAGAATGCGATAGATGCAAAAAAGCAACTAACACATTTACAATGAGTTGGTTTAACGAAGACTATATCTGCATGACTTGTAATGACGAAGAGGAGAAACATCCTGACTTCGAATTTGCTAAAAATGTGGAAGTCGCTTACACTAGGCAAGGTAATATGAATTACCCAGGCGTCGGTTATCCTGGAAAGGACGGCCGAATTAGTGAAGAATTAAAGCAGGCGCTAATAGAAGAATTAGACCTGTGAAACTTAGAAGAGACAGGCAAAAAGACTACCCGGTTTTCACTGGGGAACTCGTTCAGCGGGTTGGTCCCCATGCCTACTCTTCACCTAGATGAGAAAAATTGGAATATATGTCGATGGATCGGCACCAGTTAATGTTGCTTCTGCAACTAACCCCGCAGGTTGGGGAGTAGTTATTGTAGAAGACCCAAAAAACCATGAAGGAGGCGAAATTTTGGCCTCTTACGCTGGACCTGTTATTACAGACCCCGACGAAGCCTCCCATTTGGGAGCAGAAGTTGGGTCTAACAATACTGCAGAACTCAGTGCAATTTGGTGGGGACTATACATTATGCGAGCACTTAATTTGCTTGGAGACGATGTAGAAGTAACGATTTATGGAGACTCCGAATATGCCGGTAAAATGGCTAACGGGTCTTGGAAGCCTAAAGAAAATAAAGAATTAGTTATGTTGATCAGAGAACTTTGGCACATGACTTTACTAAAGTGTGGTGGTTTGGTATGGGCGCATGTTCGCGCACACCAAGGAAATTACTACAATGAAATGGCTGATGAACTCGCTAATCGGGGAGTTCATATACAAGAAGATCACAAATCAATAGATATTGATATGTGATTACTTAGAGGAGTTAATTCATATACATGGATTACTGCCGCCAGACAAGGTGGCTATTAGATGAGAGTCAAGAGAAGAATGAATATGTCTCAGCCACTAATGGTTGAAGTCCCTAAAGAAGAACAAATGCCTATTCGCACTCGTGAAGAAGTCCAATTAATGTTGGATGAAGCGATTGAGCGGAGAGACGCTTGGTACGATTACTGGGACAAGACGAAGTTATCCAAAAAGGAAAACATCGAGGCACTTAGAAATTATACAGCGCTAAGAGGCGTTGTCAAGACATTACAATGGGTAATGTTGCATCCAAAAATTGAGCATCCGCTCGATTAAGGAACTTAGATGAGTAACCAATTTGTAAAAATCGGTTCCGATGGGAAACCACTGAAACCAGCCCATCCGGTTATTGAGACCGGAGAATTGGCTGGCAGTTTAAACTACGAAGTAGACAATAACCGTTGGAACATTAATTATTTTGGACTTAACCGATTGAGGCTTCTTGCCTTATTCGGTGCAAACGAGATTACGCCTGCTGAGATGTCAGAATTTTGGGCGAATCTAGAAACATCGAGAAACGCCGATGATTTTGGAGATGAAAGCAAAGAAGATATTAGCGATGCCTCTGTGATAAGAGTCATTTCGCTAAACACTAAGTTTAATTCTTATCTAAATAGTGTGTCGGCAACCGAATCACCCAATGGTGTTCTTTGGTTGCGGCCATTCGTGGATTTGAATAAAACGGCTTCTAGACTACAAGCGACTATGTTCGCTAATTGCGTTGATAACGCGATTAACACTCTAAAAGGCGAGATGATTCAAATATTATCTTATGAGCAATACACTTACTACGAAAACTTTGTAGGGTGGATGCTCGATGATGAAAATTGGTATGAGATTGGATTTAATTTCTAATCTTATACCCTTTAGGTGAGTAAAATGAAAATTACCATAAACATTGATATCTCTGGAGAAGAGATTGGTAAAATTTTGAAAGGTGCCCTTATGGGTGCCAAAAAGGAAGTTGCGAAGAGGTCTAAAACAAAGACTCCCGCAAAGTTTCGTAAGATAAATAGAAAAGTCCGCTACGGTGGAAAGAACCTTGATATCGACGAAGAGTTCGCTGCACAGCAAAAGATTGCTGCAGAAGTGGACAAGACACATCCTTCATTATTGAAGGGTGAACTTCCCAAAAAGCGTGGTCGAGGAAGACCACGACTTACCCCTGAGCAAAAATTGGAAAGAAGGAAGGCAAGACTTGCCGTCAAGAAATCCAATGTAAAGGTCGTAAAAGAAAAACCGTCAAAGGTTGTTAAGCGAAGATGGACTGCCCAAGAAAAAGCATGGTTGCAAACCGTTGCTATGAAAGGTAAGAAAAAGGATTCGATAAGCAAGTCGATGGTTAAGAAGTTTGAGAAGCAGTTCGGATACGAGCGCTCCTTAAAGTCCCTTGAAATGAAAGCGCGAGACCTTCTAGGTAAGCGCGACAAATACAAGGATAAAAAATACGGCAAGCGCAAGTGATTCTTTAATAAGGGTCGAACGCTTAGGATTTTAGATGAGTGATAAAATTATTATTAACACAACAGAAGGTCCAGTCAAAAGGGACCCTCTTTTTAAACCGAAGGACGCACTTTTTATGCGTCCCTATGCAACGCCCGTGCAAGTCACAGAGGCGATAAAAAGAGCACACCAAGAAGTTATTAGTCGATATGAAATATTAATTGCAGAAAGCGAAAGCATCTTGGAGACTCTAGACATTATCCTTGAATTTCACTTGGATGATGTATTGGGTCACGGTGAAGAACCCGCCTTTACAGGCGAGTAATCCTAACGGATCTTAGATGAGTAAAATAGAAGACGAAGTGTGCGAGGAAATACTAGCAAGAGCCGAGAAAGGCTTGAACAAGTATGGCGTTTCAATGGAACGCGACGACTTAGACACAGAAGAATGGCTTCAACATCTTTTGGAAGAACTTCTTGACGCGGCAGTTTATGTCAAGCGTCTACAAAAGGAGTATGCGGAAATGATAGAGAATCTGGATAAGGTTCTCGCTATAACCGAAGAAATCAAAGAAAAGATGGATGAGTGAAGCACTCATATTTAGATGGAATTAGAACCAAAAAAACTAATGTTTTGTTTAATGACGGCGGTGCACGAGCATGATAGACTTGCTGATGACCTATTGAAACTCCATGACCTATTAGAGGACTCTGGAGAATTGAGCGAGGGCAGTTTTAAAATGCTGAAAAAAGAAACCGACCGTTTGCTTAAGGACTTTGAAGAATTCAAAGGCTCTGGTATTGGTGAAGATGCCGAAAGTCGAGAGACTTTGGTTAAATGCTTTGTAACATATATGTGGATTCTTAGAATCCACACGACCATTGAGCGATATGCCCCATTACTTTCGGTGATGGAAGGTATTGTAGAATTTAGCAAGGCTATAGACGAAACAAACAAATTCCAAGAATCAAATATTTGATTCTATGGATTCTTAGATGATAGAAGAAGCAATAATTTATGCTTTTATTTTATGTGTATTTATCTTTATTCTAATAGATGCTCTATATAGGGTATCTACTAATAAAGATGTAGACAGTATTCATAGTATGGTGCGAGATATACACCATATGCTATTTGTAGGATCTGACAAAGAAGATATTAGGATAGCAACAGAACATTACGAACATAACCATGAACAAATAAAATCGTGGGACGAATCGTAATACTTAGGGAGTTACTAAAAATTGAGGGCGAAAGCCCAATGAAGTTAGCGCACATTACGCGCAATCGAGAACACGCTACGCGTGAGCAGACGAAGGCGACGACCATTTTACGCGCAATATGCGCTTGAAAAATGGTTATTATACGCCTCTGTTGTTGGACAGCACCATGAATTCATCCAGTATTGGGATCAAACAAGATCCTACTGTACTTTGGGAACCTGGAGCGGACTGCAGCACAAGTTCACACGGGCGGTAACTAGAAAATTTTCGAAAGATTAACGAAAACATCCGCGTAAGTATGATAGTTAGCAACTAACAAAAACGATGGACTGAAAGACTATTTTTCAAAGTTCAAAAATTAATCGTCACAAGAAGACACAATTTCTACCGCCAGACGGTCAGGATAAGTCCTCATAAAGATGACTAAAAGAACTTTTGAGAGATAAAAAGGTCAGTCGATGAAGCCGGGCCCCGACGGTCCCTACTTGACCCAAGTAACCACACCGGTGAGTTACTGGGAACAAAAGTCGTTTTTATGTATTGCCGCGATTAAGACTAAGGTCGCAACTATGCAAACCACCCCAAGCGGGGTTTGCTAGAAATCGCGGCAAGTAAAGCGTGCGCTTAGGCGCTCCCCCTAGAGAGTTATAAACAAACTGAGGCTTAACCGCCTATGAAGATTGCACCAATTAAGGTGCTTGATAAATCAAACCATCCTTATAGGATGGTAGACAGACGAAGGTGACAACTTACTTTTCTTATCTTCGCACCTTAATTGGTGCGGGGTCTGAAGAAAGGCGGGTCTCACAACATTGGCTACTAAAAAAAAAGGGAATACATTATTCCCCACAGTGATACCGATGAGTAGACTGCTAGTAAGCAGGATATTCATTTATCAAAAGAAGTTTTACAATTATGAACTAACGACACTGCATCGCTCTCTCCCCACTCGGTGAGCGTGATACATGTCGCCGACAATCTGGAAGAGCCCCGATGTCTTATAAATAAATCATTGTAAAAGAACTTTTGATACGAAAACGGTTGACTGAAAGCCTACTGAGTGTAGGAAATGGTAGCCAGTTGTGGTGTCACAGTGATCCCATTCTGCAGTTTGCAGTTTGTGCTCAAACCTTTACATGTTTCCGGAGATACGATCCTGCATAAGAGAAACTTCTCTGTGATGTATGTGTTGTATCCCCTGAGATTTATCCTGCAAAAATTGCTTTTGCTGAAGTGAGTTGTTAGAGAACGAATACACGAGTAGATTGCCACAACAGTCTCCCATGTATGTGCCTCTGTATAACTTATACAAAAGTGTTCTGGTAAAACCGCTTTTGCCTTCTAATCGAAGGTCACAGCGGGGCGACCTCCATATTATAGGAGTTCCTCCTAAGAATATGGATGGTCACCAGACAAAGGCAAAAGCGGTGCATTAATGCTTATGCTCTCACAGATGAGTAAAGAAATTACAATCAGCGTTATTGATAATAGGTCTGTGCCTCGCACTAGTGTTACTACAATGAAAGGTAGTTGCACTTATTGCGGGTCGCATTCCGTTTTCTATACATGGTGTAGAAAATGCCTAAACGAAATGGCGATTATTAAAAATTTAATAAAACAAGCGCATAGGCTTCCTAATGAAGACTGATGGCGCATATAGATGGATCCAAACTACGAATGGAAATTTGAAAATGGAATGCCTGTTGCTTTAACAGGCGCGTTTGGTATTAAGTTACCAGAAGAAATCGAAATCGACCGATTGTTCGAGATACAAGAGAAGATTATGATAACTTCCTCTAAATTTATTGAGGAAAGTGAGAAGGCAAATAGTAAATTGCAGAAGTCGCTGCCAAAAAAGGCGGCAGAACTACAATTTGCTAGGGCTTTCATGTATTATCAACTACACTTGCATCAAGAAGAAGCGGGAGTAAAGATTACTTTTGTAGATAGGGGCGATATAAACGCCTCTTGGAACAAGAGAAATGAAAAGGAATCCTTTGAAGGATTGAATGAGTCAGACGAAAACAGAGCACTCGTGGTTAAAACCTGCGAAGAATATGTTCTAAAAATGGCTGCATTACTTGAAGCAAATGCTTCTAGAAAAGAACTAAAAATAACACCAAGACAACTATATGAGGCTTGCAGAAGCAAACTTCCATGGTTCGGTGGAGACGATAGTGACGAGGAAAGGGTAACGACTTTCCAACTACTATTGGGGGTTCTTATGGAAGATTGCTGGGTAGTATTCAATAATGAAGAAGGACAATCCAATCTCCTTCCTTATGGGAAAGGAGTTCCACACTATGATGAAGACCTGGGTGTCGAGCATCCTATTTGGAAAAATTAACGCTACTATAGCGTATTTAGATGGGTAATTATACAGGACTAGTTCTAATACTAGTAATACTATTTATATTTGCATTTTTGGCGGAAAGATTTACAAAAGAATAATATCTATAACTGCTATAAAAAACGATTAACTGAAAGCCTGCGCTATCTTTATAGCCGCAGCGATATTAGTTATATTTAGGTGAGAAAAAATGTCAGAAGACACAAACCAAACAACTTTGGAAGACTTCCTTGCAGAAGTCAAGGAGCAAGAAGGCGAAACCCGTGGACACGGTAGTGGAGAATTCGAAGACCGCACAACATTAAAGGCGGATCGAAATGTCCTTTATCGTAACTACATCGTCGAAGGCTTTACCTCAGAGGTTCAATCCAAATTCGGAAAGAACACTGCGGTTCGCTTGACTTCCCAAGAGGGAGAAAAGGTAACCCTATGGGTTAGCGGATATGAAGAAGGCCACTTTTTAGGCTTTGTTAAGAGATGCGAAAGCGAAGGTCAAGACCTTCCGCTAAAGGTCTCTTTTGCTAGAACGCAACAAACTGCTGCTAAGTCGGGTAATACCTACAACAAGTTGAACATCAAACTGGAAGATGCCGGTGAAGATGTTCAAATCGAACTGGATAACCTTTGAGGTTATTCGGTTTTTTTAGTCGAGAAAGCCCTTCTTAGCGGAAGGGCTTTTATTTTTAGATGGAAGACGAATTTTATTGCGGAGAAGGCAAAAAACCAAAGGACAACTTTCACGAGGGTCCAAAGGTGGAATGTAATCTCTGCGGAAAAGAAATTTTACAAAGTAGGAGCAACAACCCTCATCCTCTAATTCATTCCGATGATGACGAGGACGCTCGGTGTTGTATTTCTTGCAATAGTTATGTGACTACTGCAAGAATGCAACTTCCTCGAAATGCGGATCCCTTTGAATTTGCTAACATGATAGACGGACTCGTTTCGTTCCTTCGTATGGCTAATTCATTAAGGAGAGTGCAAGAGAAAGTGGTTGCAAGCCTAGAAGCCTTGTCGGATAAAACCGAATAGGCAATTTAGATGAGTAAAAACGCGAATCGACAAATTTTGGAGGAAGCCAAAGTATTTCTAGAATCTATGATAGAAGATGCTAAGGGCGCAAAAGAACAAGGCGAAGACATACAAGGAATGGCATATTTGCCAATTCGTAGAAAAGCATATGTCGATGCTATAACAACTGGTATGGGTGGAAAGGTTAGATTTCACGGTAAAGATGGTGAGGAAAATATGGAAATAAATATTGCTCCCCACGAAACTGTTAATGAAGTATTAGTCGACCACGATTTAGAAGAAGGAGTTCAAGGGACTCCTGTTTTTTCTATACCGTTGTTTGAAGACAAAGAAATATGGAATATGTCTATTGCCATGGGAATAAATCTGTTAAAAGATGTAAAATTTATTACAGTAATAACAGAAGCCTGGGCTTCCAAGAAAAGTTTTAAACATGGAGCACCATCTGAAGATCCGGATAGAACCGAGATGCTTGTTGGATGGTCGCTATCATTTGGCGAAAAAGGAAAGGTCATTGGAATGCACTCTCACATGCAAGAATTTGAAGTTAAAAACTCCAAAATCAAATGGAGAGAACCAATGATTGACTTTAATGATGATCCAAGGGAAATTATTAAGCAGCCACAAGTTGCAGAAATTATTTCTAGAATAGATTAAATCTAATAATGCCAAACTTTAGATGAGTAAATATACACCTAGAACCGTGGGGGAACTGAGTCGAACAGAAAGGAATTGGATAGATGGTCTAATGCGTAGCGCATTAGACATATCTAGGCCGTTTAGCGCTGGCGAGGCCAAAGTAGCAGTAGTTACTACCCCAACTAAGAAAGGAACACATAGGAAAATATCGCCTAGCCATTATAAAATGGCGTATGTTTTGAGAAAAGCCCCAGGATTTTCTGTGGCTTATATGGATGCGAAAAAGCGTCCAATGTTTGTTTATGAAGAACAAGCGAACTTAGATGAGTAATCGAAAGATAAAGAAATCATCAGTTCCCCCGACTGAACTTAATGAATGGGGCAATCCTAACGACGAATGGGAGTTTTGCGGCTTTGACGCAGAACACCAATCTTCGATGTGGAGAAGAAAGACGCCGATGACTGACGATGAAAAAGTCGCTGGTCTTAATGCGCTTATTGGAGAGGAAGAATAATTCCCTTTCCTTTTTAGATGGTAAAGAATCAGAATGCAGCGAATAGGTTGCATAAAATAATTGGACACAGAGAATTTACCGCTAGAATGGCGGTTGATATTTTAGCAGCAGAGGGGTATAGATTTACGCCCCATGCTAATGCTATGTCTATTCTCTTAAAAAGAGATGATCGGTTTATTATGACTAAACGAACCGTACAAGGAATACATTACAAAAAGTGTGTCTAATCTTAGATGGAATGGAAACCGAGAGACTCGGATATCGAATGGACACTAGAGCATATTGCTCAAATTCGTGAAGGTGGAATGTGGGTGATACCCATAGCCAACCATAGCACGATTCAAGTGTTTCATTCCGATAAAACTTATATTGCAACCATTCACGGATCTGAACCAAGAACTCAGACCGTAATGATGCAAACCATGACTGTTTTAAAGATACTAGGGTATGAGGCGAAAGCCATTATTAATGATACCGTGGGACTTCGAGACAAAAAATTTCAAGAGGATAATGCTTGAAAACTTAGAGGAGTGGGGGCTTCAAAACCCGAAACCTACGAACCAGTGGCGCGGGGTCCCCCACTTCTCACTAGATGAGTGTTGAAGACGAAATACTAAAGGAACTACTTATCTGTGGCGCATTAAGCGACTACGGTAATGGTTGCGGAAGTAAATTAGAAAAATACCACACTGGAAGCAGACTACTTTGGTCTTGTCCTAAATGCGGAGAAATGGGAGAACCCATTCCCGATGACAGGTTACAGACTATGAAGACTCTGCTATTACAGTCAAAACAAGCCTCCGAGTGAGGCAACTTAGATGAGTAAAATAACTTATTATGTGAGCATTGAGAGAGACTTTTCAGAAGAAGAATTTGATTCTGGAAAGCATATAGAATATACTTTAGGAGAGTGGGAGTCCCATTTTCCAGAAAGTATTTCTCAATATTGGAACGGACACGGAACTGCCTTTAGGCATAAGAGGACTGGATTTCTAAGAAGAAAGACCAAGACCTGGATTAGATCATACGATGTGGGGTATTCTTGCGATACCAAAGACGAAGCACTTTTTGTCTTGGATGCGCTAGAGCCTTTCATTGATTGTGAAGATGTTAATATCCGACTGTCTACTAGTCTCGCACTTACAGAAGAAGAATGATTCCCTTAAGGGATTTTTAGATGAGTAACAAAAGAATTGACTTAAAGCAATTTGAAGGAATGACAAAGGGCTCGTGGAAACACCGAGATATGTCTAACGAAAAGCAAACCGAATGGGACTTATGGTCTTATGACGAAAATGGAGACCCCCAAGTATGGTTAGCCCAATTGGGCTATTACCACGATGGAGCGCATAGCGATGCCCAAGATTGGGACCGACTACACGCTACATGGCGTGCGATGAGTGCGACACCTGACCTAATTGCTGAGTTAAAGAGAAGTTATGAAGAGATTGACCGAATGAGATTAGCGATTGAGAACGCAGTATGCGAACTTGACGAACTCAAGAACGGGCCAATTGAACCAGCCTCCGAGTGAGGCTACTTAGATGAGTGAAGTAATTCATGAAACAGATATTTTGTATAAAAAGACCAGCACAGGAAAAATCCAACAATGGAGAGCCTGGGTTGAATCGACCGATGACGGCTTTCTTTTGAAAGTTGAATCAGGTCAGACTGACGGACAGAAAACTGAGACGGCAGGACGAGTAATTAATGAAGGAAAACAAAAGCGTTCAGCGCGTGAACAAGCCATCTTTGAAGCAACTTCAAAGGTGAACAAGAAGCGCGACGAAGCCTATTTCGATACGATCGAACAGGCACAGAACGAAGTTAAACTCCTTCCTATGCTAGCGCATCCATTTACGAAGCGTAAGCATAACATTACCTATCCTGCAATTGTCCAGAGAAAGTTCGACGGAGTTAGATGCCTTGCTATCCTTAATGCGGATGGCACGGTCAAACTAATGTCCCGAAAAGGTAAGGAATTTCCACACCTAAACCATATTAGAGAATCTATTGCTACGGCTAATAGTGATACTAACTTGGTTATTGATGGTGAGTTATATTCTGATACATTGACTTTTCAAGAGTTGGTCGGATTGGTGCGTCGTGTGACACTAAAGTCTGGAAACGATAAGCAAATGCTTGAAGTTTCCTTGCGTGTCTATGACTGTATCAATTTACAAAAAGAGCCAGACTTTATAGAAAGATATGAAGTGATTAAGCGGGTTACCGCTGACGCTGAATATCTATCTCTAGTCGAGAATACCTTCGTTTCTAAGGAAGCGGAGATTCATGCGGCTCAAGCAAAATTCGTGGAAGAAGGATACGAAGGTGCCATGGTTAGAAACCTAAAGGGCGCTTACCGTATCGGAAAGCGAAGTGTAGACCTACAGAAAGTGAAAACTTTCTTAGACGGCGAATATAGAATCGTCGATTACACGGAAGGAACAGGCAACGAAACAGGTTGTGTCATTTGGGTTTGCGAAAACCCAGAAGGCCGACAATTTCGAGTTCGCCCAAGAGGAACACAACATGTGCGTAAAGCACTTTTCAAATATGGTCGAGACTATATCGGAGAGATGCTAACAGTTCGTTATCAAGAACTGACAGATGATGGCGTTCCGAGATTTCCCGTAGGTATCGCATTTCGTAACTACGAATGATATGTCCGAAAGGACTTTTAGATGGAAAACATAAACATCGACTTGAAAAATAAAAAGGTAACAATTGGCAACATCGTAATAGATGTGGAAACTCAGCAGGTAACTGTTGAGTCCCCTACTAGCGAGAAAGCCGTTACCAAACAAGTTAAGTCTACTATCAAGAAAACCCATGCAAAGAAAACGAAAAAGGGAATGGACGACCTAAAGAAAAAAGGTAAAAAGTTCACTGGTTCGATTTATGGATGGAACAATGATAAAGACGAATTGAAACCAAATTGGAAAGAGCAACATAACATACGAGTTATGGGAAACCTGCTAAAGGAGAACTTTAGTGCGGGTGCTATCGCCAAACAACTTAATGCGTTAAGCATTAAGGGCAAGCGTGGCGGTAAGTGGCAAAGTGGTGCTGTAAAGAGAGTTGTGGAAAACGACTTTCATAAAACAGCATTAGGAAAGCGCTCTCCGAAGTGGTTTAAGGCTGGCACTAATTCTTTGAAGTTCAAAGTATGAGTGTGGCCTTTTTTAGATAGACTATGGGAACAAGAAACCTAACTATTATTTTGAAAAACAATGAGCACAAAGTAGCGCAATACTGTCAATGGGATGGATATCCCGACGGACAGGGACTTGTGGCATACAATCTACTCAAAGGAAATCTAGCAGTTATCGAGCAATCGCTTGACAAATGCAGATGGATTACCGAAGAGGATTTGAAAGATGTTATGCGACACGCGCACGAGGAAGTGGACGAGGAATGGGACGGAGAGACTGAAATTATTAGTTTCAATGTTTCTCATGCCATAAAGTCGCTACATCCTCATCTCCAAAGAGATCACGGTGCTTTAGTTTTAGACACGATTATCAATGCAACGGAAGAAATCCCACTAAGAGATGGGATATCCTTTGCTGCTGATGATTTATTTTGTGAGTGGATATGGATTGTCGATTTTGACAAGCGAGTATTTCAAGGACTAGTGCCTACGAAATATTTAGGCTATAAAGCCGTGGAGAATCAAGAAAGTTATCTTGATACTCTTGGCTTAGACATTAAAATGACTAAAGTTTTCGAGAGTAGTCTCGATGACTTGCCCGCCACAGAGCATGAATTTACTGGATCCTTTATTCGTTTAGAATGAATGTATTCAACTTAGAAGAGATAGACAGAACAACTAGGATGCGTAATCCTGTAACCATCTCACCGCCCTCGGTGAGGGAGTGGTTTCCATGTCTACTCTTCACTTAGATGGATATTATAGGATTGATACTTTTAGTATTAACATATATTTTGATCGGCTTTGGATTCGCTGCCGGTTTTGCGTTGTTTAGATACGCACAACAAAAGTGGACTATACGCCAAAAACAAAAGACGGGAATCAAAAAATACCGTCAATAGGCGACTTAGGAGAGTTAGACAAAAATGAGAAAGGGTATATCATTCCCATTATCCCTGGAGGTCTCGCCATGTCTACTCTCCACCTAGATGAGTAACAAAAGAATTGACTTAACTAGATGGCATGATCAAGTTGAAAAAGAGTGGAAGCCTGACGAAAGGCAAGACCATTTAGACGACTTAAAAACCCTACTATACAAGTTAGAGGAGTGCTATGAAGAGATAGATTCCTTGAGGGAATGTATTAATGATGCACACAAAGTTATGCTGAAATACGCTAACGAAGAATACTGAGCCTCCGAGTGAGGCTACTTAGATGAGTAACGAAAGAATTGACTTAACTCAGTTTGAAGGAATAACTGAAGGGCCGTGGGTATCTGAAGAATGGGACGAAGGTAAAATCTTAGGCCCCATATCGGAGAGACACAGAAATAACCACCCAATAGTTGCCGTAGTAGGCGACGGCTGGTGGGGAGATATGATGCCCGAATGCGATGCTAACAAGCGAGCGATGGCCGCAGTTCCCGAACTAATTGCTGAGTTAAAGAGATGTTATGAAGAACTTGATAAGTGGACTAACTATGCAACCTATATGGAAAATGTCGATATAGATTGCCATAAGGATGCGTCCGCAGAAGCAGGTTTCTTATGGAAATGCACCGACTGTGGTGCCCATTTCGAACTACCCGAAAACGGCATTTACGAATGCGAGTTCGGGTGCGATGCCTCCGAGTGAGGCTACTTAGATGAGTAACGAAAGTGAAAACAATTTTAATAACCTAACGACTACCCAACAACTAGCACAACTTTGTGCTATACATGTTCGGAGTGCGTTAGAGAACATACATGCTGAAGATGATGGGAGACTCCCCGACTCTTCGATGAAGGAAGTGAATACTCTCGTTAGAGATGCTATTTACGAAGTTCTTATTATGCAAACTGAAGTGCAAGAAGACCCAGAAAAAGAAGTAGACCGACTACGGTTTCTTGAGTATCTGCAATTGTCTATCCCGCACTATTGGGAAGCCCCAAAGATGCCTACAGAGAAAGACTGATTCCCTAAAGGAATTTCTAGATGAGTAACGAAAGTGAAAACGATATTTTTGAGGAAATGAAAGAAGAGATTCGTAAGACGACTTCTATCATTAAGACCCCCGACCCAGATAATGAAGGCAAATTTTGGCTTCATTCTCACGGGATGAGAGACAACCACGAACTGCCGGAATTAGAAATCCGAGATGTTCCAGGGATGTTCGTAAGGGCGGGATACGATATAATTACAAAAATTAATGCGTATAGAATTACAGAGGGTGAGAACCCTGTGTTAGTCGGCCACACTATTGCGTGGAAATACGGAGATATAGTGGTAGAACAAGGAGAAGCCTTTGACGGGGCTTTAACTTGGGAAGCCAAAGATATGCTTAGACTCGTAAGTAGAGAGACAGATATAGAATGCTGTCACTCTTGCGAGTGTCACGAAGCAGGGGTCACAGAATGACCCTCTTAGATGAAAGACGATTTAGAATATCGACAAAAAGTCACTAAGTCATGCGCCGAGTTTAATCATAAGTTTAAACTCAAGTCATGCCTTATTTGTGACAAAACTTAGATGGAAAAGATAACTAAGGAAATTAGTTTATACAATATATCTGACTTACAAGAGACTGCTGAACAGTTGAACTCTAGCGAGTCAGATACAATTAGGGCTAACTTAAGAGTCCTGTGGAACGCTTACAAAGATACCGTTCCCGAAGATCATTGGCCTAGAAATATGCGTCAATGGATTCAAATTAAAGATGAAAAGCCTAAAGCCCGTTGTGGCTACTTTAGTGTGAACATTCCGATTAAGGGATGGACTTACGACGATGAAGTGCAGGCTTATTCTATCGACATAACCGAAGCAATATGCAAACTAACGGGTGATACCTATCGTAAAGATGGGACAATCAAAGTTGGTAGCAGTTCTGCACAAGGTTGGTCGTTTAGCCAACATCTTGAAGAACGAATCATGCGCTCACTATGAGCAACTTAGATGGAAGAAATAGAAGATGAATTCTATTGTGGACAGACCGAAGATGATGTAATAAAGATTAACTTTACTGAAAAATTCAGGGAGTTGATGGAGAGCATTTCTACCGATGAGGAACCTATGACAGACGAAGTAACCGACTCAGAATTTACTGAGATATGGGAACGACATCAAAGTTTATTGCAGGTTTCTACTCAATTAGAAGGTAGGATGACTGCTATAGAGATTATACAAAGAGTATATGAACTTAGGTCAAAAGGTGTTAGACTAAAATTTATAACAGTCTGACAGACATATTAACGAGGGGAGAGGACCAAAAGGTCTTTTCCCCTCTTTTTTTTGTTTAACTTTGTATCAATGCAGCGAGACCAAGATATCTGGGAAGCAAATGTTCTCCTGCTTCTAAGTCCAAAACCTCGTCGGCTTCTAGGTAAACAGGTTTTGCTAACTTTATCGTGATTAAGTCGTGTCCTACTAACTTTGAAATCTCGTCAAAGATTTCTAGAGGATCCGATAATTGTTCATATGAAATAGTAATACAAGGAAAACCACTTTTGGGATGAATCGACTTCGGTATTCTTAGGATACGGTGTGCGTCATAAGTGACCGCCCTATCTATGATTTTACCATCGAACTCATACTGCGTCTTTTTCTTTTTCATATTAGCGATAATAGAACCCAAGCCTACGCCGTGCTTTTTCATCACAGCACTAGATAGCGAGTTAAGCGTCACAGCACCCTTGCCCATAAGTGGGCTTAAGCGTCCTTCTAACACAGTTTGCCGAATTCTCGGTTGTGTTAGGAGGGCGCTTATTTTTTTGCTTTGCACTTTCGGAAGTTTGTGCTCTTGAAGTATTTCTTCTATCTCTTTGGCGTTTTTGCCTTCGGTTGTTTTTAGTAAGTCTTCTATGAAAGCCCGCCCTTCTCCTCTCCACCCTTTAGAGTTAGGCTCACTAAGGACATATCCTTTCTTTTCAGGAAATAATATAGTTCTATCTAACTTAGTCCCCTCTATGTATTCAACTAGTTCTCTTCTAGCAGTCTTAGATAGATAACGATACTTATCCCCTAGGATTGTTAGGTGGAGTCCTTTCCTTCCTGAAAACTCTATTCGGATATCTTCTTTCGGAATACCGAAGTGTCCTACTAAGAATGTGTCAATGAGGCGTTTAGCCATTGTGCATAAATCTCCTAACTTTTCCACATAGCCTTCGCCCGTCAAGTTATCGGCATCTATATCGAAAATAAAGTCGAAACCTTGTAAAGACTTTTTAGCGAACTCCCGTTCTAGTGGGTCTAGGTAATATCCTACAGAGTGAAATACTGCGGCTTTTGGAATCTTTGAAAGATATGCTTTTAGATTTTCATTTGTCTGGAAGTAGCGATGCCTATCTCTAATGCCGACTTCTTTCCAATTTTGGAAAGCGATTTCTCTTCTTTGGATATCTGGTATATCGAAATCTATCGTTGAGTAGTAGTCCCTAACTAACTGGGAAACATCTTTCTTTTCATAAACCGTCATGTTATCACCGCTTCTTGTCAATGTTATTTCTTCTTTCATAATCGTTTAGAATCGCTTCTGCCATTTCAATTGTGAGTTTTTCGTCCCAAGAGTCGGGATGGGGAACTTCAAAGACTGGTAGTTCTAACAAGTGTGCTAGATAGTTAATTAGAGGCTCGTCGTTGTTTTCAAACTCCTTTACCATAACATCTCTAACATACTTGACCTGTTTTGTCGATGCTAGACCTGCTGGTTTGTCTTCATTGACTATGGTGTCGATGACTCTTGCCGCTTGTCCCGCTTGTCCCGCTTGTCCCGCTTGCGGTGTAGGAACCAT
>Ga0233432_10001352_pt1 | contig 23716 bp, 23 predicted proteins | sample SI_122_August201_6_FD_179870 | JGI IMG/M metagenome (GOLD analysis project Ga0233432, IMG submission 179870) | Seawater microbial communities from Saanich Inlet, British Columbia, Canada - SI_122_August2016_10_MG | ecosystem: Environmental > Aquatic > Marine > Inlet | place: Canada: British... | reverse complement strand
GCATCTCCAGATTTGGATACGCGAATCAATGCGGCGCTTAAGCTTGGGCAGGGCCAGAACAAGGACTATCTACCATTTCTACGTGCTCGCTTCGAACGGGAAACGAACGAGAAGGCGAAGCGCGCGTTTGAGGAAGGCATTATGATTAGTCTTTTGAAGAATGCGGAGACGCCAGAAGAACGACTAGACGCGGTGGTTCGGCTTGGAGAACTGACTTCTTTGAAAGGTCGCGATCTCGTGATGAAGATTCGTGACGAGAATGAAACGAATGGCGATCTGGAGCTTTTCGCGGCCGCCCATAATTCGGTTCTGCAAATCCAAAAGCGGCAGAGCATCGTTGAAAATGTGGGTAGCTTCTTTCGCGGACTTAGCACTGGTTCGGTGCTATTGATCGTCGCCTTCGGTTTGGCGATCACCTTTGGGTTGATGGGGATTATCAACATGGCTCATGGCGAATTTATAGCGATTGGCGGATACACCTGTTATGTGGTACAAAATGTATTCGAGAGTGTTTTCGGTGTGCAATCGAGCGCGTTCCAGTGGTTTTTTTGGGTGTCGTTGCCGATTAGTTTTTTGGTGGCCGCAGTTATCGGTCTTATTTTCGAAAAGGGTTTTATTCGTTTTCTCTATCGTCGTCCGTTGGAATCGCTTTTAGCGACTTGGGGGTTGTCGATGGTGATGCGCCAGACGTTTCGACTCGTTTTCGGCGCGGCGAACGTTTCCGTCGAAACGCCTAGCGTATTGAATGGGACTTCCACGTTTGGATTGGTTTCGATGAGCGATACGAGGCTCTTCATCGTCGTGTTCGCGGGGTTCGTGATCTTGATCACTTGGCTGCTACTTTCGAAAACGAACCTCGGGCTGTATATTCGCGCAGTGATGCAAAATCGGAACATGGCGTCGAGTCTTGGGATTCCGGTTGCTCGGGTGAATTCGCTCACGTTTGCTTTTGGTTGCGGTCTGGCGAGTCTCGCCGGAGCGACGCTTTCTCTGGTTAGCAATGTTGGGCCCTCGATGGGGCAGACGTACATTGTGGATAGCTTCATGGTCGTGGTGGCTGGCGGGCTTGGGAATTTGATCGGAGCGGGAATTTCGGCGCTAGGGATTGGGGTGACAGATCAATTTTTGCAGCCCTTGTTAGGGCCGGTTATGGGAAAGATCGTCGTGTTGTTCGCGATTATCTTGTTTTTGCAATGGAAACCCGGGGGTTTATTTCCAACGAAGTCGCGAAGTTTGGACGACTAAAGCGAGAGTATCCGATATGAATATTTTCGATACAAAAAAGGAGCTGAGCGGGTTTGTCTTGGCTGGCTTCATTCTCATGGGGCTATTGCCGCTTTCGAATACGATAGTTCCTGAAGATAGTATTTTCCACGTTGCAGGGTATCAGTTGTCGTTGTGGGGCAAGTATATTACTTACGCAGTGCTGGCGATGAGTTTGAATTTACTTTGGGGGTATACGGGCTTGCTCTGCCTTTGTCAGAGTTTGTTTTTCGCGTTGGGAGGATACGCGTTCGGGATGTATCTCATGTTACAGGTCGGCGTGGATCCGGTCTACAATACGGCCCTTCCCGATTTTATGGATTTTCTCGGCTATAGCGAACTGCCGGGTTACTGGAAGCCGTTCAAGAATCCTGTTTTCACGATGCTAGCAGTAATGGCGGTGCCCGGCCTGGTTGCGTTTGTTTTCGGATTCTTAGCTTTTCGATCGCGAATTAAGGGTGTCTATTTTTCGATTTTGACGCAAGCATTGACCTATGCGGTTTGCCTTCTGTTTTTCCAAAATAAGTTCACGTTGCTATGGGTTGATTTCACGTTCGGGGGGAATAACGGCTTCACCGATTTCAAAAAAATTCTAGGCGCGAATATCAATGACGCTTCGACAACGCGCTGGTTGTTTATCGGCAGCACGGCTTTCATGCTAATTGTATATGCACTGATTTCGATAATGCTGAAGACAAAATTCGGCAAGGTGCAGCAAGCGATTCGAGACAGCGAGAATCGAGTCCGTTTCTCGGGGTATTCGACAACTACTTACAAATTGTTTATCTTTGTTCTTTCGGGAGTGATCGCTGGAATCGCGGGGGCTTTCTATGTTCCTCAGGTGGGCATTATTAATCCTGGCGAAATGACTGCGGCGAAATCTTTAGATGTTGTTGTATGGGTCGCTCTGGGGGGAAGAGGCACTAAGTTCGGGCCTATACTTGGAGCAATTGTGGTGAGTATGCTTAAGAGTTACGCGACACGAGCGTTTCCGGACAGTTGGTTGATTATTCTAGGAGCGATTTTCATTCTAGTAGTTTTGTTCATGCCGAATGGCCTGGTAGGGCTTCCGAAGCAATTGGCACCTTGGATCAATCGAATTCGAGGTAAAGAACGTCGGGCCAATACAAGGAAAACTGTAACTGCACCCTAAAGAAAATGGTACAATCTTTGATACACAAGAGCACGCCGTTGATTCTCTCTGTCGATGGAGTTTCCAAGTCGTTTGACGGATTCAAGGCGATAAACGATTTGAGCTTTTACTTAGAAGAAGGTGAACTAAGAACAGTTATCGGGCCGAACGGGGCTGGTAAGAGTACGTTCATGGATTTGATCACGGCGCGTACGCGACCAGATGAAGGGCAGATAACGCTCCATCTTGAGGAAGGGCATGATGTCGATTTAAGGAGGGTCCGGGAGCACCAGGTGAGTCAGCTTGGCATTGGGAGGAAATTTCAAAATCCGACGGTCTATGCTTCGCATTCGGTATACGATAACCTTCTGTTGTCTCTAAATAATAACCGAGGGATTTGGGCATCCTTGCGCTTTAAGGAACAAAAGCGGGATCGCGAAAAGATATTCGAAGTGATGAAGGCGATTCGACTTCAAGACGTTAAGGGCACGCTGGCCGGCGCTCTTTCGCATGGACAGAAACAGTGGCTAGAGATCGGAATGCTCTTAGCTCAGGATCCTAAGATCATGCTGGTCGATGAACCGGCAGCAGGGATGAGCGACGAGGAAACGGATCGTACAGGCGAGCTGTTACTTGGTTTAGCTGGCAAGCATAGCTTGATCGTTATCGAACATGATATGGAATTCGTGCGGCAGATTGCGAGTCGTGTTACGGTTTTACATCAAGGTTCGGTTCTTAAAGAGGGCGATTTCGATACTGTAAGAAGTGATGAAAAAGTCGTTGAAGTTTATTTGGGACGTCAGGCCCGCAAGCATTGAGTTCTGCAGAAATATGAATACGATGACGGATTATGAAGGGAAGGCGAAAAAGCTTTCGGATGATGAGATCCTTCTTAGTATCGACGAATTTTCGGCGGGTTACGATGCATCGCTTATATTGAAAAACGTCAGCATGGCGGTGCCACGGAATCAGGTGGTAGCGTTGTTGGGTCGCAATGGAGTTGGAAAGACGACTCTGCTGAATTCGATTATGGGGCTGGTCTCGGCGAGCGGCGGATCTATGACTTTCAATGGTCGCTTAGTGGATTCGTTAGCGCCTGATCGGCGAGCGCGTTTGGGAATTGGATACGTGCCCCAAGGTCGGGATATTTTTCCTGGGCTAAGCGTTTGGGAAAATCTTAATGTGAGCTTGCGCGTATCGGGAGTTGCCCGCGAGGAGGCGGAGGCGCGGCTGAATGAAGTTTACGAGCTGTTTCCAGTCTTGAAAGAAATGCTCAAACGAAAGGGAGGAGTGCTTAGCGGGGGGCAGCAGCAGCAGCTTGCAATTGGTAGGGCGCTTCTTTTGAAGCCGAAGCTTTTAATCTTGGATGAACCCACCGAAGGAATTCAGCCTTCGATTATCGATCAAATTGAAGATGCGATCTACGCGATAAAGAAGAAGGGCAACATGAGCGTTATTCTTGTAGAGCAGTACCTTGATTTCGCCAGGAATGCGAGCGACCGCTTCTACATATTGGAACGAGGATCGGTCGTGCGGAAAGGAGAGATCGATCAGTTAGATAATGATTTGATCGCCCGCTATTTGACGGTTTAGAGGCGGCAAAGTCGAGAATGCGTCTAGGCAAAGAAAAAGCCTCCCTCGCTTAAGCGAGAGAGGCGTTGAAATGTTTTCTTGAAATACCCTATGTTGACAATCCGAATGGATTAGAACGTGAAGATCGTTTCGAAAGCAGCAGAAGTTACGGTACCTTCCGATCCGTAGTCCGTTTGGCTGAGTTCGAAGAGAAAGCCAAGGTTGTCGTTAACCGAGAAGTTCGGGCTGACCGTGAACTTAGTAGCGGTATCGCCCCCCTTGAAGTCTTGCGCGTCTTCGCTGACGCGGAAAGTAAGACCTGTTCTGTCTGTTAGGCCGAGATTGGCCATAACCAAAAATTGGCTACCAGAATTCATTGCGCCGAAATCGTATTCATTGAGCTCTAATGCCCAAGTGATGTTGCCGGTTTCGTATGAAGTCCAGAAGTTGATGAGGTCAGAATCTTCAGCAGCTCCATCTTGCGAATCCTGAGCGAAGCCGAGGAAAATGGTCAGGCCTTCGATTGGTTTGATCGCTATTTTCGCTTCAACACCATGTCCGCTGTCTTGGATGCCTCCATCTGGACGGTAGACGGAGTCGAGAAGACTCAAGCCGAGGCTGAGGAAGTCGTCGTTGTAGTTGTAGCGTACACCGCTGTGGTGGCCTGGAATAGCGTTCCTGATATCGTAGGCATAGGAGTACTGGTAAAGGCCAGTGGGCTCGAATGTTTCAAATCCCATGTAGCTAAGGAATTTACCAGCTTCAACGTCTCCTCCGTCCCCGAGATCGTAGCGAATGAATGCTTGCTCGAGATCGAATTCACCGATTTTTCCTTCGCCATCGTTGGCACCGAGATAGTTTAGATCGACTTGACCGCTGATTTTGTCGAAGTTAAGGATGAAGTCGATTTCAGCTTGATCCAGATTGCCGGAAGATCCATCTGCATCTGCAGCGTTATTAACTGCTGCACTATTCGAAGTGCTTCTCGTCATTTCGGAATCAGTTTTGGAAACGGACATATCGACAAAACCGGTAACGGAGATGTTATCGTTGATTTCGATTTGAGCTTGAAGAGCGGTAGTTGCTAGAAGCAATACCGCGAGTGTGGTTTTGAGTAGTTTGTTCATTTTTATAGTTTGAGTGAGTGTTTGTGACGAAATTCTAGAATTTTGAAAGTATCAAAACGACGATACTATTCAGAGAAAAATGGAAGAATTAATTTGTGGTTTTGGCCGGGTTTCACCCGATCGTAGAAACGACCCTACAATAGGTTAGAATTAGAGACTGCAATTTGATGGACAGATAGTTGAAGGAAGCGCAAGAGATCAAGAATAAAACCTGATTCTCGACCTAACGGAGCGATATTCTATGTAAAAAAGCCTTAAATCTCTCCAATGCGCCTTACTTGCTAAAGATTTTGATAAATCCGTTGAACCGCGATGGAGGATGTTCACCAGGGCGAAAGCTGATGTTTGGGTCTATGATTCGCCTTCAGGCACGGCTGTTTCACCGTCTTCCGCGTTGTTGTCCTCATCGATTTCTACGATGCGAGCAACGCCGAGAAGCTGATCTTTTTTCGCTAGGTTGATGCAACGCACACCTTTAGTCGCCCGCCCGATGATATTGATGTCCGAGATCTTTGTGCGAACGGCTTGGCCAAGTTTGGTGAGCATCATCATTTCGTCCGTCTCGAATACGGTTAGAGCCCCGGAGACGCCTGAAGTGCGAGCAGCAATTACGCCGCTACCGCCGCGCTTTTGGGTAGGATACTCGTCGAATTTAGTACGCTTGCCTTGTCCGTTGAGTCCACAGATGAGAAGCGCTCCTTCGGGATCGACCACTTCCATTGCCTTGACTTCGTCACCTTCGGCGAGCTTGACGCCGCGAACTCCGCGAGTGGCTCGGCCTTGATCACGAAGATCGGTTTCCGGGAAGCGGATAGCTTTGCCTTTGAGCGTGACGACGACAAGGTCGTCTTCGCCGCTTGTTAGCTTGGCTGATATGAGATCGTCGCCCTCGTCGATATTGATGCCTATAATGCCGCCTTTACGGAAGTTCTTATAGTCGATGAGGTTAGTTTTTTTTGTGACGCCGTTTTTCGTACACATTACCAAGTGCAAGGTATCTACGATTTCCGTTAAGCAGATCATGGCGGCGATTTTCTCGCCTTCCTGAAGTTGGAAAACACGGGCAATAGAGCGTCCTTTCGATGTACGAGATCCTTCGGGGATCTCGTATACCTTCTCTACATAGACGCGGCCGTTGTTCATGACGAAGAAAATGTAGTCATGGGTGTTGGCCGTGAAGATGTGTTCGATGAAGTCTTCTTCGTAGGTGTTGCCTCCCTGGACGCCCTTGCCGCCGCGTTTTTGGGTGCGGTATTCGCTATCGCTGGTGCGCTTGATGAATCCCTTGTGGGAAACTGTGATGAAGCAGCCTTCGCGTGGCGTCATGTCCGCCTTTGAGATGTCGCCTTCGTAAGGGACGATCTCGCAGAGTCTCGGCGAGCTGTATTTTTCTTTTAGTTCGAGCAGCTCGGTTTTTATTATGAGAAGGAGCTTTTGTTCACTATCCAGGATGGATCGGAGTTCTTCGATCACCTTCATGAGTTCCGCGTATTCGTCCTCAATCTTACCGCGCTCCATACCGGTAAGCTGGTAGAGACGTAGGTCGAGAATGGCGGCTACTTGCCTGTCGGAAAGCGGATACTTTTCTTGGAGGCGTATTTTCGCTTCGTCGCGATTGGCCGACCCACGAATGATCTTGATGAAGTCGTCGAGGTTATCGAGCGCGATTTTGTAGCCTTCGAGGATATGGGCACGGTCTTCGGCTTTTTTGAGGCGGAAGGCGGTGCGCCGGTAGACGACATCGCGGCGATGATCTACGTAGCAATTGATCAGCTCCTTGATGTTCATCTGCTTCGGACGACGGTTGTCGAGGGCAAGCAGGTTGACGCCGAAGCTACTTTCCAAGGCTGTTTTCTTGAACAGCTTGGACATAATCACTTCCGGGAATTCCCCGCGTTTTAGTTCGATGACAATGCGAGTGTTTTCATCTGATTCGTCGCGCAAGTCGCTGATACCTTCGATGTCTTTGTTGGATACGAGTTCGGCGATTTTGGTGACGAGCGTAGCGCGATTTACATTGTAAGGAATTTTGGTTATAACGAGACGGTCCCTGTCGTTATCCATTTCTTCCTTGGTCATGATGCCGCGCATGCGAACGATGCCGCGACCGGTGCGCAGGTATTCTTCGATGCCTTTGCGTCCTACAATTTGACCGCCGGTCGGGAAGTCGGGACCTTGAATGTGAGTGGCTAGTTCGTCTATCTCGATGTTAGGATTGTCAATTTGGGCACAAATACCGTCGATGAGCTCGTCGAGATTGTGCGGCGGGATATTCGTCGCCATACCGACAGCAATTCCCGTGGAGCCGTTCATCAAAAGATTTGGCAAAGCGGCAGGAAGCACGTCAGGTTCGGTTGTGCTTTCCTTGTAGTTGGCTACGAAATTGACGGTATCTTCGTCGAGGTAGCGCAGGAGGTCTTCAGCTATATTCGTCAGGCGCGCTTCGGTGTAACGATAGGCTGCGGGCGAGTCGCCGTCGACGGAACCGAAGTTGCCTTGCGGATCGATTAGCGGGTAGCGCATGACCCATTTTTGGGCCATTCGGACGAGGGTGTCGTATACTGAGGAGTCACCGTGTGGGTGGTAGTTTTTGAGCACTTCGCCGACGACGCCAGCGCATTTGTCGAAGGGCCGGTTGTGGAGCAAGCCTTCTCGAAACATTGCGTAGAGAATGCGTCGTTGAACCGGTTTTAGCCCGTCGCGCGCGTCTGGCAGAGCGCGACTAACGATGACCGACATCGAGTAATCGATGTAGGCCGTAGACATGATGTCGGTGATGTTGGTTGACGTGATGCGTTCGGTGGATTGATCCATGCGTATCTAGAAATTGATTACGTTTTGCTTTGGGAACTGTGGGAAATTAAACGTCCAAGTAGGAGACGTTTAGCGCGTTGTCTTCGATGAATGCTCTCCGTGGAGCGACCTCTTCTCCCATGAGGATAGTGAACATTTCGTCCGCTTTCGCGGCGTCGCTGATGTCGACTTTAAGGAGTTGTCGTTGTTCGGGATCCATCGTGGTTTCGAAGAGTTGCTTGGGATTCATTTCGCCGAGACCCTTGTATCGTTGAATATTGAGTCCTTTGCGTCCGAGGAGTCGGATTTGGTTGAGGATTTCCAGATTGGAAAAGATCTCGATGAGGTTTTCGTTTTTCTGGCCTTCGTTTTCCAGGATCGTGTAAATCGCTTCTTCCGAGCGTTGGAAGTGCGAGAGGTCGAGGCCGATTTTTTCGATTTCATAGAGAAGCTTGGACATCTCAGTAGACTCGAAGATTTCGAATAGGGAGATCCGTTTGGATATTCCGGCTTCTTCGTCTTGGATCGTGATGGTGGCGTTCTCGCCGTCGAGTTCTTCGGCTCCGGTTCCAATATTTTGAACGAACGAAGCACGCTCGATTTCGGATTTGAGGAAGATGAACGCTTCTTCATTGCCTTCGCGAACGCGCGCGATGTATCGAGGCAGCGTGTGATCATCTCTTGAATACTGTTCGAGGTATTTGCTGAGCGCTGCTCCATGGCGAGATACGGATCGGCCGATACGTTCGAGTTGGGCGAATGTCTCGACTATCTGATCAAGCTGTTCGGCGGCAAAGACGGTACCGTTGCCGATGTGGGTCATATTGACATCCTCAGTTCCGAGTTCGAGAAGGATGCGATTGAGTTGCTCGTCGTTGTCTATGTACTGCTCGCGGCGTTTGCGCTTGATTTTGTAGAGAGGAGGCTGGGCGATAAAAACGTAGCCAGTCTCTATGAGCCCTTTCATCTGACGGTAGAGGAAGGTTAGGAGAAGGGTTCGAATGTGCGAGCCGTCGACGTCGGCATCGGTCATTATGATGATTTTGTGATAGCGGGCTTTGTCGATTTTGAAGCCGCCTTCGCCTTCCACGTCGCCTATACCGCAGCCGATGGCTGTGATCATTGTTCGAATTTCGTTGTTCGAAAGAACTTTGTCGATTCGGGCTTTCTCGGAATTGATTAGCTTACCGCGTAGAGGAAGGATTGCTTGCGTACGACGGTCACGACCTTGCTTGGCCGATCCGCCAGCGGAATCACCCTCTACTATGTAAAGCTCGCTTTCTTCAGGTTTCCGTGAAGAGCAGTCGGCTAGTTTGCCGGGAAGGCCTCCGCCGAAGAGAGCTGACTTGCGAACAGTCTCGCGCGCTTTGCGGGCCGCTTCGCGGGCTCGAGCTGCGTTGAGGCATTTGTCGATCAGTCTTTTGGCGAGCTTTGGATTGGTCTCAAAGGAGTATTTTAGTCCTTCGCCGACGATTTTTTGGACAATGCCGTCGACTTCCGAATTGGAGAGCTTAGTCTTGGTCTGGCCCTCGAAGCGAGGCTCGGGAACTTTGACTGATACGACAGCGACGAGTCCTTCGCGAGCGTCGTCTCCAGTTATCGAGGGGTCTTTATCTTTAAGGAGATTGTTTGCTCGAGCGAACTGATTGATGACGCGAGTGAGCGCGGTGCGGAAGCCGGAGAGGTGGGTGCCTCCTTCAATGTTGTAGATCGAATTGGCGTAGGCAAAGAGCTGTTCGTTGTAGGAGTCGTTGTACTGGAGGGATACGTCAACGACGGTTGCCGGGGCGTCTGGGTTTTTGGGGTCGCGGACGGTGTCGCTGAATGAGATTGGGTCCTCGTGCAGGACGTTTTTCGAACGATTCAGGAATCGGAGGTATTCGGATATACCGTCGTTGAATTGAAAATGTTCGCTTCTATTGGAGCGAACATCGTTTATCGTGATGCTTACGCCTGGGTTTAGAAAAGCGAGTTCGCGAAGGCGTTTGGCGAGAATATCGTACTGGAAGGTGAGCGTATCCTCGAAGATTTCCGGATCCGGCTTGAAGCTAATTTTAGTGCCGGTCTTTTTCGTATCGCCGATTATGGAGAGTTTCTTGGTGGTGATCCCCTTGCTGAAGCTCATTTGGTGGATCTTACCACCTTTACGGACTTCGGCTTCGAACCATTCAGAGACGGCGTTGACACACTTGGCTCCGACGCCGTGTAGGCCGCCGGAAACTTGATAGGCGCCTTTGCCGAATTTACCGCCGGCATGGAGGTTCGTGAGTACGAGTTCTAGAGCGGGAATGTTGTACTTCGGATGAATGTCGACTGGGATGCCGCGTCCATCGTCCTCAACCGAGCATGATCCGTCCAGGTGGATGGAAACCTTGATGGTACTGCAAAATCCGGCGAGTGCTTCGTCGATCGAGTTATCGACCACTTCGAATACGCAGTGGTGAAGACCGCGCTCGTTGGTGTCGCCGATATACATATCGGGACGTTTTCGTACGCCTTCGAGGCCTTCCAGCTTCTGAATTTTCGAGGCATCGTAGTTTTCTGAGCCTTCGTGATTGGTGGGACTGTTGTCGGCGTCGGTCTGAGGATCCATATAGTTGTTTTTATCAATTGAAACGGTCTCAAATCGCACGGGCGATAACAACCTTTTTCTCTTATAAAAACGCGCGATTCAATCGTCTCTTCCCCTTCGCGCAAGGTCCTTTTTCGGGTATCTGTGGGATTAGGGATAAATTGAGGCTTTTTAGGTTGTAATCGGAGCTTGGATGAAAGCGTTTTATGGTTTTGGGCTGGATAGCTAGAGCCTGGGCCGTCAATTTAGGTCTGCGATATGAAACTTACCGTCAAACTGGATTATGCCTGCCGCGTCTTAGCTCAACTTGCAAAGCGTTACGAGAGTGGCCAAGTGTCTTGCATCGACGAATTGGCGAGCGTGGAAGAGACACCTGCTAAGTATTTGGCTCAGATTTTGGGAGAGCTTCGCAATGGCGGACTGGTTGAGAGTCGCCGTGGAAAGCAGGGGGGGTATTTGTTGGCGAAGGCTCCGGAGGAAATTTCGCTTCACGATGTGATTGGCTTGGTCGAGGGCGGGTTGTTTTCAAGCGTATCCAGATCCTCGGGCGCTTCAGGGGATGCGGTGGCTGATGCGTGGAATCGGTTGCAGGAAAGCTTTGGGCAAAGCGCGAAGGCGGTGACTTTGCGGGATTTGGCGAATCGACCGGCGGAAGAGATGTATTACATCTGATTGTCTCCGCCGTTCTTATGGGTAGCGTTCCTTTTTGCTCGCAGGGCATTTGGGGGATTGACGATTGGGCACAAGCGTCATGCAATTGGAGACTTATATGCCAGCCGAATGCACTACTAGCCTACTGATCCTTCAGGATCGCGATATGAATTTGCAACGGATCGAGCGCGAGCTTGTAGAATTGCCGTTGGAGCGGGCGGCGACTCGCAAGAAAATCGAGGATTTGGAAGCTCAAATCGAAGCGGGCAAGCAGAAGGTTCGGGGGGTCGAAGTTCATGGAAAGGCACTTGAAACCGAAATGGCGGAAATTGAGGAACAGATTTTAAAGTATAGGAGTCAGCAGTTGCTGGTTAAGAAAAACGAGGAGTACCAAGCATTGACTCATGAGATCGAGAGGGGGCAGGGGAAGGTTTCGGATCTCGAGGAAAAGGAAATCGAGTTGCTTTATGAGCTAGACGACGCTCGGAAGGCCCTCGTGAAGGAGACGGCTGATGTTAGCGAGCGGATTGAAATGGAAAATCGAGCTCTGGTTCGTCTTGACGAGAAGGAAGTGAATTTAAAAGGGGAGATCGATGGAGCGAAAGAGGCCCTGGCTTCGGTCCAAGCGGAAATGGATAAACAGTCGATGTCGATCTACCGCAGAGTATCGCGTGGGCTTAAGTTTCCGATCATTGTCGCCCAGAAGAATGGCACGTGTCAGGCGTGCCACATGAAGGTTTCTGCGGCCGTGGACGTCGAAGTGCGAAAAGGGATTGAAATAACGACTTGCGATAGTTGCGGGCGCATCCTTTATTGGGATGCCTAGCTTCGGAGCTGCACGTTCGCTCTGCCGTTCTTTATTGATTTAGTTCAGTTTATGGCCAGTGGAGAGGAAAGTCCGGACGTCATAGGGTAGGATTCCTCGTGAAAACGGGGGAGATTTGCTTCAAGGTAAGTCGACGGATAGCGCCGCAGAGAATATACCGCCCGTAATTGATCTCGGATCCTGAATTTCGGGATTTGGTTTGATTAGGGGTAAGGGTGAAAAGGTGGAGTAAGAGCCCACCGCCGTTCCGAGTAATCGGGCGGGCATGGCAAGCCCATTCCGACGCAAGACAAAATAGGGGACAGGGCGACCCGTCTTACATGTCCCGGGTATGTCGCGCCTTCTTCGGAAGGGTTTCGCAATTGGTTTTCCAGTTGCGGAACAGATAAATGAACGTGGGTCCGTTTCGGCGGACCACAAAATCCGGCTTATAGGCTCCGGAGCTAGATTTCGATATATTTTGGGGTAAATCATCCGATGCCGAGCAGGTTCTTTTCCTTTGGAAGGGGTGTAGAGCACTGAATCTGAGGACTTAGTGTTTCCTTGGCTTAATATTGGTCGATTCGTGAAGGCTCGGAGTCACCGGGCGATGACGCGTTTAGTTGGATTTAATCGATGAGCAGTATTCATTCTGGAACGTTACATTTCGACCTTAAAGGACTGGACCGGCCAGCTTCCAAGGCTGGGTTCACTTTGGTTGAAGTGATGATGTAGACTTTTTTGCTGCTGATTGTTTTGGAGGCGGTTTTGGCGCTTTGCTTTATGGTAAGCGTCTTGTGAAAGCTTCTCGCGACGAAACGCGAGCCTCTCAGATTTTAAAGAGTGAAGTTGAGGATTTGCGTGCCTATGATTGGATGACTCTGGTAGCATTGGATGGTGAAGCTAATTACGTGCCTCAAAGTTCGTTTACCGATACATATTCGACGTGCTATACGGTGAAGCGAATTATTTCGATGCGTTCAGCAACTCAGCGCCGCGTTACGATGCAGGTGGCTTGGACGGATAATGGGGGCCTGTCTCATTCTCGCGAATATATCACTTTAATTGCCAAGAATGGGCTCTATGACTAATACTATCGCTCCTTCTAGGACTAGGGTATGGTGATGAATAAACGAAGTAAATTTTCGCGATCCGATAAATCGGGATTTTCCCTGATGGAGCTGTTGCTTGCTATTGGGATTGGAGGGATTGTTCTGGTGGGAGCTACGATGAGCGTAAACTTGTGGGCTCGCAGTTCGGTGAGTCTTGGAAATTACGTGGATATGAGCGGGAGCTGTCGTCGCACTTTGGACATTTTCGCTTCCGATGTCAGAATGGCCGATGATGTGTCGGTCTCGAATAGCGGAACGTTTACTTTCACAGCATATGCCGCGTCTAATAAAAGGGTGACGGTTAATTATGTTTTCGATGACGTCGCGGATAAGGTGATTCGTACGTACGATGGAGCAAGTACGGTTTTGCTGAGAAACGTGAATCGATTTGGCCTTTCCTTTTTCGATTTAACCAGAAATTCCACTACGAATCTTCTATCGGTTAAAGAGGTTCAGATCGAGGCGATTTTGCGAAAGAAAGTTCTCAATTTGAGCAATACGGATGAAATTATTTCTGCTCGGTTTATTCTGCGGAATCGTCGGGTGAGCACTTGAGGGAAGAGCGTTAGTAATATGAGACAATCAATTAGATCGAAGGAAGGTTCCGTTTTGCTGGCGACAGTAGGGATTACGTTGGTTGCAGCTGCCGTTGTCGGCGGTTACTTGAAGATGACGCTTATGGAATTGAAGCTATCTCAAAAGACCTTTCTGATGCAGAGAGCCATGAATTTGGCCGAAGCGGGATTGGAAGAAGGGATGGATGCCATCAACACCGACGATTGGACGGGATGGACTTCGGTTGGCTACTGCAGGAAGCTCTCAATCTATCAAAAAGGGCTGGCAACGGGAATTTCGCGTGAATCGTCTACGCTCCGAACACAGATGTGAAAGTGGTTGGCAACGGTAATGTATCCGGTGCGGTTGTGGGGGGAATATTACGTTGGTCGGAAATGCGGCCATCCACTACGATGTAAATTTAAAGAGCAAGGAGGATGGCGGGACGATGTCGATAGGGCGTTGGCGAGAGCTGAGAGGTGCGAGTGAGTGCCTCGATTTCTCAAGCACTTCTGACTTGGCTTCGGCGATTTCCCGCTTTGAGTCATTGCCCCGATTATCTTCTCTTAATGCCTTGACATGCTCCGAATTTGACGGAATATCCGCCCCTCTTATGGCAAACACGAAGTCAGCACAGAAGAACAACCGCAAAACGATCGCACGTACTTTGCACAATCGCTCGCGTAAGAGCCGTTTGAAGACGCTGGCCAAGAAGGTTGAAGCGCTCGCGGCTGGAGATGACAAAGAGGCGCTTAAAGTGGCTGCAGGCCAGTACGTTTCAGCAATGGACAGAGCAGCTAAGACACATCTTGTGCATAACAATAAGGCAAACCGTACCAAGGCGGCGATGGCCAAATTGATCGCTGCGTAAGTTCGTATTCCCTTTTAACACTTTTGGCTCCCAGCGTTTAGGCGATGGGAGCTTTTTTCGTTTCATCTGTCATGTATAAATCAGTGCCATTCATTTCGTTTCCCGAGCGTTATCTGGGAGAGCGTCCGGTAAAGTTTCCTTTGTTGGTGAATAACCCTGGATATTTCGCCATCAATAAGCCTGCGGGCATTGCGTGCTTTCGTCACGATTGGACCTTGGGAACGCCTGATATCTCGATGGCATTGCGTCGTGAGATTCTCAATGAAAAGCCTCAGCTGAAGGCATTGGGGCTAGAGGGGCTGTTTCGAGTGTTCAAGCTTGATGCTGAGTTAAGCGGGGCATTGATATTCGCGAAAACTGTCGAATGGGAGGAAATCTTGCGAAATGCGTTTGGGTCCCGGCAAATCGTATTTAAATATCATTTTTTGGCGACGACCGAGTCGGATGAGCGTGAGCGCTTCTGCGATTTGCCTCTTGCTCAGCATTCGAACCAAGAGCGAATGCTCGTCTCTCACAAAACGGGAAAGAAGTGCGAAACGCGATTTCGCTATTTGAGGAGCTTTAAGCGGTATCAGTTGTGGGAAGCGGATACGAGCGATTTCCGTATGCATCAGCTGCGGCTTCACGCTTCCGAAAGAGACCTGCAGATCGTTGGTGAGGATCTCTATTCGAAAGGGGAGCGAATTTTCCTCTCGATGATCAAGAGAGGCTATCGTCAAAACAAGGGGACTGAGGAGCCGATCTACGATCAATTGGCTGCCCACTTGGTTTCAGTGGAATTCAAGGTCCCCGATCAAGAGCTTCCGGGCGTATTCGCTCCGTTGCCAAGAGGTTTCGAAGTGCTATTGAAATTTTTGGAGCGACACCGTGGCCCGCGTGGTTAGGGCTATTTTTTAAGCTTGTGAAAATATTCGGTAGAATCTTCTTTACAGAGGAGCATGGACTCATCACGTTTCCGTGCTTTTCTAAAAATTTGAAGACACCAACCTATGGGTAATCTAAAGAAAAAACGCCGTCTTAAGATGTCGAAACACAAGCGCCGCAAGCGTTTGAAATCGAATCGTCACAAGAAGAAGGCTTGGTAGAGCAGCTGCGACTCATAGACGCGTGGCGATTGCGGTAATTGCCGCATCGTCAACTATCGCCATAAGATGCGAAAGTAATTTTGCGAAAGCTCGGACTATTTCAGTCCGAGCTTTTTTATTGGCTAGTATTCAACTTCGTGGGGTTAGCGGCATTGTTGATCAGTTTGAGTCTCCCTTAAAATAAAAGCCGATAAGTTGACTAGAGGTCTCAATCGCTACAAGCTTTGGGGCTTAGGGTTGGAAACTTCTTTGAGTCATGAGCTCAAGGCTCCAGGCGGATTAGGTAGGGCTATCGGTACGAGCGGTTTTCTTAGGGAGGATAACGCCCATGCCACTATGGCTATTGATTCGGTTTTCAAATAAGTTCCCTCTAAAGAGCTCAGTTAAGGCCTAAGTCAGTCGATACGATTAGCATCCCATTGGGGCGCCTATTCGCCTAGGGAATCCAGTCATGATTTCCTCAAGCAAGAAAGATTATATCATAGAGTATCGACCGACCTGCATTAGAGTCGTTCGTGTAAGTTCTTACACGTCTCCCATCGCCATTGAATCCATCGAGGAAATTCCTCTCGGAAACGATGTCAGGGTAATCGCGGCGGCAGTTCGAAAACTCGCTGGCGTAAAAGTAAATGGCTATCTTAGTGGAGCCTGCGTCGTTTATCCGGAACGTCGAGTCATTCGGCAGATTACGATCGATGCTCCGAAAGGAACTGAAGCGGATTTCGTTTTTAAGACTCTCGGCGAGAGCTTTAGCGACGTTCCAGTTGAGCTCTCGGTTCATTGCCTATCGCCGGCGACTGGCGAGGAAATCGATCCCTCCAATTATAATAATAAGGAGGTCATTGTCTGTGGCGTTCCGAACGTTGATATTGTGAATTTGCAAAATCAAATGCTCGAGCACGGAATCTATCCTAATAGGATCGAATTGGGAACGATCGGTACGATTGGTTCATTGCAGGATGCTTTGATTCAGGAGGGTTCTGAGGCTCCCTCCCTTTTTTTAGAAATCGAAAAAACGTTTTCAAATACAGTAATCGTAGGACCGAAAGGCATTGAGATGTCTCGTCGAATCGAAACCGGTTCGGAGGATATCGCGTTCGCCCTCAAGGGAGAGCTGAATTTGAAAGATGAAAACGCAGCTTACAAATTGCTTTCTTCCCGAGATTTCGATTTTAGCTCAATATCGCGTAAGATACTGCGAAGACTGATGCGCGAACTCCAATCGTCGATTGGGTTTTACGAAGTTCAAACAGGGCAGTCGGTTAGCTGGATACATTGTTCGAATCGGGTGACCTCTATGGATTGGCTCGAGGGTAGCGTAGGAAGTTTGTTGAACCTGAATCCATTTAGCTTGGATCTAAGCGAATGGTTGAAAGCCAACGATATTAAAGGTGCTGACGATTCGTTGATCGAGCGTTTAGATATTTCTTGGCTAGGGCAATTGGCTTCCTTGTGCAACTTCAAAAAAGAGGAAGTTGCCGCTTAATGAAATTTTTTGGGGAAAGAGTAGAGGTCAGGGAGTATAGCTGGCGTCCTGATTTTAGGGATACGAATGCTTTGCCTGACGTCAAGACGGTTAGGACAAGTTTTTTCGTTTCGTCACTTGCTTTGAGCCTAGCGGTTATGAGCCTAATGCGATTAGGCTTTCATGAATACAGTATCGTATCGGTTGAGCAGAAGATCGAGGCGGTGAATGTGGAGATTGCCGCGAGGCAAGGTGTGCATGCGAAGGCGATCGGGATGAATAACAATTTCACCGAAAAAGTTCGTCGAATTGATGAACTCAATACGTTCGAAAGCGATCAAATGATCGCAAGTGATATGCTGATTTATGTCGGTAAAAGCTTAATGCCGGATATGTCGCTTTCGAGTGTGGAGTATACCGAAGGGAAAACCGTATTGCATGGTTTTGTTGTGGCGAACGAAGAGACGGATTCGTTGCTTAAGGAATATATGGAGAGACTTAAAGGTATCGAATTACTGAGCGAGTGGTACGATGAGTTTACCCAGGTTTCGGTTGAGCGTCAGCCAGGAACCGATCAGATAAAATTCCACTTAGAGGCAACCCGATCGGATGAAACGGACAAAACCAAAAAGAGGTCCTAGCGATGAAAATTGAAGCGATTTTAGATTTTGTAAGGAAGAAGGTGATACTCTCGATTTCGAGCGTTGTATTCTTGGTGTGCACCTTGGTCTTCTTGTTTCATTTAGACAAAAAAGCGAATTTGGATTCCGAGATCGAGCAGCTTGATATTCGAATGTCGACGATCTTGAAGAATATGAAGAATAGCTGGAGGTTGGAGGAAGATCTAGCAGTTGTCGAGGATAGCATAGAGCAACTCGATGCCCGGCTTTTCGATTCCCAAGAGTTGGCCAAAAATTATAATTACTTCTTCAATATCGAAGCGGATACGGGAGTGAGAATTAGCGGTTTGAAGCAATTTGATGTGAGCGAAGACGAAGTTCGGTCAAACAAAAAGAAGCGAATGCCTAAGCCAACAAAAGATGCGTATCAGAAAATACGATATCATATGACGGCGATCGGCGAGTATATGCAATTGGTAGATCTGATGCGGAAGCTTGAAGGTGGGCCCTCGTTCTATCGGTTAGAGAAGTTTCGTGTATCTAAAGGTACGGGCACTGATTCCTCTAAACTCTCGATGGACATGTCTCTACTGATTTTGGGAAGGAATGCATCATCATGAGGTTTTCGAAAAACTTTAAAGGCTTCCTTGCTTTCGCGATTATCTTGATGCCGGCATCGATTGGCTATTCGGCGGTTAAGTCTCCGGATGAACGTAAAGAGAAAATCGAATTGTCGAAAAAGCTTTTGGATCGGATTATTATTCCGTTGACGGAAGAGGCGATTGTTTTGGTGGGAGATCCGTTCTCGGTAACTCGGAAGGTTGTGGAGGAAGCGATTGTTGAAGTTGACGAAAGCCTTTCCGCTCAGGAGTTGATGCCGATTCTCGCCAAGAATATTAAACCGACTGGGATTTTTGCTGTAGGAGGAGCGTATTACCTGATATTTAAGGAAATTAGGGTGAAGTCGGGTGAATCTGTTCCCGTAAGGTATCAGAATATAGAATACAATTTGGAAATAGTGAACGTCCTGCGTAACGGGTATAGCCTACGGCTCGGGGATGCTGAAGTGGCAATCAAACTAAAGTAGACATATGAGCAGAACAATAAGAATAAAGATAACTACTGTCTTGATTGGATGCTTGAGTCTTGCGGCATTCGGCCAGAATAACGTAAGCTTTGACCCTTCGAGCCGGGGCAATGTTGGCAAGCAGTTCGATGATTCCGTTTTGATTAGCGAGTCGTCGAACGGAAGCGACGAATCTAGAAGCGATCCGTCTGGCAGTTCTCCGTTGGGCAATGAGCTCTCTTTGGGAGAATCGGATATGATTTCCGTGGACTTTCCGAACGAAGAAATTCGAACGGTTCTGCGAAATGTCGCTGATTTATATATGTTGAACATCGTAATACCTGAAAGTTTGCAAGGAACGATTTCGATTAAATTACGTGAGGTTTCCTGGAGGCAGATTTTTAATGTAGTGTTGGATCCAATCGGATTTACTTACGTAGAAGAAGGAAATATCATAAATGTCATTTCAAATGATACTCTTAATTTCGAACCTCCGGTTACGGATATCTTTATGCTGAACTATGCGGAGGCTGGTCAGATTGCGGGTACGGTCACAAGTATGGTTGACGCTGAAAAAGGTGGCCGCGTACAGATCGATGCTCGGACGAATGGATTGATCGTAACGGAACGCCAGTCTCGGATGGGCGCAATTCGCGAGGTGGTGGAACGTCTGGATAAACCTACCTTGCAGGTTATGATTGAAACGCGGTTCGTCGAAGTTACGAACCAGGATGTATCCAAGATTGGTGTTCGCTGGAATAGTTTGGATAATTTGGAAATTAGCACTGATCAACTAAGCCATCAGTTTACGGATATTGAGGGTCGCCAAGGAATGACTACAACCGAAAAAGATCTCTTGCTTCAGCAGAGTGCGGTCAGAGATTTGAGTTCGTTGGTTCGCAATGGAGATTTGACCAAGATGACCAATGCTGTTTTCAATTCGAGCCAAATTGGATTCATCTTCAGAGCGTTGAAGCAACAGGGTAACAGTCGTTTGGTATCTCACCCAACGGTTGTGACTTTGAACAACCAGGAAGCTACAATTTCGATCGGGGAGCAGTTCCCGATTCCGAATTACCAGTATAACGACGAGCGAGGAACGTTTGAGATTAGCGGGTTTGAATATAAGGACATTGGTGTAAACCTTAAAGTTAAACCTTCGGTCAACAATCAGGGCCTTATCACTTTGCGCGTTATTCCTGAAGTTAGTAGTCGTACGGGCGAACGTGAATTCGGTGGAGCTAGTGGAGCAAGTATCCCGATCATTTCGACGCGGCGTACAGAGACTCAGATCGCATTGCAAGATGGGTACACTATGGGGATTGGCGGGTTGATGCAAGCTAGCGGGGTAGAAGAGCTAAGCAAGGTGCCTTTTCTTTCCAAGATTCCAGGAATCGGTGCTGCATTCCGACATAAGGATAAGGAAGGTAGTAAGATGAATTTGCTGATCTTCATCACGGCTAAAATCTTGCCTAGCGAAGATGCGGATTTCGAAGATGTCTTCTCCCAAGAGCGTATGACGGAAGTCGGAATCGATATGGATGCTTTCCGTAATCAATAGACAGCGTTATCGCTTAAATTGAATTTTAACAGGCCACTCCCGAAAGGGAGAGGCCTGTTTTTATTTGGGAGCTGAAACCGGCCTTCGGGGCTCGGAAGCTTATTCTCCTGTTAGAGTGATTATAAGCGAACGCGTGTGCGGTTGATAGCGATGCTCCCATAGGAATAGACCTTGCCAGGTTCCGAGAAGTAATTGGGAGTCGGAGAAAGGAATCGTTTCAGAACTGCGCGTCAAAGCCATTTTTATGTGACTTGGCATGTCATCGGGGCCTTCGTAAGTGTGAGTGAAAAGTGGATCGTTTTCAGGGACTAGGCGTCCCATGTAGGCCTCCAAGTCGCTTCGAGCGGAAGCGTCAGCGTTTTCCATCAGAACGAGGCTGCAGCTTGTGTGGCGGCAGAAGATGGACAGCGTTCCGTTTTGCAGTCCTGAAACGCTGAGCGCGTTATGCGCTTTGTCCGAAACTTCGTAGGTGCCTTGTCCGCTTGTGTGGACTTTGATTTCGGTTTGAAAGATTGCCATAAGGCTGACTATCGCTACTTCGAAACACCTTGAGTATCCGTTGATTGGATATGGTCTTCTTGAGGCTCCAGGAGAATCGCAAATTCGAGTTCTTTGTCGTCGCGTTTCACCTTGAATAATATGAAGTCTCCAGGGTTCTTGATGAAAATTTGATTCCGTACCTCGTTGAGACTGTCGGCAGGGGTGTCATCTAGACTGAGGAGGATATCTTTGGGACGAAGCCCACTACGGTCTGCGGGACTGCCAGGGACGATGCTTTTTATTAGGACGCGTTTACTTTGATTGTAGCTATCGGCTTTTTCTTCGAAAGCGATTGGTATGACTCCGTATCTTACTTTCTGATATTCTTTGAGTTGGTTGGTTATCCGAGAAAGTGCTTTGGTTGGAATGATGTACGAGGAGTTCACTTCGGGTAATGTTGCCATGACGATACCAATCAACTCGTTGTCTGCATCGAAGGCGGGAGATCCTCCTTCGGCGGGTCCGATCGGAATACTGAGCCGGGTGTAGGTGAAGGGAAATTCGACTTCGGCGAAATGGCTTTCGAATCCGGTGACTAGGCCGAATTTGGGCGTTGGGTCGAAGTCGAGCGGACTTGTGATCGCAAAAGCGAATGATCCGACTGATTGAGGAGTTTTGTTCTCTACGAGTTCTATGAAATCGAAGGATTTTGGTAGATTGATGATTTGCAGCAAGGCGATGTTCGTTCGAGCGTCCGCTCCTAATATATCGGCGAGGTATGAAATGCCGTTTTGCTCGATCCAGACGCGGGTCGTTTCGCTTGGAGGCATATAGCTGGTCAATACCTGACCTTTATCGCTAATGAAGAAGCCGGAGAAAACGCGTAATACAACTTTAGGCTCTCCACTACCGGTTTGCTTTTCAGTGGCGACTTTTACCCTGACGACAGCGTTCGAATGTTCTTGGTAGACTTTTTGGATCGTGGTTTGAAGACCGCTTAAGGCGGGATCGACCGCACGAGCGAATTGTAATAATGCGAAAATTGATCCTATAGCAACGAGCGAGTGCCCAGCCTTTGGGGCACGGTTAAGCAACGGAATGAGCATTTGCTAGAACTGGCTTCCGGTGCGAATTACTTTGGCTCCGAGGCTTGTATTGTTTGTTAGTCCACCAACCGTAAATTGTTTTGTCGCCGCGTTGATCGAATAGCTCGAAGAAGACGCTCTTTGAGTTAGCGTGTGTATCTCGTAGAGCGGTTGAGCGTCGATCGTTTGGATGAATACGGGTTCTGTTGGCTCCAAAGTGGCTATGAAGCTATCTTCGACTATAAACAGCGGCGATTGGTTGGTCGCATCTTGAGCGATCGATTCGCCCGCCAGCACGGGTTGGGTTTTATCTGTGTTGTTGTTGGCGAAAAACTCGCTTTGCGACACGCTGAAAATTCCCAGAGCGAATACGCTGATGACCGCAGTTGCAGTAGCTGATCTTCGAGCAACGACCAGAGACATTTTCCCAAGTCGTTCGTACCAAGATTGTGTGCAGACGAGCGCTGAGAGCTGTTTGCTACGTAGTTCTTCGTCGAATTTATTCCAAAATGCAGCGTCGGGACGTTCCTGACGTTTAATGCGTAAAAGCTGGCTTAAGCGTTCTTCGGCTTCGGGCGTTGGCTTTTGGGATGGCATAGTTGGGGGAATTGGTTGGCGGTTAGCGAAGGTAGTCCTTGAGTTCGCCTTGTAGAAATTGCTTGGCGTAGTGGAGCCGCGAGCGAACGGTTCCAATAGAAGTACCTGTAATGTCGGCGATTTCCTTGTGGCTGAGTCCGTCGATTTCGAAAAGAGTGATGACGGTTCTGTGTTTAACGGAAAGTTTTTGGAAAGCGTCGTTAAGCTTCTCTTGCAGCTCGTTCATCAGAGCAGCCTTGTCGGAGTCTGACTCCGAGGTCATGTTTTCGATGAAACCTGCGGTATGGTCTTCGTCTGCCATTTTCTCGAAACTGAGAAAGCGGCGTAGCTTGTTCTTGCGCAGGTGTGTCAACGTAGTGTTGAGCGCGATCCGATATAGCCAAGTGAAGAAGCTGGATTTCCCTTTGAAGCGATTGATGGACTGGAAAGCCTTGATGAAGGCATCTTGGGTCAAATCCGAGGCGTCTTCTCGATTGGAGGTAAGATTGTAGATGACCGAGTAGACGCGTTCACGGTATTTAAGGATAAGGGCATCAAATGCATCGACATCGCCAGCTTGAATCTTGCGTACGATGAGAAGATCCTCGTCCGCTTCCATGCGCCTTTCGGGCGAGGAAACAAGCGATTTGGTGATGGTTTTAGTGAAGCTCATGAGGAGTAATTTGAGGAACCTAAAGCAGCGCTGTGGAAATGTCTAGATTGCATCGTTATAAAATAGCTGGGAAAGGCTGATTTTTCAACGCGAAACTAGCGTGTAGACTGAACAGACCCAAGGGTTTCCACCTGGTTCCAGAGGAGTTCACTGATCGTATGTAGGAGCTTGGCGTCCTCTCTGGGCAGGAAGGCCTCGATTTGTTCGCGTGCACACCGGATTTCGTTGAATACGGCTTGGCGGACTTCTTCGAAGATTCCGAGTTGATCGAGCTGTTCGAGCCAGTAAGAAATATTGGCGTTTTCTTTGCCAGCTAGTGCGTCTCTTAGTCGATTGGCATCATTTTCCGAAAGACGATCTCGCATGAGAATGAGAGGGAGGGTGGCTTTCCCAGTTGCGATATCGGTGCCGAGGGTTTTGCCGATCTTGTCTTCGGTCCCGATGAGGTCAGTGAGGTCGTCGTAAATTTGATAGGCGATGCCGAGGTGACGCCCAAAGGACCCAGCGGCTTCGACGTAAGCGTCGCTTCGATTGGCTAGGCGGGCTCCGAGAAAGCAGGCTATACGGAATAATTCCGCAGTTTTCAGATCGATGACACGATAATAGGTCGGCAGGTCAATGTTTGGGTCGCCGCGCTGCATGGTTTGGAGGA
>Ga0233432_10001351_pt1 | contig 23719 bp, 16 predicted proteins | sample SI_122_August201_6_FD_179870 | JGI IMG/M metagenome (GOLD analysis project Ga0233432, IMG submission 179870) | Seawater microbial communities from Saanich Inlet, British Columbia, Canada - SI_122_August2016_10_MG | ecosystem: Environmental > Aquatic > Marine > Inlet | place: Canada: British... | reverse complement strand
CGGACTTGATTTCTTGACCGTCCTCCACATCCAAGATGGCTTTCTCAGGAATGGGGTAGATACCAAGGTTGTGGCCTTCTGCATCCTGAAGGATGATTTGCGGGTGAAGGTTGCCCTTGTGCTCGGTGATCACCTTGTGACGGATACCGGTTTGAGGGTCGATTTCTAGCTTATAGGTGATGTCCTCTTCCAGCCCTTCGAAGATGACCTTTCCGCCAACTTCAGTGATAATGGAGGAGTAATATAGCTCCCACTTCATGAGAAGATCATTGCCATTTACTTCGGCTCCATCCTCGTAGAAGATTTGAGCCCCTGAGGTCGCGGGGTGAGATTCGAGCTCACGCCCCTTAGAGTCGACGACGAGCACTTCACCATTTCGGTTGAGGACGAGAATCTCTCCGTTTTCATTCGTCACGTGCTTCACGCTACGGTACTTAACGAATCCAGTGTTTTTACAGCGAACGCTAGAAGCTTGAACTGAGCGCTGTGCAGCACCACCAATGTGGAAAGTTCTCATGGTCAACTGAGTACCCGGCTCTCCAATGGACTGGGCGGCAATGATGCCAACAGCCGTGCCCATCTTGATGGTTTGTCCCGTACTACGATCCATGCCATAACACTTCTGGCAGATGCCAAACTTGGACTCACAAGTCAGAGGAGAACGTACACGAATCTTGTCGTACTTGAGCTCTTCAATCTTATTAGCCATCTCAGAAGTGATGATCTCATTCTCACGAACAACAACATCCGAGGTGATCAAGTCAACGACATTGTCACGTGCAACACGTCCCAGCACCAATTCAGAAAGAGGCACCTCGACTTTGTCACCCTTGAAGATTGTCTCTTTAGTAGCGCCACGAATGGTACCACAATCTTCTTCGAAGGTGATCACATCCTGACCAACTTCAACCAGTTTACGGGTTAGGTACCCAGACTCAGCGGTCTTCAGTGCCGTATCAGCCAAACCTTTACGGGCACCGTGTGTGGAAGAGAAGTATTCTCGAGTTGAGAGGCCTTCGCGGAAACTCGCCTTAATAGGAGCCTCAATCACCGCGCCATTTGGCTTGGACATGAGACCTCGCATACCCGCCAATTGACGGATTTGCCCTGCAGACCCACGAGCACCTGAGTCCGCCATGACATACACGGGATTAAGGTAACGCTTCCCTTCACGGATATCATCCTTGAGGGCCGCCATCAGACTGTCAGAGATCTCCTGATTAGCCTTAGTCCAGATATCGATCACCTGGTTGTAACGTTCACCATTGGTCACAACACCTTTGTTGTACTTTTTGGTGATGTCCATGACTTCCTTATCGGCTGCCTCAAGAACCTGACTTTTATTAGTTTCAACAACCAAGTCGATATAACCAAAAGACAGTCCACTGTGAGTCGCATATTGAAAACCCAGTTCCTTGATTCGATCGAGAACTTCAACGGTCGCATTGATACCACAAACATCGTAAGAGTCAGAGATAAGACTCTTCAGTCCTTTACTGCTCATGGTCATATTATAGTAACTCATTCCCTCATTCAGGATCTCGTTGAAAATAATCCTTCCTGGGGTTGTAATGATAAAACGATCTGCTGGTCCTTCGTCGTCACCCTTTACCTCGCTATTCATGCGAACCTGAATAAGGGTGTGAAGATTGATCTTACCTTCGCCAAGAGCCAAGTGAATTGTCTCGTGGTTAGGAAAGCGAACGATGTCCTCAGTCTTTGTTTCGTCTTCGGGCTCACGATAGGTGAGGTAATAGGTTCCGAGAACGATATCTTGGGTTGGCGTAATGATGGGTTTTCCATCGGCCGGAGAAAAGACATTGTTGGTTGAAAGCATGAGGTCAGTAGCTTCCCGAACAGCTTCAGCTGAAAGGGGAAGGTGAACAGACATCGTGTCACCATCAAAGTCAGCGTTGAACCCAGAACATACAAGAGGGTGCAAGTTGATAGCATCGCCTTCGACCAAAACAGGCATAAAAGCCTGAAAGCCCAGACGGTGCAACGTCGGTGCACGGTTCAGCATGACGGGGTGATTCTGAGTCACCTCTTCAACGATGTCCCACAGGTCGGTATTTTCATATCGGTCACTGCGCTCGATGATTTTCTTGGCACTCTTCACCGTATCGGCCATCCCTTTTTCACGTAGACGGCGAATGATGAAAGGTTGGAAAAGCTCGAGAGCGATCTTTTTGGGAAGACCGCACTGGTGTAGTTGGAGCTTAGGTCCCACAACAATGACAGACCGAGCGGAATAATCCACACGCTTACCTAGCAAGTTCTCTCGGAAACGTCCGGACTTACCTTTGATCATGTCGGTCAAAGACTTAAGGGGCCGAGCTGAAGTTCCAACAACAGGACGCTTAGAGCGAGAGTTGTCAAAAAGTGAGTCGACGGCTTGCTGCAACATCCGCTTCTCATTTCGAATGATCACTTCAGGAGCGTTGAGGTCGATCAGCTTCTTGAGGCGATTGTTTCGACTGATCACACGACGATATAGGTCGTTCAAATCAGATGTCGCAAAGTTGCCACTTTCCAATGGAACCAGAGGGCGCAGCTCAGCTGGTATCACTGGAACAACATCCAAAATCATGTTCGCAGGATCTTGCTTGCTATCAGCAAAAGCCTTTACCACGCGCTTACGCTTAATGAGGTGCTCACGCATTTGAGCTGAAGAGGTGTTTTCAAGACCGTCGTCGATCTCTTCCATCAAGGCATCAACATTAGCCAGATTTAAAAGATTTCGGATGGCCTCAGCTCCCATTTTCGCCTTGAAAGCGTGTGGATCTTGACGGCGGTATTCACGATACTTTTCCTCGTTGAGGACCTCACCGATCTGCAGTTCAGGTTCTTTTGAATCTGACTCAACAACCACATACTTTTGAAAATAGATGATCTGCTGAAGATCTGAAGCTTTGATATCCAGAATCATACCAATTCGGCTGGGGTTCACCTTGTAGAACCAAATATGAACTACGGGTGCAGCCAAGTTGATGTGGCCCATTCGCTCACGACGAACCTTTGAAGTGGTTACTTTTACACCGCAACGATCACAAACAATATTGCGATACTTGATACCTTTGTACTTACCACAGAAACACTCGTAATCCTTCTCTGGGCCAAAGATTTTCTCGCAAAAAAGGCCGTCTTTTTCACAACGGTAAGTTCTGTAATTGATCGTTTCTGGCTTGCGAACTTCACCGTGAGACCAAGACCGGATTTCGTTGGGTGCAACGAGTCCAATAGAAACGGAATCGTAGTCGGTGATCGACTTTTCTTCTTCTTCGAAAAATCTCATGCTTCGTCCTCCAAAGAAGTAACTTCAGAAAGGACGTCCGCTTTATTCAGCTTAATGTCCAGACACAGTCCCTTGATCTCATTGATGAGAACGCTAAGTGACTGTGGTGTTCCAGGATCGAGTTCACACTCGCCATTGACCATGGAGTCGTAAATCTTAGTTCGTCCCAGAATATCATCACTCTTAACAGTGAGTAGTTCTTGAAGAACTGTGGCAGCACCGTGCGCTTCAAGAGCCCACACTTCCATCTCACCCAGACGTTGCCCACCATTGCGAGCCTTACCTCCGAGAGGTTGCTGGGTGATGAGACTGTAAGGCCCAGTGGACCTTGCATGGAGCTTATCTCTCACCAAGTGGTGCAGTTTGAGCATGTAGATGTAGCCCACAGTAACCTGCTGCTCGAAGAGGTCGCCGGTCATACCGTCTCGCAAGGTAACCTTTCCTGAACGAGGGAGTCCCGCCTCTTCCAAAGAGTCGATAATTGCTTCTTCTGAAAGGGAGTCAAAAACTGGCATTCTGGCGACGGTGCCATGTTTCTTCATCGCCCAACCGAGGTGAGTTTCCAAAATCTGACCGAAGTTCATTCGGGAAGGCACACCTAGTGGGTTCAACATAATCTGAATTGGGGTACCGTCTTCAAGATAGGGCATGTCCTCGATTGGAAGAATTCGGGAGATAACTCCCTTGTTTCCGTGACGGCCAGCCATTTTATCACCCACTTCGATCGTGTACTTCTGGGCAACGTAAACAGAGATCTTTTCCAGAACACCGTGCGGTAGGAAGTCACCACGCTTGATGGTTTCTTCTTCAATACTGAGCTTATTAGTATAGATGGCAATCTGACGATCATTGGAGAACATCTTGTCTTCAGCCTGCTTACGCTTTTTCTCATCCACTTTGAACTGAGAAAGGTCGAAAGACTCGTGAAAACTTACCAGAACAGCTCCGTCGAGATCGGGATTTAAGTAGAAGGGGTAACCCGTCTGCTTGTTCTCAAGCTCGTTGCCAAAGAGGTCAACAAGGATGCGGATTTTAGCGCGAATCTCATCACAGATCTTGGCCATGTAGAACTCTTTCAACTTTTTGATGTTGCTACGGTTTGAAGATTTATCCTCATCGGTCAGCAAAGTCTTACGACTGAATCGCTTCACACCAACGACATAACCCTCAACTCCAGGCTTCACCGTAAGGCTGTCGTTCTTCACATCTTCACCAGCTCGGCCAAAGATAGCATGAAGAAGTCGCTCTTCTGATGACAGCTCAGTCTTGCTCTTAGGAGAAATTTTCCCAACAAGAATGTCACCTGGCTTCACATAGGAACCCACGTTGACTAATCCTTCTTCATCGAGATCCATTAGAGCTGTTTCGCTCAGATTGGGGATATCGCGGGTAACTTCTTCCATACCAAGCTTTGTTTCACGGACGGTGATTGTCTGCTCAACGATATGCACAGAAGTAAAAACGTCCCGCCGCTTCAGTTCTTCACTGACAATGATGGCATCTTCAAAGTTGTGCCCCTTCCAGCTGACAAAGCCAACCAAGACATTCTTTCCAAGAGCCAACTCTCCGTTATCGGTACTAGGGCCGTCTGCAATAACTTGACCCTTCTTGACTTTGTCGCCACTTTGAACCACTGGCTTGTGATTGAGGGCTGACTTATCATTCAGAGGAGTCAATTTAGATAGTGGATACTCAGTATCGTTAACGACAACTTTCTTGGAGTCTGCATAACTCACCACACCACTTTCCTGAGATCTGACACACATGGAGCTGTTGGAGGCAACCTCCTTCTCCATACCAGTGCCAACGACAGGAACTTCTGCTTTAAGAAGTGGCACAGCTTGACGTTGCATATTAGAACCCATCAGTGCACGATTAGCATCATCATGCTCAAGGAAAGGTATCAGAGAGGCAGCCAAGCCGACAGTTTGCTGGCTCGAAACGTCCATGTAACTGATCTTACTGACCTCAACCGTACTATAATCTCCCTGAATACGGGCCAGTACAAATTTTCCTTCGACCTTGTTGTTCTTGTCCAGCTTAATATCGCCAGGTACAATATAGCAGTCATTCTCCTCATCGGCCATGAGTTCCACGATCTCATCGGTGACTTTCCCATCCACCACCTTACGATATGGAGTGACGAGGAACCCGTACTTGTTGATCTTCGAGTAAAGAGAGAGCTGCATGATGAGACCAATGTTGGCCCCTTCAGGAGTTTCAATGGCGCAAATTCGGCCGTAGTGAGAAGTGTGCACATCCCGTACTTCAAATCCGGCACGCTTACGATTCAGCCCTCCAGGGCCGAGAGCAGATACACGACGTTCGTGAGCCAACTGAGAAAGAGGGTTCGTTTGGTCGACCACCTGAGACAGTTCACCACGAGCAAAAAAGTAATCCAGTGAGGACATGAGTGGCTGGGAGTTGATCAAAGTTCGAGGAGTGATCAACTCATCAGAACCATTGTTGTCAGCACGAAGCTGCTTCAGGTTCATTCGCTCTTGAATGCTGCGCTTCATCTTCCAAAGCCCACTTCTGAATTCAGATGAAACTAGATTGGCAATGGTTCGAATTCGACGATTGCCCAAGTGATCGATATCATCCACCTCTGCTTCACCGCAGCGCATCGCTACAATGTGAGAGAATACATTTTTCAGGTCTACGGGTCGTAGTTCAACAACATCTTCCGAGATCTTCTCTTCAAACTTGCGATTCAGGCGGAAACGACCGACATTACCAAAGTTGTAGTAAACAGGATTCAGAAAACGTTCTTCAATCAACTCACGAGCGCGCTCAAGGTTGCTAGGCGTACTGGGGCGAAGGCGCGAGTAAAGGAAAAGAGCCGCATCATCAGAATTCTGAGCGTCGTACTCTTTAAGCTCCTGACGAAAGGTCTCCAGCATCAACGGGTCTTTAACTTTAGGAATAACAGTGATTTCACCGATTCCAGAAGCCTTCAGACCTTTGATCACGCTTTCTTTCAGTTCAGAAAGACCTGCGTAAATGATTTCACTAGTTTCCGCATCACGTACTTCGTCCACAAGAACCGCTCCGGTGAGCTGTTTCTTCGCCTCGAGATCAGAGAGCTTGTTGAGGTCTACCTTTTCAAGGGTATAGAAGAGTGAAAGTAGTGATGGAGTATCGCTTTTTTCACCAGATAGAGCTCGGAGAAGAACCGTAGCGGGAATCTTTCCGCTCTTGTCGATTCTCATTTGAAGGACTTCTTTTGATCCCACCTCCAACTCAAGCCAAGAGCCCCTTTCGGGAATAATTCTAGCTGTGTGAACCTTCTTACCTGTCGTGCTAGTTACATGACTGAAGTCGGCACCAGGGCTTCTCTGAATCTGAATGACAACAGTTCGCTCAACGCCATTGACGATGAACTCACCTCCACCAACCATCTCAGGGATTTCACCCACGAAGATCTCTTCTTCGATAGAATCACGGTCTTCGACCTGTGCCCGAACCTTAATCCGGAATGGACACCCATAAGTGAGCCCGAGGTCACGACAGTTTTGCATGTCGCGAACCGGAGGATCAATACGGTAACTCACGTATTCCAAAGCAACCTTACCATCGTGCGAACGAATGGGAAAGGTTTCCCTGAAGATCTGCTCTAGACCAACGTTATTCCGGGAACCCGGAGCAACGTCGGCCTGTAGAAACTCACGGTAGGCTTGTTCCTGCAGTGAGTTGAGCTTTGGAATTTCGTAGGCGCCTTGCGCCAAGTCGAAGTCAGATTGACCCATACGATACCTTAAGAGTTGACTAAAGAGAAATTGGTTTGGTTAAGAATAGCAGAGAGCAGTTTATTTGAGCTCTACAGTTGCTCCTGCACCAGTCAAAGTCTCTTTGATCTTTTCAGCTTCGTCTTTGGCGACGCCTTCTTTGACAGTTTGGGGAGCCCCATCAACCATGGCCTTAGCTTCCTTCAGCCCCAGACCGGTGATCTCACGGATCGCCTTGATAACAGGAATCTTTGAAGATCCAACTTCAGTCAGAACCACGTCAAATGCAGATTTTTCTTCAGCGGCTTCTTCACCACCTCCAGCAGCAGGTGCAGCAGCGGCAACGGCCACAGGGGCAGCAGCAGATACACCAAACTCTTCTTCCAGAGCCTTAACAAGCTCTGACAATTCCAGAACCGACAGTTCCTTCACTTCGTCTATAATTTTAGTCAACTTTTCGTCCACGGTATTCTCCTTAAATATGGGTGGATGGGGGGGATGGTTAAGCGGCTTCTTGTTCTTTTTTGTCTTTGATGGCGGCCATGACCTGAGCCAGACCACGGATATTTCCGTTCAGAACGGTCACGAGGCCTCGTAGAGGTGAGGCAACGACGTTGACGAACATGCCAACGAGTACGTCTTTGCTGGGGAGCTTACTGAGAGCATTGACTTCATCAGCACCAACCAGCTTAAGATCAACAACACCACCGAGGATGTCACCTTTCTTATGTTTCTTGGCAAAGTCGGCAGCAACTTTCGCCACGGACACTGGGTCTTCACCCATAACAGCCAAAACAGGACCGGCAAGCATCGCTTCCGTACCCTCAACGCCCATATCCTTAAGAGCGATGGCGGCAACAGAGTTTTTAATGACTCTTGCACTAGCCCCGACCTCTTTGGCCATGGCTCGATATGCGACGGAGTCGTCCTGAGTAAAAGTGTTATAGTTAACGAATACTGTCGAAGAATTGTCTTCGAAAGCTTTTTTCGTTTCCCTATGGATCAGTTGGTTCAGCAAACTTGGCATGATGTTCTCCTATCGATCCTCAAACAGCCAGGGAAATTCCAGGGCCCATTGTCGCCGAGAGGCTAACGCCCTCGATATAATGTCCCTTCACACTAGAAGGCTTCATGGACTGAATGTGCTTACAAAAAGCATCAACATTTTCAGACAGCATATTCTCCTCAAAGGAAGCCTTTCCAACGATAAAGTGGACGTTGCCAGCAGCATCGTTCTTGAACTCCTGCTTTCCAGCAGCGAATTCCTCTATCGCCTTTACTGGGTCGGGGACTACCGTCCCAGCCTTAGGTGAAGGCATCAATCCCTTGGGTCCCAAAACTCGTCCAAGTTGACCAACAACTCTCATCATCTTGGGTTCAGCGATGGCGACATCAAAGTCAAACCATTGCTCGTTTTTGATCTTGTCAGCCAAATCCTTACCACCGGCTTCGATAGCCCCAGCCGCCTTAGCCTTCTCAATGTTGGTGTCGTCAACAAAGGCGATAACACGGACCGTCTTGCCGGTGCCGTTTGGCATACTGAATGCGCCACGGACAATCTGATCAGCCTGACGTGGGTCGATTCCCAACTTGATCGCAATCTCGATGGACTCGTCAAATTTAGCCGTTGCTGTCTGTTTGACGAGCTGCACACCCTCTGCAATTGTGTACTCTTTAAGAGCATCAACTTTGCTTTGAGCTTCTGTGATTCTTTTGCTTAGTTTCATATTTCTACCTCAGCCTTCGATGTGAACGCCCATGTTGCGAGCGGTTCCGGCGATAATGTTCTTGGCAGCCTCAACATCGTCGGTGTTGAGGTCAGGAAGTTTTGACGTCGCGATCTCAGTGAGCTGAGCATCAGTAAGCGATCCTGCCTTGTCCGTAAGTGGGTTCCCTGCTCCCTTAGCAATTTTGGCGAACTCTTTAATGAGGGCCGATGCGGGAGGCTGCTTAACGACAAAGTCGAAAGAGCGATCGGCATAAACCGAAATCTCAACAGGAAGAACCTTCCCAACTCGATCGCCGGTAGCGTCATTGAAACGCTTAACGAACTCTCCGATGTTTACCCCATGCTGCCCAAGGGCTGGCCCAACGGGAGGAGCGGGCGTGCATTTGCCACCCACCACCTGGAGCTTGATCATTCCTGTTACTTCCTTGGCCATCTTACAATTTCTCTACTTGGTAATACTCCAGATCCACGGGAGTCTGGCGCCCGAAGATCAGCACCATGAGTCGCATGGTTCCCTTGATTGGATCGATTTGCTCGACTATTCCTTCAAAATTCTCGAAGGGGCCCTCTTTTACCTTCACTGTCTCGCCAACACTGAAAATAACCTTGGGCTTGGGTCGCTCCCGCTGCTCTTCAAGCTCAGCCATGATGCGCTCCACCTCGTGGTCCTCCATGGGAATAGGCGTACGAGAGTCGGTTCCGACAAAGCCACTCACCCCTTGGGTTTCCAATACGACGATTCGGGTCTGGTCATCGACCTCCATCTCGACGAAAATATATCCCGCATAGATCTTGCGGGTCTGGATAAATTTCTTCCCCTGACGAATCTCAGCCACCTGTTCGGTTGGGATCATCACCCTACCAATCTTGTGCTCGAGGTTCTGCTTCCTAACCGATTCAAGAAGGAGAGCCTTGACCTTGGCCTCAGCCTCAATCTGGGTCTTAATAGCGTACCATTCCATTTTACAGAACCGTCTGTCGGAGGTATCCGAAACCAAAGTCGACCAAAAAAAGGAATAGCAGGAGGAAGATCATCACCACGGTCACTTGGAGCGTGGAGACCTTCACCCTATCCCAGGTCGGCCAGGTGACTTTCCGCGACTCAGTATCAACATCGATACTGAACTCGGACACCTTAGGGTTAATAAAGAATGAGACGAATCCTCCGATCCCAAAGATCAGCAAAATCGCCAGAGCAGCTAAATTTCCGGTTGAACCGAAATCTTGGCCACCACCGTAGTTCACGAAAACCCAGTACGCAAAGTACGCACCGATAGATGTCACGAGGGCGAGACCGATACCTCGTGTGACTCTGGCTTCTGAAGGACGATGGATCAAAATATATACCTAATAACAGGTCAGGAGGGACTCGAACCCCCAACATACGGATTTGGAATCCGTCGCTCTACCAATTGGAGCTACTGACCTTTATCTCTCTATTTCTTTTTCTTCTCGGAGTGAACAACGGATTCACGACACCACTTGCAATACTTCTTAATATGAAGTTTGCCCTCTTTTTTGAGGTCGCGGTTAGTCATGTAATTCCGACGACTGCACTTGTCACAGACAAGGGCGACGTCATCTCTCATTTTAGCCATGATTCAGCTCCGGTCTGAAAAACTACTCGATGATCTTGGTAACAACACCAGAACCAACGGTACGCCCACCCTCACGGATAGCGAAACGAAGGCCATCTTCCATGGCGATAGGCACGAGCAACTCGATAGAGAGCTCGACGTTATCACCAGGCATAACCATCTCACGGCCACCCATAAGGTTAGCAGCTCCGGTTACGTCGGTGGTACGGAAATAAAATTGAGGACGGTATCCAGCAAAGAAAGGCTTGTGACGGCCACCTTCTTCTTTAGTCAGACAGTATACAGAAGCCTCAAACTTGGTGTGAGGGTTAACTGAACCTGGCTTACAAAGAATCATACCACGCTTGAGGTCATTTTTGTCAACACCACGAACGAGGAGACCTACATTGTCGCCTGCGCTACCGTCATCGAGTTCTTTGTTGAACATCTCAACGCCAGTACAGGTCGTTTTCGCGATATTTTCCTGCATTCCGACGATATCCATGTCTTCGCCAACCTTAATCTTACCACGTTCGATACGGCCAGTTCCAACGGTTCCACGACCCTTGATAGAGAAAACGTCCTCAACAGGCATCAAGAAAGGATTGTCGATATCACGAGCAGGCTCTTCGATGTAACTATCTACGGTATCCATCAGCTCGAAGATTGGAGCAGCCTTGGCGTCTTCACGAGTTCCACCAGATTGCATGGCCTCGAGAGCAGAGCCCTTGATGATAGGAGTGTCGTCTCCGGGGAAATCATACTGAGACAGAAGGTCACGCAGTTCCATTTCAACCAGCTCGAGCATTTCTTCACGCTCTTCGGGGTCGAGCTGGTCAACCTTGTTCAGGAAAACGACGATAGCGGGAACACCAACCTGACGAGCCAGGAGGATGTGCTCACGAGTCTGAGGCATGGGGCCGTCAGTCGCCGAAACAACGAGAATTGCACCGTCCATCTGAGCAGCACCAGTGATCATATTCTTGACGTAGTCAGCGTGACCTGGGCAGTCAACGTGGGCGTAGTGACGCTTCTCAGTTTCGTACTCGATATGAGCCGTGTTGATGGTGATTCCACGTTCACGCTCTTCTGGAGCGTTGTCGATGTCCTCATAACTCTTCGAGCCACCGGAGAGACAAGTCGAGATCGCTGCTGTCAGCGTGGTCTTGCCATGATCCACGTGTCCGATCGTTCCGATGTTAACGTGAGGCTTGTTACGCTCAAATTTTTCCTTTGCCATGATGGACTCCTAAATTTTAGCCTTGTGTAATGTACTAGAGAAAGTTAGAGAAAATGAAAATTTTAAAAAAAGCTGCTGGTGAGATTTGAACTCACGACTTCGTCCTTACCAAGGACGCACTCTACCCCTGAGCTACAGCAGCGAGGTTTAAGAGCGGGTAGAGGGAATCGAACCCTCGTCAACAGCTTGGAAGGCTGTGGTTCTACCATTGAACTACACCCGCATGTGATGGGGAGAACAGGATTCGAACCTGTGAAGGATTGACCAGCAGATTTACAGTCTGCCCCATTTGACCGCTCTGGAATCTCCCCGGGAAGTATGCTAAATTGTCAAGAGCCCCCTGTCTGATTTGAACAGACGACCGCCGGTTTACAAAACCGGTGCTCTACCACTGAGCTAAGGAGGCGAACCCATCGAAAATGGGACGGGGCAAGATAACGGGGCCCATGGTGCTGTCAAACCGAGCCCATTCTCATGGAAAAGCCATTCAAACTGCTGAAAAATAAGGATGTTTTAGCAGCTTTTAGGCTTACTTTGAAGGTCGATTTATAAAGTGAATTCACATCAAGAGACTTGATGACGGTCGATATAGAGCCGGTTGGGCGGGATGCTAAAGATATATTGACCTCAGAAACTCAACAGTTTAATATTAATCGATTAATTATTGCTTGCTGTGTCGTTATGATGAAAAAGAAAGATAGCAAAACACCTGACAAAGTCCTCAAGAAGCCCGTAAGGGGGAGAATTCTGGGATGGCTTTCTGGAAGAAAGGGGCCAAAGACGAAAAGCGAAATCGGCAAAGCCCTGTCCCTCTCAAATGCGGCCGTTCACTACCACATGAGACTGTTGGAAGAAGTCGATCTAGTAACTCTGGAGGAAACCCGCCTAGGCCCAAACGGCATTACCGAGAAGCTGTATCTGGCAAAGCCATTGAATTCGAAGGAAGCACAGATGACTGATAAGGAAAAATCAGACTTCTATCTTCGATACACGCTAGACACGATGACAGAAATGCAGCGAGAAGGTGAAGCTCTGATAACTTCCGATTGGGAAAATGCTCGCTTCATCGCTGGCTGCTACAAAACATTCGCCACAGATGAGGAGATCGTGGCTCTCAAGGAGAAGATCTCAATTATCCTCGAGGAATTTTTCTACACTCACAAAATTGAAAAGAAAGGTGCTTCACCCCAAACCATCACCCTTGGCATCCTTCCATCGAAAGCAGCTGGCTGGGATGCCTCAGACCAAACTCAAATTCTCGATATGCTGTCATAATTTGGATGACACCTGACTTTCTTTCACATCTTCTGAATAAGAGAGCAGAAGCCTGTTCTTTTTCTATATGAGACTTCAGGACTTTTAGACGCGCTATCTCCAATCTCCTATGTGGTTCGCTTTGATGTGGTTCCATGACAGCTGATTCAAGCCTCTCGGAACTCCACTGAACTAAGTGCAGAAATGTGGACCCTATTCCGGTGCAACTGCTTTAGAAACAAATATTTATAAAAAAAGGGCCATCGTCAAAAACTACCCCCCTGCGAAATTGATCTCAGGCTCTGTAACCTGAGCCGAACCTTCCGATTCGGCATGCCGGCAGAATCTTAAAAAAACAGGGCATTACCCAAAAGGTAACGCCCTGCGAAATTAATCTAAACTCAGAAGCTTATCCGAGCTTTCGAGCTCAGCATGCCGGAAGAAAACCCTCACGAAGAGGACCTTCTCTGAATGCCCAAAAGGTCATTCAGGCAGCAGTTGACTATCTGATGATTTGCATCAGCTCCTGGAGAAGTTCATCGGATTTGGTCACAACTCTAGCGTTAGCCTGATAGGCACGCTGAGTGGTGATCATGTTGGTAAATTCCTGTGTGACGTCCACGTTGGATAGCTCAAGAGATTCTCCTCGAACCGCTCCACGCTCTCCGCTGAGGGCTGAACCGATCATGGCATTTCCAGAATTGCTACCTACCTTGAAAAGGTTTCCACCAGCACGAGTCAGACCATCGGGATTGGCAAATGCTGCCAGGGCCACTTGAGCGACGACTTCGGTGAGGCCATTGGTGTAAATCCCCGTCACAGTTCCGTCAGCATTGACTGAGTAACGATCCATGACGCCTTGGGCAAAACCATCCTGCTCACGAACATCAACGGACGATCCATTCACATCGGCAAATGCCGTCAGAATGGAGAAGTCGGGCTTGATGTTCAGAGTCGAATCCGTATCCATGCCTTCTAGAGGGATGGCGAACACAGCTTCACTGTTTTCTGTCGCTCCAGAGGAACGAAGAAAGCGGCCGAAGTTGTCAAACTGAACCATCCCGGATCCAACATTAACGGAAGGAGCCTGACCTCGGGGATCACCTGCAGGAAAAATGCCGGTCTTACGAGAAACGTCAGCGGTTTCGCCAAACCAGCGGAAGGTCGCCTTGTCATTATCCTGAGCTTCAAGGACAAAAGTCACCGTCACATCGTGAGACTTTCCAAGGGAATCGTAAACCACGATGTTTTGAGAAACGGATTCTCCATCAGCAGCCGTTGAAATGGAATAACCATGACCTGATGCATCGGCCAAAGCCGAAGCTGCAAAAAGATTGCGCTCAGTCTTGTCGACACCAGACATAAAGGAGATATCAGACAGCTCATTCACTGTTCCAATATTTCCACGAATCTGGATTCGGCCGGAGCCTGTACTCAAGCCATTAATAGAAGAGCCAGAAGGACCCTCCAAAGTTGCTGTCGACGACGATGACACAGCAGCATTGGTAGCCCCTGCCGCAGCGATAACGGTATTCTCACCCTCATCATAGACTCCATCGTTGTCTTCATCTACAACCCAGAGGTGCTCTCCGTCAGCACCAGCAACATAATTGCCTCCGGTATCGGTACTCGAGCCAGCGTTAACAACGCTAAAGCGGATCTCGTCGTAGGTTCCTTTGTTACCTTTATCAAGATAGACATGGTTTTCAGAGGTCGCATAAAGCTTGGGCACCTTGCGGTAAATGTTACCGGTAGAATCAACAAACACCTGTTCGTTATCAGCATAAGCCGTCAAGTCTGTCAGCACAGACGCCACGGAAACATCAGTTGTCGCATCTCCATCGGTGTCGAGAGTCAGATTGGTGCCATCGTGCCCGACCGTGAAGACCTTCTCGTCATGAGTTCCATCACCATCGGCGTCGAGATAGGCATACTGTGTTGTACCATCAACATCAGTAGCAATTCGCATCGTCGCATCACCACCGGTGAAAGTGGAACCTGCTGCGCCAGCTTCATTGTCGGTCATTACATTTGCAATGTTTATACCCTGATACTTGTTATCGATCTTCTGACCCTTAGGAAGGTTTAGACTCGACGTCACAGTTGAACCAGCAGCACTGGTCGTGGAAACGGTATAACCCAAAGTGGTGAGGTTCACTCCAGCAAACTGCAGAGCTTCTCCAGCGTAGGTGGCGTCCATCGTCCTATCCAATGTTATAGTATAGGTTGTCGTTCCTCCAACGGTCGCCGAGCTAACACCTTCAACATAATACTCTTGATTGTTGAATATGAAGAAATGTCCCACAGCAACACCAGAAAGATCATCGGTGCTGTTTGTCAGGGTGCCATTTGTCTCGAGCGTTGTGTTTCCAGCCACGCTCAATCCATTGGCAGCAACATCTGCAACGAAATCCGTTCCCGCAGCTTCATCTTCACGTATCAGGATGTCAGCATCTGCATTGTAGACACCACTTCCATCGGCATCGATGTATGCCATTTTGGCACTTGCCAAAGAACCATCAGCTGTGTTGTGGAAGGCTCTCACAAGAAGCGCTTGAGGAGAGTTAGGCTGATAGCCCTTAGTCACCGAAGCCACTGAGTTGGCTACGAAACTAGCGGTGCCTTCAAGCATGACGTCCTTGTCGGAGTTATAGGCACCATCTTCATCTATGTCGATGTAACTGTTGCCAATCCCCACATCGGAGCTCGCCCCAGCGACAACATTAAATTCCTTTTCGCCGCCCTGATAAGCAACCTTGGGCAAAGAACCACCAGAAGCAGCACCGGAAGAGGCTACGACAAATTGAAATCCATCGGCATCCGTCTCATCGGTAAAGGGGGTCGTCGAATCAAAACCCATGTCCACGAGGTCGTTGGGGTTGTCCCCATCGGTTCCGTGGGAAGCGTTGTCGTCTGGCGAAGTTCCTTGAGCCTCAACTTTGTGAAGACCAAAAGCTTCATCAAACCATGACAGAAAGTTGTCCAAGGTCGTACCGTCATAAGACTCCAGACCAAAGTCGGGAGTTCCATCGGGTGAACGAGCTCCACTTGCGTTGTCGACTAGGTCACCGTCTCCGTAAACAAAAATGGCTTCCAGAGGGCGACCGCCCTTAGTGATCTGAACCGTAACCTCGTCACCAGCCGTGAGAACATTGTTGTCTCCAGTCGTCGCGTCACCGCCACTCCCCTTGAAGAGACGAACGTTATCGACTCCACCAGCAGGGTCCTTGATGTAGAGATCGCGCAGATCCACACTTCCGCTGGACACTTCAACATCGCTAGTGCTAGTGAAGAGACGCTGAGAATTAAGAATCGTGCCTGTCGTAGCAACGTCTCCGGCATTGTTCAGGTTACCATTGAAGATAACTTCTGAGGTTGCTTGAGCGATGCGGTTGTCTCCAACAGGAATCACCACATCGGTAATGGCTCCACCTGTATTAATAGTGGATTGACCAGAGTTATCACGGGTTTGAACCCAGCCTTGAACCGACATGCCAGTCGATCCACTGACCAGACGACGGTCCTGACTCAAAGTGAAAGCACCGTCACGAGTGAAAACTTGCTCGTTTCCGTCACCGAGAATGAAAAAACCGTTGCCTTCAACGGCGAGGTCTGAAGCGATACCCGTGGTTTCGAGCTCACCTTCGTTGAAATTGGTGTCGATGACACTGATATTCACGCCACTTCCCACCTGAGAAGGGTTCGTTCCCGCGCTAACACCCGCTGGAGCCGTACCCGACTTCAGAGTGTTGTATAGCATGTCATTAAAAAGAACACGTTGCGACTTGTAGCCGTAAGTGTTCACGTTGGCGATGTTGCTTCCGATGACATCTAGACTGGTTTGCTGTCGCTCCAGTCCAGAAATGCCGGCGTACAAGGCTGTCGACAATCCCATAAGTAGATTCTCCTATTGTTGCTTCACTGCTTCAATCGTTCCGCAGTGACGGCATCCCCCAAGGGGGGTCCTGCCTGGGTTAAAAACACGAGGCGCCTTATTCAAAGGCTACCCCCTGGATATTAGTAAAGACCTCACGGTCCTTGGATGAAAGCACCGTGATCACGGTGCTGTTTTCGACACTGACGACAAAGCGGTTGTCGCCAACCACAACCAAACCGTCACGCACACCCTTATTCTTAAGGGCACTGAATCCGGATTCTAGGGCTCTCATCTGAGAAGCTCCCATCTCAATTCCACGTCGATCCAATCGTTCCTGGGCGTGGGAACTAAAGCGGACCTTAGATTCCTCCTGTGGGGCAATACGCCCCAGCATCTCCTTAAACTGACCATCGACGAGGCCGAGAGGGCCCGGTGCGACAGGCTGAAGGCCCGTTCGCCCTTGATGGTGGAGGATGGAAGGAGTTTGACTCAAGAGTTGATCAGTTCTCGATGATATTTGAGGCAGCCGCAGCTGGAGCAACAGAAATGATGTTCTGAGCTGACATGCTGACCATCGTACCGCCCTCCTGCTCAACACGGAGAACCACTTCGTTATTTTCGACCCTTAGGGATGTCACCGTTCCGGTCGCCGTCACTTGAGCACCGCCTTGAAAGACGTGACCTTCAACAACGCCACCAATCAGAGACGCTCCCGTCGCCAGAGAAGACTGCAAGAGCATCCCCTGGTTGGTCGCCGCAAGCTGTTGCTGTTGGTCGAGAGTCTCAAGCTGAGCCAGTTGGGTGATAAACTCTTCGTTCTGAACCGGGTTTGTTGGGTCCTGATTCTTGAGCTGAGCGACAAGCAAGGTTAGGAATTGATCCTCGAGTTCCCTCGCGCTGGTGCGCGGGCTCGTGCTAGATGCCGCTGCTGCGGTTATGCTACTTGTTTCCATATCAGGCTACCTTGTTGATCAAACCCCTAAGAATCGGCGACTCCACCTGCAACTCCCCTTCGGAATCTTGCATCAGAGCCTCCAAATCAAATCGAGGACCATGCTTTTTAGGTCCATAAAATCCTTGTCCACCCCCAGTTTGCTGTTGGCGCACTTCAACATGAAAAGCGGCCACTTCCAAACCCCTCTCCTCGAGAAGACTTTTCAGGTGATCGAGATGGTTGTTGAGAAGCTCTCTTGCCGCGTGCTGTTCGACCTGAACCAGAACACCGATTCTGCCATTTTCAAGAATGGTCTTAAGTTGCATACGGCCCAGAGCTTCAGGTTCCAATTGAACTTGCATGGCGACAAATTTCCGGTCTGCCCAAAGTTGAAACTGAGCACGAGTCGACCTCACAAAGTTCTGCAGAACTGAAGGGTCCCATCTCGAACTGTCTCGAGTCGTTGTTGTTGCCTCGCCTCTCTTCTCTGATCCTCCTTGTCCATCCTGTGTTTCCCGGTTCCCACTGACTCCCTCGTGAGTCGGCTTCACTCCATCCGAGGGCAAAGCTTCTCTAGCCAATTCTGTAAAGCCTTTCTCTGCGTACTGAAGCAAGGCACTACTTGGGTCTTGCCCGGGGAGACCATAACTAGCTTGGCGCACCACGGGGGGTATTGGCAAAGGAAGCCGTCGACGAACTTCTGGAGAAACTTGATTTTCAAGGTCATCGGACGGAGCCATGTTGGCCTCAAATCCAGTTGCCTGGCCAAATCCCTTTCTTTGCAGCGTCGCTACAAATTTAAGAAACTCAACGGCCCCTCCCTTGGAAAGATTTTCCGGAGCCTTGGTCGCCAATTCTCCAGAATTAGACTTGGTAATACTCTCTTGAACCACCCGGTCAGCCAACCAGCGGCGGATTCGCCCCCACATGTTGTCCGGGTCTCCCTGTTTGACTTCAATTCCCTCCAAAGCTCCCTGCGAAGACGAGGGACCCTCCACCGAGCCACTCCTTCTTCTGGCAACTGCCTCCAGTGCCTTCAGAATTTTCTGTTGCAATGCAAGGTTTTTTTCACTCCCTTCCTTAACGGAGTTCTCCTTATCGAGGGACGTTAAGAGGTTTTCCTCCGATAAGTCGGAGGTCTTGGGCTGAGCATCGACAGGTCTTGAGAGTGGATCCTTTGAAGGCCCTTCCTCACTCTTGATTGTCTCACCTGCAAAAACTGGGATGGGTGAAACGGTCGCCAGATCTTCACCTTCCGGTCTGAATGCCTCTCCTTGCTGAGCCTGAGTAGAAAGATCTGTGTCCTCTTCTTGGGTAGCCACTGGCTCTTCATTTTCGACAAAGTCCCTCCCAATACTTTGATCAACTTCGCTATTGGAAAGTTCAACCGGAGAAAAGGCAGAAGGAACATTTTCTCCTTGATCTCGCTCCATAAAACGACCAATCCAATGGATGATCTGGTTCCAAATACCTTCGGATTCCAATTTTGAAAGATGATCGAGGCGCTCAACGATGCCTTGCCTGACCTCGGCCTCCAAAGGTTGGGAGAGCTGTCGACTGAGCAGGTCTCCCTGAGCCATCAGAACTTTCCATTCCTCTAAAAGACCTTCTAGGGCAGACCAGAATGCATCGACTTTAGCCTGAGCCTTCTCCATCATGTCCCCGGGTCCGATTTGAGCCGTCAGCCCTTCTTCCAGAGTAAAAAGAGCCGCCAGCAGAGCCTCTTGTTGCTCCTGGCTAAGTTCCAAGAGAGATGACTCAGCCCAATCTTCTAGAGAGAGTGGCCCTCCTTCCAGATCTAAAACCGCACTTTTCTCATCCCCCTTTTGAGCTTCGCCAAGAACATCTGAAAAAAGAAAACTCTCTTTCTGAGGAGCTTCCAGTCCAGCCGAGGGCTTCCCGGGAGCGTCAGGGGTAGGCTGAAGCTGATCGAGAAGTTGGTTAAGGTTGATCAAATCTGATGGTTCATTTCAGGAAGCCGGGATTCTCCCTAAGGCCCCTGAGGGTCAAGAATTCGGGACTCATGAAAGTCCCATAAATTTATGAATTTGTGGGCTCATCTTCCATTTTTGGTGCCCCTGACAGATTTCGACGACTTCCTGAATCGACTCTTTTCCTCGATTCCAATCGGGCTGTAAGTAGAAATGATCGAATTCAGTACCTTTCCAGACATCAAGATCTAGGCCTTCCTGAGGATACACCACCTTGAGTTCGTTCCCCTTCTTAAGCACCCAGTCTGCTCCCATTTTTGGACTCACGCAGACCCAATCGATACCAGGTGGAAGAGATCGAGTTCCATTGGTCTCAATAGCAACCTCGTAGCCTTGCTCCTTACAGCCCATCACCAAATTCTCATCAAGCTGCAAACTAGGCTCACCACCGGTAAAAACCAGAAAAGGCCTCTCTGCCTTCAACCAGCCGGCGTAGGAAGCCACTTTCTCAAGTAGCTCATCCAAGGCATATTTTCCTCCCCCCTCACCGTCAGTACCCACAAATTTGGTGTCGCAAAAAGGGCAGATCGCTTGGTCGCGATCCTCTTCTCTCCCGCTCCACAGATTACATCCGGCAAAACGAACAAAGAGAGCAGGTCGACCAGTGTGGTAACCCTCCCCAGCAATGGAGAGAAAAATCTCCTTAACTAAATAACGCTTCATCTCGGGCGCATGGTAAAGGTGATTTAGCCTTGGACACAACCACCTCGAAACCTTCCTTGGCGGCGATCACCCACAACCTATACTTGAGCTATCTACTCTTTTCTTCTTATCCTGACCATGGACCTCTCCAAAATCGACGAGATGATCTCCAACCGCGGCAAGCGGATCGACAAACGAAAGGAAGACGGAACTCTTTTCGAAGAAGAATTCAAAAAGCCCGATGAGTCTGAAGACGAACGTTTAGCCAGAGAAGTCGACGAGCAGAAACAGAAAGATGAAGCTCGCCTCAAGGAACGCCTTCCCCCTTGCCCTCAATGCAATAAAAAAATGACTCTCGTCCCAGAACAAGGATTGATCGCTTGCCACGACTGTGGCGTCGGCATGAGGATCTAAATCTTGCCTTCTCCTCATTGACCATAGCCTGCCCCGACTCTTGGTGGGCATAGCTCAGTTGGTTAGAGCGCCAGATTGTGGTTCTGGAGGTCGTGGGTTCGATCCCCATTGCCCACCCTTATTTAGATGTTGGTTCACAGGAACCACAAACTGGCGCGAATTCAACAGCCAGATCTCGGCATAAAAGAATCATTAAGATTCTTTTTTTACCTCGCGGTTCTGGAGGTCGTGGGTTCGATCCCCATTGCCCACCCTTATTTAGATGTTGGTTCATAGGAACCACAAACTGGCGCGATTTCAACAGCCAGATCAGCTAGGGGCTTTCTCTCCAAGCTTTTTCAAAATCCCAGACAGTTCCTGCAGAGTGAAGGGTTTGCCAAGAAAGTCTTTCATGCCAATTTCAGCGCACCTTTCCCTGTCGGCCTTTAAGACATTGGCTGTCATCGCCACAATGTAACGGTCTGGTTCCCGAGAAAGAATGGTCGATGCTGCATCATAACCATTCATTTTTGGCATCTGCAAATCCATCAGAATTAAGCCGTAATCCTTTTGTTCACATTTTTTAACCGCTTCAAGTCCATCCACGGCCAAGTCGCTCTTGTATCCGCAGCGCAACAACATCTTCTTAACAACCTTCTGATTAACCTGATTGTCTTCTACAACAAGAATCTCAAGAGGAATCGTCTCTGAGAGATTCTCAGTTTTCTCAACGATGTCCTGACGATTACCCCTATCACCTTTCTCAACCTCAAGGGTAAAGGTGAACATTGAACCCTTCCCCTTCTCAGAATGCACTTCTATTTTACCACCTAACAGGTCGGCAATCTTCACTGAAATAGCTAATCCAAGCCCTGTCCCGCCATATCGACGAGAAAGACTGTCATCGGCCTGTGAAAATTCTTCAAAAATAACACTCATTTCTTCTGGGCTCATTCCGATTCCATCGTCTTTAACACCAAAGACCAACTCCAGAAGCCTTCCACTTTCTTCGCCCACCTTCACACTCAAGACTACCTCACCATTACGCTTCGAAAACTTAATGGCATTGCTGAGAAAGTTAGAGATGACCTGCCTTATTCTCAGTCGGTCAGAATAAATAAATTCGGGAACCTCCTCACCAACCTCAACTTTTACACTGACACCCGCCTTGGAGCCTTCACCAGAGAACAATGTTCCGAGGTCACGAACAAAATGTTTCAAGTCAAAATCTATCGCCTCGACTGTAGCATTTCCTGTTTCTATTTTTGAGAAATCGAGGATATCATTGATGATCATCAAAAGACTGTCTCCACAGCTCCTGACGGTTCCCAGCATGCCCTTCTGATCTTCATCTTCGATGAGTTCTTCGAGCAGGCTCGTCATTCCAATGATCCCATTCATCGGAGTTCTGATTTCATGGGACATATTGGCTAGAAAAGAAGCCTTCGCCCTAGCGTATTTCTCTGCATTCTCCTTAGCCTCAACCAGAAGTTTTTGATATCTGTTTTCCTCTGTTACATCCCAGTTGGTTCCCACCATCATGTGAGGTTTGCCTTCACGGTCCATCAAGATCTTCGCTTTGGCTTGAATATATTTCTCTTTGCCCTTTGGAGTGATGATCCTAAAGACCATATCAAAGTCTTTCTCTCCACTGATGGCCATCTGAATCTCTTGGTCTCCCCGTTCCTTGTCATCGGGATGAAGACTGGATTGCCAAGCGTCGTAAGCCCCACTAAAATCCTCACGATGGATTTCGTAGAGTCGGTACATGGAGTCATCCCACTCAAGAGAGTTTTCCTGAACGTTGTATTTCCAGATCGCGACTCCAGAGGCCTCTAACACCAGATTCGTCTGAGTTAAGGCTATTTCATTTTCTCTGGCTCTGGTCTCATCTAGTTTTTCTTTCAAGACCTTGTCGGTCACATCAAAACCAACACTATAAAAACATTCTCCAAAAGGAATGCTCATCATAGAAAGGTATTGCCCTGTCTTTGGAAAATATTCATCCCATTGATGAGGCTCCCCTTCCCTAAAGATTTTCTCAACGGTGGGCATGAAAGTCGCTGTTGCATTGGCCCTCGGAAAAATTTCATCAGTCGTCTTTCCTTGTATGTCAGCTAATGACTTTCCCCAAGCCTTCAGAGCCAATGGGTTAGCATCAACTAGGCTCCAGGTTTTGATGTCTCCATTCTCATCTCTAACAAGTCTCCAAAGGTGAACTTCATAGAGGGCACAGTCGAAAAGATGCTGATATCTTTCTTCTAGTTCGTGAATACTCTTTGAGCCCTCGCTCTCGACGTCCAATTTGAGCCTGTCGATTTCTCGGACCAACTCTCCATAAGTGGTCTTGAGCTGAAAGCTATGTTCCTTTTCAAACATTGATGTTTTCGGTTTCCTCGACTGTATTCAGCCTGCTCTAACCATCTCTGGAAACATTCACCCTAACTAATCTTTCTTGTGACATGTTTTTATTCAGTCGAACTGAAACCAGTCTAGATGCTCAACTTGAAAGGCAAAAGCTAAGCTCTTTATTCTTAAAGAATATGGCTCAGGTGGACGGTCGTCATCAAGGGATGATATTGCACTTATCTTCATTTTAAAACAAGATCGTCTCCCTCGCCCAAATACTCACAGGGGTGAGCCTTGCCGGCACCCTAACGAGGCAAATCCTGATCTCTCACAAGAAAACTGAGACCACATCGTGAATTCTACTCCACATCCTGAGTTCGGAGCACTCTTTGAGCGGTTTCTTCTATTCTGTGAAAAAACCTATCCCGAAGCAGTTGCGGAAGATTACCTGACCAAGCTGAGAGAAGAGGTTGGGGAATTACACGCCGAGCCAAACATGGAGGAACTCGTCGATTGCCTCTTAGTTTTAGTCGGTCTCTCCAGATTTCTCCCAGGCGACCTGAAAGAAGCTCTCAGTGAGAAAATCTCCCGGAATGAATCTCGACGTTGGGAACGGCAGGACGATGGGACCTACCGACACGTCGATCCATGACTAGTAGACGGAGTTAGCTCTCACTGCAGCACGAGTGTTTTGGGCTGCACAAGAGCCA
>Ga0233432_10001346_pt1 | contig 23758 bp, 19 predicted proteins | sample SI_122_August201_6_FD_179870 | JGI IMG/M metagenome (GOLD analysis project Ga0233432, IMG submission 179870) | Seawater microbial communities from Saanich Inlet, British Columbia, Canada - SI_122_August2016_10_MG | ecosystem: Environmental > Aquatic > Marine > Inlet | place: Canada: British... | reverse complement strand
CCATTAAAACTCTGAACTTTAGACCACAAGTTAATGCGCGTAAATTGGCTAGCAAAGAAGCTCAAATGTTAGCTGTTGCAGTCCCCTCTTTTACCACACCTTTTTTTAATGAAGTACTTAAAGGGGTTAAAGATGAGCTGAAGAAAACTGATTTGGATATTATTCTTTACAACACAGGATCAAAGGATCCTGAAGAAGCGGTGATTAACTTTTTTGACCGTGGTTCCGCGGATGCTGTCATACTCATTTCGATAGATGTGAGTGATACAGCACATTTACACCTGCAAAGCAGCGGGGTCCCAGTAGTGTTAGTCAATTCGCAACATAAGGACTATAATTACTTTATGGTTAATGACTATCAAGGTGGTTTTATGGCAGGCGAGCACCTCATAAAGTCGGGTTATGAACGGATTGGAATGATTAGCACACCTATTAAAACTAGAACTTCTATCGAGCGTGAAAATGGATTCAAAGACGCATTCAAGAAGCTCAAAAAAAGCCCTAAAAAAGAATACTTTATCACCGGTGATACAAGTAAACATGCGGGCTTCACCGAAGAAGCTGGATTTGAAGCCATCAACAAGTATTCCAAGATGAGTGAATTTCCCGATGCTATTTTCTGCCTTAATGACTCTATGGCTTTAGGAGCATTACACGCAATAAGTCGACTTGGACTTCGAGTACCTGAAGATGTAGCCATTATGGGATACGATAACATAAAGCTGAGTAAATATCTTGACTTAACGACCATAGACCAACAGATGCACACTATTGGAACTCAGGCCATTTCACGACTGCTAGCTATCATCAAAAGTAAGGACACCCAGCTGTTTCAGACCATGATAAATCCTATTTTAATACCTAGAGGGTCAACAGAGAAGTCATAGTTTCAACTGATATCTCTTTAGTATTCACTTCTTGCAACCCATAAGTCAAACCGTATTGGATTTTCAGCACGCACTAACACACTGCATTACTACGAGTTTTCATCCTACTGTTACAGAACCCTACAAGGGCAAAGTTAGGGAAGTCTATACTTTAAATAGCCAAACACTAGGCATTTTGGTAACGGACCGAATATCTGCCTTTGATTTTATCATGCGCCAGGCTATTCCTTTTAAGGGTCAAATTCTTAATCAACTAGCCGAATTTGGATTTAAAAAGGTATCTCATATTGTACCAAATCATATTATTGAGGTTCCACACCCTAACATTACCATAGCCAAAAAATGCATTCCTATCCCAATAGAGGTGGTTATTCGGGCTCATTTAACCGGTCATGCATGGAGAACATACAATAGCGGGGAACGAATCCTTTGCGGGGTGGTCCTGCCAGAGAATCTTAAAGAACACGATCCTCTTCCAGAGCCCATTCTAACCCCAGCCACCAAGGCATCCGAAGGTCATGATGAAGATATTTCGGAACAGGAAATACTTACTCAGAATATTGTAAGTGCTACTCTTTGGTCAGAAATTAGAGAAAAGGCCTTTGAATTATTTAGCACCGGCCAACAAATAGCACGTGAACAAGGGCTTATTCTTGTAGATACCAAGTATGAATTTGGCTTATATGAAGGTGAGTTAACCCTCATCGATGAAGTTCACACTACCGATTCTTCTCGATATTTTTATGCCGATGGCTTTGAAGAACGGCAAAATAACCAGCAGCCACAGAAACAACTCTCTAAGGAGTTCCTTAGAGAGTGGCTCATGAATAATAACTTTCAGGGCAAAGAAGGCCAAGTTCTTCCGGATTTGCCCGACTCATTTCGAATAGAGGTGTACGAACGATATGCTCAATTATTCGAACTCTTAACCGGATCCACCTTTTCTCCCACTCTTATTAAAGATATCAACAGCGATCTAAAAGCAATCTTTTCTCCCTATCTTAGCTAAATACTAACAGGCAAATTAACTTGATGAGCAATTGAGATAATGTGTGTGTGTGTGTTAAGTATAACTGGACTCATTTGCCTGTATGGTTGATGCAGCCACCCTTAGATTCATCTTGGTAGTTCTCCTTTGGATGGCATAATGGTTATTTCTTCCACAACCGTTCTAGTACCTAAGCTAGTTAGACCCATAATTACTTTCGCTACATCAACCGGGTCGATTAATAACTCATGGTTCACATCTAAGCCATTCCACGAGCTAGAGAATGTTTGCCCTAACAGTATATTTGTGCAAGCAACGTGTGGAGCGAATTGCAGAAGGTGAGCCCTCAAAGCCTTTCCATATCCATAGAGGGCATGTTTACTTACGCTATAGGCACTTGCATCAGCATAACCAACAACGGATGCCTTAGAACATATATTCACAATGAGGGCTTGTTTTTGCTTGCATAACACGGGCAATAAATGATCCGTAACCCGGATGGTTCCTAAGGCATTTATATAGAACTGATGTAAGTAATCTTGATCGGTTGAGTCCTGTAGATCTTTAAATAAAAAATCTCCTGCGTTATTAATTAATATTGATGGCTTAGTCTGTAATTGAGCTAACTCTCTGAGTGGATTATCCGCTAAGAAATCCACCTCTATCAACTCCACTTTAGGTGATCCCGCTTTAAGGCATTCTTCTTTCACCTTAGATAAATGATCGATCGAACGCGCCGTCAAGATGAGTGGAAAACCCATGGCAGAAAATGCATGAGCTATTGTACACCCTATACCACGGGAAGCCCCAGTAATGCATACCGTGTTGCTTGAATTAATCATGGCACTTCTAGGAATTTATGGGTTTGTAAGCTTATAGCCCATTTTGGATTCTTCTTTACATAATCGACTAGTAAGGGAATAGAAGCAGGAGTATCCCACTCCGGTTGCAGGTATAATCTAGCGGTTTTAGGACACTTTTGAGCCTCTGATTCTGCCCATTCGATATCTTTGTTGGTTAATACTACGACTTTTAATTCATCTACGTGCTCATACACCTCAGGCAAGGGCTTTTTAAATCGTTTGGGAGAAAGAGTCACCCAATCGAGTGAGCCGGAGAGTGGCGATGACCCACTGGTTTCAATATGAATATCGACATCTAACTTTTTGAGCTCGTTGGTGAGGGGGTGTAAATCATGCAATAGAGGTTCTCCCCCAGTGATTACAACCTTATCTGCACCCGAGTCTGTTACTTGCTCGCAAAGGTATTTCACCGAGATTAAAGGGTGTCTTTCTCCATCCCAACTGTCTTTAACATCACACCACCAACATTGCACATCACACCCAGCTGTTCGTATAAAATAAGCTGAAGCACCAGTATGGTAGCCCTCTCCTTGAATGGTATAAAAATGCTCCATTATTGGGTAGCGCACTTCCATGAAACTACTATTTAGGTCGCTAGCAATGGAAGTGGCCTTAAACATCGTTATCGGTATAACTTACCCATGAGGTCTCAGTCTCCCATACCGTGACTTCTAGTTCTATCCCGGAAGGTATTCTCTTCTTGGTTTCTTGATGAATGTATTCAGCAATTCGTTCGGCTGTGGTATTTTCCTGCATAAGATCATTTAAAACTCCATGATCAAAGCCTCCTCTTTCGGAGTCTTTTGCTGCCCATTTTAATTCTTTAAAATCACAAACCATATCCGAGGTTTTCAAATAGGCTGAGGGGTTCAGTTTATGCGATTTTGCTTTCATGTGAACTTTGTAGGTATGACCGTGCATTCTTCCGCACTTACCATCATACCCATCTATATAATGGGCCGCGTCAAATTTAAATTCTGTATGCAATATCCAAGTAGGCATAGTAATCTATGGGCTAATTTTGGGGCTAGGTTACGTTAAATTATCCCTAAAATACTGCTTTTTCTACTTATTAGTTACTGAGCCTTTTAATGGTACAGCCAATGGATTTTGTAGAGGCTCGAGTTATGGCTTGACCTGCGGATAATTGTTCGATGGCGTCTTTTATATAAAAATCCTCAACTTCTACAGCGCTGTTCGCATTATCATCTATAGCGCCAACATACACCAGCCTATCCTCAGCATCGAACAGATAAACATGAGGAGTGCGCGAAGCGCCAAAAGCATCGGCCACACGGTGATTTTTGTCTAGCACATAAGGAAGGGTGTACCCTGCTTTTTCTGCGTACAAAATCATGTCTTGCATTCCATCTCCTTTATCTCTGTAATCCTCATTTGGATTTAACAGAATCATCCCAATGTCGTTTGCCTCGGCCAGTTCTTGCACCACAGGGTACCTGTCTTCCCATTTGACTACCCATGGACATGTGTTACATGAAAAAATAACCAGTAAGCCTTTTTCTCCTTTTACCCCATTTAGCGTCAAGTTACGACCTGATACGTCCTCCATTTGCACATCACCCAGGGGTAAGGTGCTTCCTAATGGGAGTTGTTGAATATCTTGAGCAGCTATGCTAGTGACCGTCATTACTGTGAATATTGAAAGTATGACCGAGCTTCTTAGCACTTGTCGAACCATGAATTTTTTCATATAGCTTAGATAATTATTGGTTGTAGTTTTTGTTGAATTCATCTGATCTATTTTAACACTTCTAGTAATGCATTTTCAAAGTCTTGGTAATCTGCCTTACCTTCCCACTCGGTATGAGTCAATCCATTTTTGTCAATAATTAACGTATAAGGAATGGCGCCGGACCACTTTTCAGATATTCCTGCAATAAAATCATTGTCCTTACCCTGCTTAAAAAAGGTAGTGAAATCAACACCCTGTTCCTTTAAGAAATCAGTGGCTTCAGCTCTAGCCTCTTCAAAGTCCGCAGAAATAAACACTAACTCAAATGCCTCACCATACTGCTGCTTTAGATCCATGATATATGGAAACTCTTCCACACAAGGTAAACACCAGGTAGCCCAAATATTGACCAATACAGGCTTTTCCCCTTTGAAAGTAGCTAAATGGGTTTGAATCTCATTTACCGTTGCATTTTCTAGGATGGATACCGATTTACTACTCTCCTGTTTGAGCTCAAGGTCTGTTTTTTGAGTGCATGACCATGTGGCAAGTGCAAAAGAAACACCAACAACTGCCACTATACGCAAATCAACCTTTCGTGTATTAATCAGTCGTAAAAAAAAATTTATTCCCATCATTAGATAGTGTTTTGAATGTACATTTAATTATTAAACAATTCGCGCATTGCTTCCATCTTATCCTCGCTCGGTTTATGTTCAAACTCGGATACCATATCTATAGTACTATTTCCTAGGTTTTTATACAACTTCAAACGCTGCTGGTCGTGATTTAAGATAGCTAAATGCTCACGAATGGTATCAATATCTCCTCTGATAATGGGACCAGTCAAAGCTTGCTCAACGGACAGATCATTAAGTTGGTCTAACGTTCGTCCCATTGATGCCGCTAGAATCTGCCTCACTTCTAACCTACTAAATTGTTCCGCCTCTAAGAAATCACCCACCATTCCATACAAGGTAGTTAGATAGTTACAACTCATTACCGCTGCAGTATGAAGAACTTTTTTCTGATGCGCATTCACCTTCAAAAATCGGGCACCCCATTCCATGCACCAGTGTTCAAAAATCAATAACAATTCAGGGTCACCAATAGCATCAAACAGAATATTTTCAGCTGATTTAGTATGTAAGCTAATAGGCGCAATCGGATGCAGCACAGCAATTTTATTGAATCCATTTTCATACTTATCCCCATTACCAATCCCATCCGCATAACCTTTATCAGCACTGATTTCGACCAAAAGCGCTAGTACATTCAAAGGCAGAATTCCCGAGCAATGCACAGTAGAAAACACCTGATCTTGCTCGTGCAAAACCAACTCCTCCACCACCTTGGATACCCACTGATCTTGCACGCAAATCATGAATATATCAGCCATAGGATAACTCGGTTCATGCTTATGCTTGACAAGAACACGAACTCCTTTCATTGGTTTCAACAAACCCTCAAAAAACTTTCCTACACGACCATGTCCGATAATACAAACCGACAAAGAAATTTTATCCATCATTTCCTCCTTCATTGGGTATAGGAACCGCAAATGCGCAAACATAGGACGGAGTAATACATAACTTCCCCTCAAAAAACTCCTGTGTTGCGTAACTTGCATTAAACTCGTACTCTATTTTCTCCCCCCTTGGCGTACTGGGATGCCACTTAATAGACCAATTTTCCCGGGTTAATGTATCCGCGGCATTCATCCTAACAACTACCTTTCTCAAGTCTGCCTGAATGCCTGTACCTAAGCATTTCACCACCGCTTCTTTGATGACCCATAACCAGATTGGATGGTCGGAAAAAACACCTTCCTGAATTTCTTGTTGGGTAAAAAATCGCTTTTTAAGAGCGTCTGAAATCGTTCGGGCGGAGGTTTCAATATCAATCCCTATTCGTGATTGGTTCGAAACAACAGCTGCTAGCCACTGTTTGGAATGACTCAGGGATACCGATGGAACCGTATCGTTCTGTAGCTTTTGCAGACCGATTCTCGAATTAAGGCTTCCATCATCAACCCGTGAGTGCAGCTTTGCAAGCCTAAGATAGGGCCTTCCTAGTTCATTCTGAGTCAATTCTACTGCAGTATGAGAAATGGGCGACTGCCCCAGGCTACGTTTATAATATTGGTGTAACTCCAATAACATATTTCGAACGCCCAAAAACTCTTCTTTTCTGGTTTGGGTGCTTATTTTTTCTAGGCGCTTAAGTTGATCTTCGGCCAAAAAGCTGTTTAGTTGCTTCATCATTCTAAACTCCGAGACAGTGGCTTGTGATTTTGGCGAAATACAAAGGTAAATATGGGGGCTAATCTTACTCATAAATAGATAGTCATAACTTAGTTAGGATTTCGGTATTTTACATCGGTAAATAATGCGGGTTTTACTAAAATCCTCATTTCCATGATTTAGGTAATCATCTACTAAACTATTAGTCCAAACCACTACTCAATCTTTTATGTCTAATCAGGAACTTACTCATTCTGAACAAGAACAAATCCGCAGGGAAAAAAGAGCTCAACTAATAAATATGGGCGTAAATCCCTATCCCCCACAGTTCAATCAAACACACTACAGCACTGAGGTAATTTCCGATGAACGCCTATTAAGCGAAGAAGGCGATGAAAACAAAACCCTAGTGTCAGTAGCTGGAAGGGTTATGGCCCGCCGTATTATGGGAAAAGCAGCATTTTTTCATATTCAAGACAGCCAGGGCACCCTTCAAGTGTATATTCGACGGGACGATATAGGAGTCGAAGAGTATAATACGGTCTTCAAAAAATTGGTGGACATTGGTGATATAGTTGGGGTAACAGGATTTGTATTTAAAACCCGAACAGGCGAGACTACCGTACATGCAGAGCACTTTCAATTATTAACCAAAACACTGCGTCCACTGCCTACCCCAAAAGAAGTGGAAAACGAGCAAGGCGAAAAAGTAACTTACGACGCTTTTTCAGATAAAGAACTTCGATACCGCCAACGCTATGTAGACCTAATTGTTAATCCAGAGGTTAAAAAAACCTTTATTTTGCGCACAAAAATGGTGCAAAGCATGCGTAATTTCATGAATGATCGGGGTTATTTAGAAGTTGAAACCCCTATCCTACAGCCCATTTATGGTGGGGCCTCCGCTAGGCCATTTGTGACTCATCATAACACCCTAGATATGGACTTATATTTGCGCATAGCTAATGAGTTGTATTTAAAGCGCCTTATTGTAGGAGGTTTTGATGGGGTGTATGAATTTTCTAAAGACTTTAGAAATGAAGGTCTTTCTCGGTTTCATAATCCTGAATTTACTCAAGTTGAATTATACGTTGCCTACAAAGATTATGAATGGATGATGGATTTTACCGAAAAAATGATTGAAAATGTAGCCAATGAACTTCACGGAAGTCCCAAGGTTACCGTCGGTGAACACATTATCGATTTCAGCTCACCTTGGCCAAGAATACCCATGTTTGAAGCCATAGAGCAATATACAGGGCATCAGTTATACGGTAAAAATTTAGATGAACTTAAAAATATTGCCACCGAACTCCATATAGAAATGGACGAAAGCTTTGGTGTTGCCAAAATTATCGATGAAATATTCGGAACCTATGTAGAGCCTAAACTCATACAACCTACATTTATCACCGACTATCCTGTAGAGATGAGCCCTCTAACCAAAAAGCACCGTAGCAAAGAGGGCTTAGTCGAACGTTTTGAATGTATTTGCAACGGGAAAGAAATAGCCAATGCCTATACCGAGTTGAATGACCCGGTAGACCAGCGTGAACGTCTCGAGGCTCAAGCATCCTTACGAGCGGGCGGGGATCATGAGGCCATGGCAATAGATGAAGATTTTTTACGGGCTCTTGAATTTGGCATGCCTCCAACCGCAGGAATTGGCATTGGTATTGATCGACTTTCCATGATAATGACCAATTCAGAATCCATTAGAGATGTACTTTTCTTCCCCCAAATGAAGCCTGAATAATCATGAGCATGGAGCGATTTTTAGCCTATCGATACTTCTGGGGAAAACGAAGTGGTAGTGGCTTTATTTCGTTCATTAAAACCATGTCCATAACTGGGGTGGCCATAGGTTCCGCTGGCTTACTAATTGCTTTGTCTATTGTACATGGTTTTAAAGAGACCATTCAAGAAAAAGTTATCAATTTTGCGCCACACATAACGGTAACTAGTTTTTCCAACCAACCGCTTTATAGGGCAGATACACTCCAGACCTATCTTCAGGATCTAGAAGGCCTTACTTATGTTGCACCCATCATACGCGGGCAGGTTATCATACAATTTCAAGATCAAATTACTGGCGCTATGCTAAAAGGCGTTCCCAATGTGTTGGATGACCCCTCTGTTCAGCCCTATTTAGAGGCCGGCACTAACCCAAGATTTCCAACAAGCGGAACCTTAGATAATGATCTGATACTTGGACAAGATATTGCCCAGACATTAGGAGTGAGCATTGGTGACCGAATTATAGTGTACTCGGTTACAGATAAATCTACGAGTGACACCTTTGTAAGCCCTGAACTAAAACAATTTCATGTTAGTCACATTTATAATACAGGAATTGAGTTTTTTGACGGCCAATATGCACTTGCAAACATCGAAAAAGTTCGCGAATTACTTTCAATACCCTCACCACAGGCACAAGATCTTGAACTTCGAATACAGAATCCATCACTCAGCTCTATTGATGCATTTGATCGGATGTTAGATCAAAAAATAAGCTTCCCATACTACAGTGAAACCATCGAAAATCGCTACGGTAACCTGTTTGCTTGGGTCGAATTACAAGAGAACATCATTCCCTTAGTTATAGGAGTGATGATCTTAGTAGCAGCATTCAATCTCATAGGAGCCATACTAATGATGGTCTTAGAACGTACGCAAGACATTGGCGTACTTAGAACTCTTGGGGCTACACAGCAACAAATACAACGAATATTTCTGGTTGAAGGACTCTGGGTTTCTATCATCGGTCTGCTCATTGGAATGGGAATAAGTCTCGCTTTTGTATTTCTACAAAGCGAATTCGAACTCATTCGACTTTCAGAGGAAAACTATTATATGTCGGTTGCACCCGTGTCCCCTCACTTACTTGATTTTTTGGTTGTCCCCGTCGTGACCATTTTTCTTTGCACTCTAGCCTCTTGGATTCCTGCTAGAATTGGCGCACGCTTTGATCCTCTTTATGCTATAAAACTAGGTCCTAAATGAGGCAGGTACGTAAACGCTGCCTGCGCTAAGGCTTATTTTATCAAGGTCATTTTCTTGGAATGAACCACTCCATTCCCAGCAACTAGGCGATAGATATAACTACCTGTGGCAAGATTTGATGCTTCGAATGTCAGCTGATAACGCCCTGCAGCAGTATATTTATTCCATAACACATCTACCTCCCTTCCCATTAAATCATATATACGCACACTCACATGACTGGCTTGTAAAACTTCGAAACTTATTGAGGTTGTTGGATTAAATGGGTTTGGAAAATTTTGTTCAAGTTGAATGTTTGTTGGAAATCCACTTTGCTCTGCCATCGATTCATTGGAAACAGCTTGCTCAATGATAATGATGACGGAGAACTCAGTAAATAAGCCCTCCTGATCGGTTACCTTACCACTGAGCACCACTTCTCCCACATAGATAGGCGAGTAAATAAGTAAACTTGCTGTAGAATCCACAAGTTCAACCACAATTACAGGTGGCGAAAGATTAAGTTCAAATTCAAGTTCTGAAAACGAATCATCTGAATCTTGAATGACCTCACCCAGAGCAAAAAATAAGGTATCATTTTGATTGAATCGTAGAGTGTCCGGTAAACCTATGAGACTTGGTGGGGTATTGCCAAATGAAACCACATTGGAGCGAATTGCTACAGTTTGAACCGCTAGTTCATTGAATTGATGTTTGGTAATTTCTATTTGACCAATTCGAGCAGACTTGGGCCGAAGTTTTAATATCAACAAAACACCCGATTCTTGGATTGGGTTTGTGGATGCCAATGAATAATAAACATCATTGCCCTGTATATTAATCGCTGAAAAAGCTCCGTTAGTTTTGGTTAGAGTACCCTCTGTTATAACTTCAACTAAATCAAACTGAAGACTATCATACAGTAACTCAAAGCCAATACCATAAAGTTCATCGCTTTGGCCAAGGTCCAAATAAATGGGATATGATAAGGTATCCGAAACATGTACCGTTGTATCCGGCATTGATAAAGAAGTCTGGGCCTGTACGTTTTGCCCCACAATCCCCCAACAAAGGCTGACTACTAGTATAAACCATCCAATTTTAATTGATTTCATAAACCACCGAATAATTGAGTTGGAAAGAATATACGGGAATGCATTAGAAATAATGCACCCCATATATTCAGGTCATGCTATTTACACATCACTTTATTAAGGTCATACGTTTGGTAATGACATTCGAGCCGACTTCTAATCGATACATGTATACCCCACTTGATAAATTACCAGCATTCCAGCTTGCTGTGTACGATCCAGCTTCTTTACGCTCGTTCACTAATACTTCAACTTCCTGTCCCAATAGATTGAATATGCTAAGTCGAACATTAGATGCATCGGGCAATTGATAAGCAATCTGGGTAGTTGGATTAAAAGGATTAGGATAATTTTGCGAAAGCTGCAGTGTAGTTGGAGTAGTCACAAGACCAATTTCATCCAAGCTACTAGATGGGTTTTCATTCACACGGAAATTAGCTAGTAATTTGGCACCACTGAATGAATGTTCATGGGTTTCTAATTGTACAAGGAACTCCCCACCATCTAAACCCTCAACACCAAATAGTGATATATGAACCTGATTTTCACGTCTATGAATCATCTGCTGTAAGCCTTCTGGCACTTCATCTAATCCTAAGAAAGAGACGCCGTCTGGTAAGTCAATGGTCATTTCAGTTGAGTAGATACCTTTTGTTGGAGCTGAAAATTCTACTTCAATAGTTGAACTACCTTCGAAAGTGTCCACTAGTGACCAATCTACCTTAGCAAGTACGGGTTCGGCTTTCTTAAAGGCAAAACCACAGGCAAATTCATCGATAAGCCCGACCTCGTATTGTAGAATTTGCGAGGCATCAAAGGCGGTTATATCTCCATTTGCTGTCACATCTGCCGCCAATGAATCATCATCTACCAAAGGGAATTGAGGTGCCAAATAGACGGAGTTACGAAGAATAAAAGTAGCATCCAAAGCAGAAATGGTCTGGTCGTTGGTAACATCACCACAAAGACGACTAGCTACCAAAAATGGAATCATAACATCGGGATGTTCTTCTTCATTGATGTTTATCTTTGACATAATTATGTCAAATTCACCGCTGGAAACACCCGATACTTCTAATGCAAATAACGGAGCATCTTCGTTAAGACCTTCTGCTTTTGCTGCAGAAATTACCCAATGCCCTGGACTAACTTCATTGGTTTGCACTAAAAAATCATCAAATGCATAGCTATTTGTCACTAATGGGCTGACTGATAATTCAGTAGGATCATAGTGTATTTCAGCCTCAAAACCATATAATATGGTATTTAAACCATCAACACGTATATCGACAATACTAGTATCACCCAAAAGACTACCGGCTCCGTCAGATATTATCGTTCCACCAAATTGTTGGGTGATATCGCTAAAATCAATGGGGACGGGCACAAAAAAGGTGCCAATGGACAAATTCACCTGCTGAACAACCCCTTTAAAGCTAAACAATCCTTCAGGCGGTGTCAGACCTTCCCAATCTGAGTTTGTGTCCCCATTACCACCACGAATCCACATATAGTTAGTAGTTCCCGTGCTTGGTTCTATTATTTCATATAGAAAGCCACCACATAAAGTATCGGCTTCTTCGTTCATTTGTATTCCAGAGATATGAACCAATTTATTCTCATAAAATTCGCCATCATTCACCAAATCAGCCAAACCTATTTGTTGCGCTAGTGTCGCATTGCCGGTTGAAACAACCTCATAGGCATGTGCCCAACCCAACATAGATCCTCCATTCCATGACATGTTAATCCCTGCTACTTTTAGCTCATCACCAACCTCAATAGTACCAACTTTAGTTTGTTCATTAAAGCCAAAAGCATACCCCCAAGGTTCAAATTCGGGGTCATATGAGTATACCATCATGGCATCTGTTTCGTCTTGAAGGTACAGGGTGTTATGTGATATTTTGGTAACGATACCCTGTACGGCTACATGATGATTTCGCAACGATGGGTCTACATCCAAGTCCAAGTCTTCCATGACACTTATTGCATAGGAAGTAACATCCAAGTCAGCTGGTTCAATATCACCAAAGTAATGGGTAGGTGCCGTGACACCTGCTAGATCGGAAACCGTAAGTAGTCGATCTTGAAAAGGTCCGTCGGTCGCATCACTAAGTGGATCTGGACTTTCATATCGCCAATACCCTTCGTCCCATCCATCTTCAATATAATATCGCATGAATTTGTATCGAACTACTTCATCTTGTGATAAATTTGCAAACTCAAATTCAACCGAATAAATAGAGTCATTTAAGGCGGTCATGGGTACTCCAGATCCAGTATTCCAACCATTAACTTTTTCACCCATGAGCATGACTTGGTCTACATCGGGATCAAAATCACCTATCTTTATCATGGATGCCATGTTCACGGAAAAAGTGACCGGTGTGGTAATCGTTTCTACCTGTTCAATGGTCACATTATCTATCATGATGGTTCCACCACTGTTTTCAGCGAAATTCATGAGGAACTCTAGATACATGTTTACCGTGGTACCCTCTTGAACATAATGGTTAAACTCATAGGTCAACCAATCCGTACCCAGGTTTGCCGTCAACAATGCCGCTCATAGTTAGATTTGGGGTTCCCCCTGGGAACATCCAGGCCAGAGCTATGCTATTATTCAATACAACAGGTTAGAAATCATTAAAATAATGATTAACGGCTATTTCTTTTTTCCCGTTACTGTCGGAGTCGGTTTCTGACCCCGTAAATTCATACTCTCGGTTAGAAGTGGGCGTACCAAAAGCATATTCCCAAAATACATTACCTTCTGCACTGGTCAATATGAACTTATACTCAAGTTTAGACATACTGGTGTCGGTTGTTACATCTAGTGTAGCCGTCCAAATACCATTACCCGTGTTGATTAAACTTGGTGCCTGAGTAGTTGCCCAACCGGCAAAATTACCCGTCACTCGAGGGGTTTGACTCGAGGCGTCAAATATTCCAGCTGTTTCTTGTACGGATAAATCGACCGTAAAACTCACTTCGTATGTCTCTTGTGCAAAGAGCATTGTACATGATAAAATAAGCAGTACAATTCCATTTAATGTGTAGCGAATAGACTTCATAAATGTTGTTTCCCGTTAGTTAGTGTTTTTGAACCTATCATAATGGATTCAAATAGAATAATCATGTCCAAACTAACCCATAGGAACACAAAAAAAACCACCCAATCGGGTAGTTTTTTTATAAAATCCGTAATGATTTAAACGTAATTACTTTTTAATCAAAGAAAATCTTCTACCGAAGAACAATTCATGCCAAATGCATCTGCTACGTCTTCATAAACAATGGTTCCATCTACTATATTAACCCCTTTTTGTAGTTCTATATCCTCTTTAACCGCCTGCTTCCACCCTTTGTTGGCTAAGGCAACTGCATAAGGAAGCGTCACATTAGTCAAGCCTAAGGTAGAGGTATAAGGCACAGCACCAGGCATATTGGCGACACAGTAATGTAGTATTTCGTCCACAAAATAAACAGGATCTTGATGGGTAGTCGGTTTTGATGTTTCAAAACATCCACCTTGGTCAATGGCTACATCTACCAGAACGGTACCTGGTCTCATATGACTGAGCATTTCGCGCGTGATAAGATGTGGTGCCTTTGCACCAGGTTTTAAGACAGCTCCGATAATTAAATCTACCGTTGGCAGCATTGCTCGTATGTTAGCTTCTGAAGAAAATAGGGTAGTTATATTTTTGGGCATTACGTCATCTAAATAACGTAATCTTGGCATATTTATGTCCATTATAGTTGTATTTGAACCCATACCAGCTGCAATTTTAGCTGCATTTACTCCTACAATACCTCCACCTAAAACCAAGGTATTTGCTGGAGGTACACCTGGGATTCCTCCCATAAGTACGCCACGACCACCCATCGCTTTTTCTAAAAATTTTGCCCCTTCTTGGGTAGCCATTCTACCGGCTACTTCACTCATCGGTATAAGTAAAGGCAGTGATCTATCTGCTTTTTCCACCGTTTCATACGCTATAGCAATGCACTTAGAATCAATGATAGCCTGTGTAAGTGTCCGATCAGCAGCAAAGTGAAAGTATGTGAAAAGAATTTGCCCTGCTTTAATTCGGCTATACTCCTCAGCAATAGGCTCCTTTACTTTCATAATCATATCAGCAGCAGCCCATAAAGCATCTACATTTGCCACTATTTGTGCACCTGCTGCCACATACTCATCATCGGAAAATCCACTACCTAATCCAGCATCTTTTTGTACCATGACATTGTGCCCTTGTTGTACTAAGGTCATCACTCCTCCAGGTTGTATAGCTACTCGATTTTCTTGGGGTTTAATTTCTTTAGGTATGCCGATGTTCATTTGTAAGCCTCTTAAATTAGTTGGTACAGGTTAATGGTTGTTGCAGATTCAAGTTCGGAATCTGTTGTTTCATTTTTTGTTAATTTTCTACCCCTAAGGTTATGGGGCATGAGCAAATGAGTAGAAACGATATAAAATCAGTTTGCAAAAATACGCTTTTCTTTTCATAAAGCTCTACTGTTTTGTGCGGATTTTTAAAATGTTTATCATCCCGAAGCAAAACAGTTAATTAACTATTCCCTAGCATTAATCTTATGACACAGCCAGTACCCATGTACTTAGTACCTAATAAATACTCCTATTTCCTTTCATTTGTTCTATTGACCCTTATACTAAGCGCTTGCTCTACCAGTGAAAAACTCACTAGTAATACGTTATCACAGGGCGCTGTATCTGAAGAAAAGTCATCATTTTCGACCATATCAGATTTTGCAAAAGGAATGGATCGGGTCGATGAAGGGGTCATTACTGTTATGCAAAAAGGAGATAAAATTTATTGGAGTATCGCTGACTCACTATTGAATAGAGATTTTTTATTGGTCAGCCGTGTGGCAGGTGTTCCAAATGGGTATTTTGGTTTTTATTCAGCTGGGGCAAAAACAGCTGAACGAGTATTACAATTCAGTAAAGTACATGATCGCATTTTAATTAAGGAAGTTTCTTATGAAAATATAGCTGATAGCACTCTGCCTATTTATGAATCTGTACAGGCTAATAATTTCGCACCTATTTTAGGTGCATTTGATCAGGAACTATACGATGAAGACGCACGAGAAACTATTATTGAGTTGAGTGACTTTTTCACCGAGGATATTGAAGCAATTAGTGGGGTAATTCCTTTTTTGCGTAGAGAATATCAAGTCAGGAGGTTAGATGGAAACAGAAGCTACGTTGAAAGTGTGAAAAGCTTCCCAAAAAATCTTGAGGTACGCCATGTTCTCACGTACCAAGCTAACAATCCCCCCTCATCCTCATCCAATGCGACCTTGAGTATTCGCATGAGTCAGTCTATGATATTGTTACCCAAAGTTCCTATGCAAAAAAGACTTTTTGACTACAGAGTAGGTTGGTTCACCATCCGGCAGATAGATTTTGGATCTGAACAACAAAAGGCGGATAGGCAAGCCTACATTCGACGATGGAGACTGGAACCAAGTGATTCTACCGCCTATTTTCGAGGGGAATTAGTAGAACCCAAAAAACCAATCGTCTATTATTTAGATCCTGCAACACCTGAAAAATATCGCAGCTATATCATTAAAGGTATTGAAGATTGGAATGTTGCTTTCGAGGAAGCTGGATTTAAAAATGCCATTCAAGCTAAGCTTCCCCCATCTCCTAGTGAAGATCCTGATTGGAGCCCCGAGGATATTAGATATTCAACCGTTAGATGGGTAGCCAATGAAATCCGAAATGCAGTCGGGCCTAGTGTATCGGATCCTAGATCGGGTGAAATCATTGAGAGTGATATTGTATGGTATCATAATCATATGCGATCCTACAGAAACCGCCTAATGATTGAAACAGGTGCTGCCAATCCCGAAGCTAGAAAACTCAAACTAGCCGATGACTTGATCGGTGAGACCATGAGAAGGGTAATTTCACATGAAATCGGTCATGCTTTAGGATTGCCCCATAATATGCAGTCCAGTTCTGCCTACCCTGTAGATTCATTGCGATCGGGTAGTTTTACCCAAAAGTATGGCATTGCTACAACCATTATGGAATATGCTCGGCAAAACTATGTGGCTCAACCAGGAGACGAAAATATTAGCTTCATCCGTCAATTGGGACCATATGATCTCTATTCCATTAATTGGGGGTATAGATTGATTCCAAATGCACACACTCCAGAAGACGAAAAAGAAACTCTAGATTCATGGATTATGGAAAAATCTGGAGATCCTATGTATAGATTTGCAGGTTCAACGGGCTATGACCCATCTGCACAAACCGAGGATTTAGGGGATGATCCCGTCAAGGCAAGCACTTATGGTCTAATGAATTTAAAACGTGTGGTTCCTGAATTAATGGAATGGACGTATACCGAAGGTGAGGGTTATGAAGATTTAGAAGAGATTTATAGAGAACTCATTGGTATGTGGTCACGTTATTCTCGACATGTTGCAACCAATATTGGTGGAGTATATCAAAATAGAAAATCGGCCGATCAGGATGGATTTCTGTATACCCCTGTAAGCAAGGAAAATCAACTTCGAGCTTTGGCTTTCCTAAATGAGCATGTTTTCACTACCCCTTATTGGCTCTTAGATACCGATATACTACAGAATATTCAGCCGGCTGGAAGTATTGACCTGATACAATCCCTACAAAGTAGAATACTAGGCTCTGTTTTAGATCCAGATGTTCTTCTACGCCTGATCGAATATTCTGCACTTGGGTCGAATACGTTTTCCCCTGACGAAATGCTTGAGACTCTACGCCTTGGTATTTGGAGGGAAATATATGACAATGATAGTGAAATTGATGTCTATCGTCGCACACTACAACGTGAATACCTTTCTCTTATTGATTCTTTCTTGAGTATGGATCAAATGGGGAGCAGTAGAAATCCTGTAGATCTACAAAATTCTGATATTCGCCCTTTATTGCGAACTGAATTAAGCTTGTTAATTGATGATATCAATAGCCATCTTTATAAAGAAAAACTCAATGGCATCCAAAAAGCACATTTAGAAGATGTGATTATTCGTATTGAACAAATATTAGATAACGAGGAATAACCGGGATTAGCTCGATTCCGTTAACTTAGCTAATCCTTTTGCTGTTATTCGAACCGATCCATACAAAAATACACCTCCAATACTCTCAATACATATATACCCTTTGTCTTCAAGATACTCGAGTAAATTCTTTGCCTCATTACGATCAATCTCTAATTTAGAACAAAGTGGATCAACAGATACAATTTCCTCACTATTAGAATTAGATTGAAGGGCAATTTCGGATAAAAGTACACGAGCGGTATTGCTGAATTCACTGCCAATGATCATGCCAAAAGCTTAGTTATTATATAATTGCTAAGATGCCATGTATAGATTACCAAAGCATTACCATAATGTTAAGGCACTATTGGCTAAAAAACGGGTAAAGAATCTTGTTTTCTTTTATTTATGACTAAAAGGTGGTAGCTTTTGTTACTGTTTAATTAATATAAACACCATTGAAAATTGTTATAATCGGTGCGGGTGAAATTGGATATGACTTAGCAAGTGTGCTATCCAAAGAAAAACATGATGTTACCATACTTGACCGAAATCGGGAATGCCTCCAAAAAGCTGCCGATACACTGGATGTTTTGACCGTAGAAGGCAATGCTACTTCTGCAAATGACCTAGTAAAAGCTCGCGTTGGAGAAGCAAATATGTTAATTGCCGTTACTAGTGTGGATGAAGTCAATATGATTTCGGCAATGATGGGCAAACGTCTGGGGTGTGCCACCGTAATTGCGAGAGTTCGCAGTGATGAATTCTCACAAGTGAATGCCCCCCTTTCTCCCAATGACCTAGATATTGATGTAATGATTCATCCTGAATTAAGTGCTGCCAAAGAAATCGCTCACTTATTAAAACGTTCAGCTGCCAGTGATGTGATTAATCTAGCAGAAAATCGAATGCAATTGGTTGGAATTCGCTTAGACAAGCAGTCTCCATTATTAGGCAAGAGCTTAATTGAATACGCTCAAGCCTATTCAAATACAATATTTCGGGTTGTTGCTATTGGTAGACGAGGGCTTACACTCATTCCAAGTGGTTCGGTTAGAATGCAAGCGTACGATCAGATATTTGTATTGGCTAAAACTGAGGATATACCAGGCCTCATTATAAGTACTGGGAAAGAAGAAACAGAACTTAGCCGCATTATGATAGCTGGCGGATCAGCCATTGGTAGGATGATAGCTCGCCTGTTGTGTATGGATGAGAGAAAGAGATGGAGTGTCAAACTGATTGAACCCAATTTTGACCAGGCTAATGAACTAGCAGTTGAACTAAAGAATGCCATGGTGTTGCATGGAAATCCTACAGATCCAGATTTATTAGCCACAGAGGGTATAAGTGAAATGGATGCTTTTGTAGCCGTAACAGATGATGAGGAATCAAACATTATTTCCTGTCTCATGGCGAAACACTTAGAAGTAAAAAAAACAGTTGCACTAGTATCAAAACCAGATTTTATTCCCCTTAGCCAAACGATTGGTTTAGATGCAGTAATTAACAAGAAAGTAGCCGCTTCTAATGAAATCCATCGTTATGTCCGAAAAGGAAAAGTTATTTCGGTTACTGAATTAAGGGGTATCAAAGCAGAAGTAATTGAACTACAGGCAGGTAATGGGTCTAAAATTACCAAGAAACCGTTAAATAATTTACGCTTGCCTGATGGCTGCGTTATCGGTGGAGTGTTGCACGATGGTAAGGTAGAGATTGCCACCGGAGTCACGCATATAGAAACAGGTGACCGAGTGATGGTTTTTTGTTTACCGGAAGCGGTCGATAAAGTAAGTCAACTATTTCAATAGGGTCATGCCAAATAGTCCTATATCCAGTTTGAATCGCCCAAAAATTGATTTTTTGGTTGTTTTAGGTATTCTAGGAGCCTTCATTTTCTTTTTAGGTTTCGCCCTACTCTTACCTGTTGGTATCGATTTAATCTACGCAGAGAATACATGGCACAGTTTTCTTATTTCAGCAGCTATCGCGTTCATCGCAGGCGGAATACTTTGGTGGCTCTTTAAACCTACCGAAGAAATTCGAATTAGGGAAGGTTTCATGGTAGTCGCTTTAACGTGGATTACACTATCGTTAGTTGGGGCTTTACCCTTTGTCATATCAGGCATATTACCCTCCTACACCGATGCCGTATTTGAAACAATGAGCGGACTCACTACTACAGGGTCTACTATAATGGGAGGCATTACCTCTACCGGTTTTCAAAATCCAGACATAGAATCACTCCCACATAGCTTTCTATTTTGGCGCTCACTAGCGCAATGGCTAGGTGGTATGGGAATCATTGTACTATCATTGGCCATTTTACCGTTACTCGGTATTGGTGGGATGCAACTTTTCCAAGCTGAATCCCCTGGACCTACCGCGGATAAACTAACTCCTAGAGTACAAGAAACAGCAAAATTATTATGGGTAGTGTATGTTGCATTAACAGCCCTAGAATTTATGCTTTTATGGTTACACCCCTCTATGAATTGGTTCGATGCATTGAATCATGCTTTTACTTCGCTATCAAGCGGTGGATTTTCTACCAAAGATGCTAGTATAGCAGCATTTGATTCTGTTTACATCGATATAATCATCACGTTGTTTATGTTTTTAGCAGGAATTAACTTTGCTATGCATTTTCGTTTATTTAAAGGGGATCTTACTAGTTTTTTTAACAACCGTGAAACGCGCTTTTATACTCTTATTACCTTAATTGGTATCATTGTTATTACTTTTTCATTATGGTATTTTGATGGACGTACGCTAGTTGAGGCATTACGATATGGTAGCTTTCAAGTGGTTGCCATTATAACCACCACCGGTTTTGGGACCGATGACTACGAACTTTGGTACTCATTTGGTGCTTTTGTTTTATTGTTATTATTCTTTACTGGAGGTAGTGCTGGATCTACTGGTGGTGGTATAAAAATGATTCGATGGATGATTTTAGTTCGTAACCTAGGACGTGAAATCAAGCAAATCATCCATCCACGTGCCATACTACCTGTCCGTATAGGTGATCAAGCTATTGACCCTTATATTCAACGCACAGTTCTCAGCTTCTTTATACTTTATATATTAATATTTGGTATAGGAGCACTTCTCATTAGCCTTTTTGGTTATGACTTAATGTCTAGTATTGGAGCGAGTATTTCTGCCCTAGGCAACATTGGACCAGGATGGGGTGAATTCGGTCCCACGGATAATTTCGCACCATTGCCATATGCCGCTAAATGGGTTCTCATTGTGTTAATGATGGTTGGCCGTTTAGAACTATTCACGGTAATCATATTATTTTCTCCTTCTTTTTGGAAACAATAATAGTTCAACAAGCCCCATCAACCAGAAGCTAGATCTTACCCTTTAGCTCTAACCACTGCAGCAGAGCTGGTAAAAAAGTCAGCGATGTTACTAAGGTCATACCAATACCCAGTACCGCCATAATTCCCAACGATTGCAAACCTGGGTGAGCCGTAAATAGCAAGCCTGCAAAACCTAGCATCGTGGTGAACGAACCCATGGTTATGTGTTGCCCTGTACTAGCTAACACCACGGCTAAGCCTCCTTTACCTTCTTCTCTGTATCGGTAGGCTAAGTGAACTCCGCTATCTTCACCTATACCTAGGATAGCAGGTAGTACCACCAAATTATAAAAATTAAACTGAAATCCAGTAAGTAACATTATTCCAAATAGAAATAACAATCCAATCATCAAAGGTAACATGGCTATAATAGACCATTTTATGGATCTAAAGGTGAAGAGCATAAATAGAAAAACGATTACAAAAGTTGCTCCTACCATATAAGGACTTTCTGAACGCATTAAATCCAACATGGATGCAGCTACAATACTTGTACTTGCGGCATATTTTGTTGTTCCATTGGGTAAAACTATTTCAGATACATCATCTTTAAAGGCAATCGACTGCTTCCCATCAGATAATCCAACCGAAGGGTATACGATTACAAATCGACCTATTTCACCATCTTTAGATACAAATTGGGCTTGTAGATAGTCAGGGACTTGCTCAATAGTTAGTGCAGTAGTAGTTTGTGACGCTCTACGTAATCGTTCAAAATCATCCGAAGTCTCATTAATCAATAAAGGGTCTGCTAGCAGCTCACGTATGTAGGTTATTTTCTGAAGTTTATCTTCTTTATCTCGCTCACTTAAAGGAAAACGCTCTTGTAAAGCTTCAATACTTGCAATGGTTGGGCTTAAACTATCGATGTTAGCTCGTTGCCGTAAGACCTCTAATAATTGCTGAACCTGTTTGTCATCATCCGCAATAACATAGGCAGGGTTTCTCTTAGTACCTGTACTGACCTGTCCAGAAAGCTTACTAAACTCTTCATATTTGGGAAAACGAGGCTCTAATTTACCAAAATCATATTGAAACCGTAGATCTCCTGCATTCCATAATACAACCCCTGCTATCACAATCCCCAACACCACCATACTTTTGTAAAACGGGAAAATTCGTGTTGAATACACCTTTTTTTCCTTACGTTTAGAAAACAATATTAAGTTATACCTCTCCAGAATTATTAAAATTGAGGGGAGTAAATACAGCATGGCTAATAATGCGAAAAGTATTCCCACCCCTGAAATAAATCCAAACTCAGAGAACCCTCTAAAATCAGCCACAATTAATACGAACAATGCGGCTGCGGTAGTTAATGCGCTCACAATAATGGCTTCACCTGTGGTCTCATGGGTCGTTAGTATAGCCTGTTCAACACCCAATCCTTCTGAGCGTAATTCAATATATCGGGCGTAATAATGAATACCATAGTCAATACCAAGGCCAAAAAGAATGACAAATAAAACAGAGGTCATTGTATTTAACATTCCCAGCACAAAGTAGGTCAAGCCAAATGTCCACAATAAACTACTAATCAGTGGAACACCTATAATTAACACAGGTAATGGCATTCTTATCAAATGAGCTATAAAACTATGTTCATTATCCTCTCCTTTACGGTAATGCATATACTTCTTCAGAAAAAAGTATAGCATAACCAATAAAATCACACTACTTATTCCAGAAACGAAACTACCTAACACATCTCTCATAATAGATGTCAATTCTTCTAAATGTCGCTGCAACCTTCCCCCATAAAAAACCTGCATTTGAGCATCATAGTCCTTTGGTTTCATATCAAGTAATAAGCTGTCATACGCAGCAAACATATCTTCCAGAAATTGTATATCACTCTTAGAGCCTGTAGGATAGAAATTCAGTACCATAATGGTACTATCTTCATTAACCGGATATTCAGATGGTACGATAGACTCGTAGGAAACCTTAAAATCTTCGATATCGGTTTTTTCCTCTTGAAGATCATCCTCAAAACCTAAATCAAAGTAAAAGGGATTCGCTTCTTCTTTAGCCTGTTTAATTTCATCTTCTAACCACCCTGTCAAATCGTCTAATTCTTTGTCACTTGCCAAATAAAGAGCGTTGTCCTGTATAAATTCAGTATCCTTGGTGTACTCTACCCTTTCGAAATAGCCATCATTGTAGCGAGGATAAAAAAGGGCCAAACTCCTAGGGATAAGAGCTTCTGCAAACCGTTTGTTTGCTTGAAAATCGGGGCTCTTAATCACCACCTGCATAGCCGTTTCCCCACCTACCATTTCCTTAAGTTCATTTAATGCCTGAACATTGGGGTGATCTTTTGGTAATAAATTAGCTAAGTCGGTATCTACCTTTAATTGAAGTGCAAAATATCCACCTAAAACAGCAAGTATAAATGCCCCCAACAAAACCCTGAATGGGTGATGAATATTAACTTTGAGTAAGGGAGAAAGCCAATTGAGAATAAATTTCATTCGCTAAAGGTACGAAATTCGGGATTAAATTAGTGTTTGTACTAACAACAGTATTGGAGAATAAAAACCAATTATTTATGAATTAATCG
>Ga0233432_10001345_pt1 | contig 23763 bp, 18 predicted proteins | sample SI_122_August201_6_FD_179870 | JGI IMG/M metagenome (GOLD analysis project Ga0233432, IMG submission 179870) | Seawater microbial communities from Saanich Inlet, British Columbia, Canada - SI_122_August2016_10_MG | ecosystem: Environmental > Aquatic > Marine > Inlet | place: Canada: British... | reverse complement strand
ATGAAGCAGGGAAAGCCATTACTGAATGGACGGATTTGGATCAACTTTCATTGGCCTCTGCTCCCAGCAAAAGACATCTCTTTGAACATCTGCTCATAGCGTCGGATGTTGAAAATCTGTTGCTTGGTGACAAGGGCGCTTCGCGTATCTATGGACCCCAAAAAGGACTGCGGGAAAGTGACATGGAAAAAAGTGAAGCCTGCTTTCGCTCTCTATCTCAAGAAGTCGATGCACTTGCTGGATATGAATGGCGTCTCGAACCTGGTAGCGGAGCTGCAGGCGGCTTGGGATATGGCCTGATGGCATTTCTTGGCGGTAAAGCTGAGTCTGGATTTGATTTTTTTGCAGATAGAGCAAACCTGAATACCCAGCTGGCATGGGCGGACCTCGTGATCACTGGTGAGGGATCCCTCGATTTATCCTCTTTGATGGGTAAGTGTGTTGGAAATGTAGCCGAAAAATGTAGAGAAATGGATAAACCTTGCATCGGTGTTGGGGGAACCGTCAGGAACAAAGAAAAGCTATCCAATTTGTTTACGGGTATTTATTCGATAACTCCTGATCTCACTGACCGGGTTTCCGCTTTAAAATTTGCGTCCAAATGGCTCAAGGAACTCTCGAAAAAGGCATCAAATGACATTCACTTGTAAAGAAGGCTTGGGTTTTCTCAAAAATCGGTTAGGATGGTGAACGAGTGGGGATGTAAAGTCCATTTGAACCAAAGTGACCTGTTTCGGTCTTAATGTAGATAATGAAGTTAAACAATAACGTGAAGCAAACAACAGAACTGGAGATAGGACAACTCTGGAAGGTTGGAGATTTCCACATCGAAATCGTACAAATCGGAAAGACACTTTGCCATTACAGACACCTGCGAAATCTTGGCCAGAAGGGGATACCGGTCAAGTTAGAGCAATTGCAAGTGGTGAAAAAATACTTGAAAACCAACAAGGCAGAGCTGGTCGGAAACAAAAAGAAAAAGACGACCCGCAAATAAGAAAACTTCCATTAAGCTTTTGCGGAACGCCTCGGAGATGTTAATTTCCGAGGCGTTTTGTGGTTTCTGACAGCCTTTAAAATCAATTTAATCTATTCGATGTGAACATGTTGACTGATCCAATTTCTTTTGATGTATCCATTTAAAGGAAAGAGAAGAATTGGTCATGAGAAGTAAATCTCATTTTTAGAAAGAGGTCGGAACAAAGACGGTCAATCTTCGTTTCGCTGAATGAGCAGAAGCGCCATACGACATATGGCAAGGGACTTGGTCTCGGCCAGAACCTCGGTGCTGGTACTGACGTCTGTCCCGTAACGTGCGAAGTATGGTTTGTCCTTTATTCGCGTCCTGCCTATGACGACTTTGGTGTTGTAGGTGATCTGAAGCTTTCGCCTCATTTTTTGAACCAGACTGTCGTCAGTGGAGTAGGATGGGCAAACAATTGAGCTGGACCCTCCAAAGAGACCTTGGTTGATGATACTGTCCATCTCATCACTCGCAGGAGCTTTATATGGGTTTATTTTCCCCATCGAAATTTATACATGTTGCTAATATTTTACGTCGGCGATCCATTTAGATAAAGCAGGAAACCACCCCTTTCAACTTCTAATTTAGAGAAATTGCATCCACCGCTAATATTCTAGAATAGGCTGTTAATTTCCGACTATGGGTACACATCATTTTTTTGTGCATTCTGATGGGGTTTAAAATTGAATGGCAATGCAGCATACAATCGAAAAATGATTTGTAAACAAAGTTGACAACTCAGGAAAAAGATCGGCCTAATGAGAGTCGTATGGGGCAAATGAATGACCAGATAGCAGTCGTCACCGGAGCAGGCCGGGGAATCGGAAAAGCAATTGCGCTTCGCCTCGCGGAGGAAGGAGCGAATGTAGTCTGCTTATCCCGCACTGAATCAAATGCAGAATCGGCTGCTGAAGCTGTGCGAGCAAAAGGTCGCAGGGCCTGGGCTTTTTCGGTGGATGTATCCGATACATTAAAAACCCAGGAGGCAGCCAAAGCGATACTCAAGGAAACCGGCAGGATTGATATCCTCGTCAACAATGCAGGTGTCACACGAGACGACCTCTTGATGAGGATGTCCGAGGAGGCTTGGGATACGGTTCTAGATACCAACTTGAAAGGTGCCTTCAGCATGTGCAAGGCTTTCACTCGCACTTTCATGAAACAGAGACAAGGACGTATCATCAACATATCCTCCGTCATTGGGCTCATGGGTAACGCTGGACAAACAAATTACGCAGCCAGCAAAGCAGGACTTATCGGTCTGACAAAATCCATTGCAAGGGAACTCGCAGTCAGGAATGTAACCTGCAATGCCATCGCTCCGGGGTTTATCGAAACAGATATGACCGCAGAATTAAATGAGGATCAAAAAGAGGGAATCCTTAATCAAATACCTCTCAAGAAACTGGGAAGCCCAGATGATATAGCCCATGCAGCCATTTACCTTGCCGGACCTGGAGGACGTTATATAACGGGTCAGGTATTGACTGTAGATGGCGGAATGGTGATGTAACTGAATCAATTACGAAATTGGTTCATTCCCTGCTTATAGGGGCAACTTTCAACATTCAACCAAGCTATCGGGCCAATTTTATTTTTTCATTTTTTGGATTCAAGACTTGACGGTTAAAACTAGATCGTTAATGACACTGTTAGCTTAACATTACGGAGAAACTCATGTCTGAAAAATCAATCGAACAACGTGTCAAAGATATCATCGTCGAACAGCTCGGCGTCAACGCAGATCAGGTCACACCAGAGGCCAAATTTATTGAGGACCTCGGTGCCGATTCGCTCGATACTGTGGAACTAGTAATGGCTCTCGAAGAAGAGTTTGGTCAGGAGATACCGGACGATGAAGCCGAGAAGCTACAGAGCGTCGGAGACGTCAACAAATACATTGAGGAAACTCAAGGCGAGTAAAACCAGCACTGTTGAAATAACATCTTAATGGATGCGGTTGTTTCCTTCATGGCGACAACCGCAAACTTTTATATGTCCGACTCATATTCACACCGCCGCGTGGTTATCACCGGCATGGGCGTGGTCAGCCCTCTAGGCAATGCCCCTGAGACACTCTGGAATAATCTACTGGAGGGGCAGTGCGGCATAGATACGATAAAAGCCTTTGACGTATCTGATTACGCCTGCCAGATCGCAGGTGAGGTGCTTGACCTGGACCCTGTCGAAGCCTTCCCTTCCCCTAAGGAGATCCGCCGCACAGACCGCTATGCGCAATTTGGAATTTATGCAGGCTATCAGGCACTCAAAAATTCCGGATTGGACTTGGAAAAAACAAATCTGGATGAGGTTGGTGCTTTCATAGGTTCAGGCATTGGCGGACTTTCCACATTAGAAAAACAACATACCATCCTCACCGCAAAAGGCCCATCACGGGTCTCACCATTCCTGATCCCCATGCAGATCCTCAACATGGCGTCAGGCTTGTTTTCGATGTATTACAACCTTCGAGGCCCAAATGTGGCTACCTGCTCAGCGTGCGCCACAGCAACTCACGCCTTGGGAGAAGCTTGGCGAACATTGAAGATGGGAGATGCGAAAGTCATGTTTGCCGGAGGAGCAGAAGCCGCTGTGACACCTGTAGGCATCGGCGGTTTTTCAGCAATGAAGGCAATGAGTACTAGAAATGACGAACCCAAGCGTGCATCAAGGCCATTTGATGCCGAAAGAAATGGCTTTGTCATGGGGGAAGGAGCCGCTGTGCTGGTTCTGGAGGAACTTGAACACGCCAGGGCCAGAGGAGCCGAGATATATGCGGAACTGGCAGGATACGGGAATACTGCGGATGCCTATCACATGACGTCACCTTCACCCGATGGTGAAGGGGCTGGGCGGTGTATGAAAATGGCGCTGAGATCAGCCGGACTCACTGCAGATTCTATCAGCTATATCAATGCCCATGGAACATCCACCCCGCAGGGTGACATATGCGAAACTTCAGCCATTAAATCTGTCTTTGGAGACCATGCCAGGAAGTTATCCGTTAGCTCAACCAAAGGGGCAACCGGCCATATGCTAGGGGCTGCAGGAGCCATCGAGATGGCAGCCTGTACCATGGCTCTGCGCGACCAAAAGGTGCCGCCAACGATCAATTACGAAAATCCGGACCCTGACTGTGATTTGGATTATGTGCCAAATCAGGCAAGAGAAATGGAAATTAACGCCGTCATGAACAATTCCTTTGGGTTTGGTGGCCACAATGCCTGCGTCGTGGCTAAGAAATTTAAATAGGGTTATTTTGATATTTTTTATGATGGGTAATCATTAATTTGATTACCCATTTTTACTGTCATTGGGTGAATACTCAAAAAAGCCAAGCTTCGTATTACGAGAAACAAACACTCATTACAACAATGGTAGCTATGTTGTTGATGGGATATGGCAATCGCAGTAGTCGCATCTTTCTTTAGAACCACGACTTGCTGAGCTTTTTTTCGAGATTAGAAGCGCAGAACCTGCGGCGAATAATAATCAAAGGGAAAACAACCTACTAAAGGATGTGAGGCATTTGCTTTTGATAGCAGCCAAGAACAAGATTCGTTGCTCCTGTGCCATCACATTAATTAAAAAAGGTTGAGGTGATTTCTCGCCCCAACACCTACAATGTACTCTATCGATTTCTTGATAGATTTGGACGGATGTCCCGGAAAAAGCAAGGAACCGGTCCAATGGGAATGCTGTTCATCGCAACGGTGTCAAAGCATGCGTTTTGGAGCGCATCTAGGACTTACGAAAAGTGCGGGTAGCATAAACAATCTTTAAGCAAAAACCCAATTCTCTCTTTGACCATTGGTTTTGTTATGAGGACGCCAGTGTAGTTGCAAGAAGGTATGTCTTATCATTACCAACCTGAGTCAGGAATAAACAAAGGGTCAAGTGAAGTGCTCGACCCTTTGCTTGCATGGAGGAAAGGTTTTTCGGATTACTTCTTTTGACTACTTTTTGTTTTTTTTCTGCTTGAAGCGTTTTTGCTGTTGGCCAGGCCAAAAACATTACCATCTTTGGCGAATGCCTTGTTGCTGTAGAGGGCGGCGGAGAGGGAGTTCAATGGGTGACTTGTCGAGAATTTGTAGCCAAGTTCCTGAACAGCTGTAAGGATCTCTCGTCTGCCCATAGGTTTCTTGGCAATAACTTCTGAGATAGCCTGTTTGAGTGACATTTCGTTTCGTGCACGTTTGACACGCCGACGACCCACCACACCTCGCAAACCCAATCCATCGGGAACGCCAAGTGCTTCGTCGATTTGTTTGATTTGTTCTTCAAGGCTTTTACGTTCTCCCAACAGGGACTCACGCATACCCATGAATTCTTCTAACTGCTTATTGATCATTCTATTGTGTATAACTTAGTTGATTGTACACTCCTGTACACGATCACTATCACTCACTCAATGACCATCGTCAATAAAACTTTATATGTAACATCGACCTGGATATACCTATTAATACTAATGCATTGTTTCAGGACCTGTAAGATTACCATGACCCTCTATAATTTAAATATAAAAAAATGAGCCGGACGACTTGATTCGTCTTGATCGAAGGTGATGCTACCGAAATTACGGTTGAAAAATACATGCAGTGCAATATTGGCAAAGGCACCACATTTTCACCTTAGAGAAAATCAATTTTCTAATTTGTGATCATTATCAGGGGAGAACCAAATGTTTTAGGATTGATTCCGATACTTACTAAGATGCATGCCGCAAGTCATATGAGCGTGTTATCAAGTTATAAAACCCACGAATCCTGTGGATTTCGAGATACCTATTTATTTAATTTTTTAGATAATCATATCCAGTATGTAATTCGAGCGAAGACTTCGGAAGAACGTCCCTAATTTTAACTGCAGAATTGGTTTAGAATAAATTTCAAGCGATTAAAAAGTACAAGGAAGCCAAAATAATCACAAAAATAAACTGTTTACATATTTCACTCTACAGGATGTTGATTGATAGTTTACATCGCGTAGTCCTTTTTTCACCTGATCACTCTAAAATTTATCATTTCGCACCGAATACATATCAAGAAGATGGTAACCTTGATGAAGGAAACACTAAAAGTTTCATTTCCACAGAATGGACACTGCAGGATGGAGGTCTGGACTTATTGATTTAAAAATGGGCTAATATGTGGATGATCGAAGAGCACGCGTGACTGCTATCACTTTAAAACGTCCGATGGTAATCACACTTCGCAGATGTACAGGCAAACCCGCCCGGTTCGGTAAAAGGTTTCAAGTTCGATTTTAAAACTTAAAGGCTGTCAGCTTTGGTAGTCTGTTGTTGTTCTCCCAGCCCATCGACTGAGAGGCGCATGATTTGCCCGGGTTTGAGATAAATCGGCGGTTTCTGCCCCAGTCCCACACCTGGTGGAGTTCCGGTTGAAATGATATCGCCAGGATTGAGAGTCATAAATGAACTCAAGTACGAGACAAGTTTGGCAACTCCAAACACCATTTTCTGCGTGGACCCACTCTGATAGCGGTGTCCATCCACCTCTAACCACAAGGAAAGATCACTTGGATCGGATACCTCGTCTCGTGTCACCAACCATGGCCCCATGGGAGCAAACGTATCATAACTTTTCCCTTTGACCCACTGCCCGCATCGTTCCAGTTGATACGCCCGCTCTGAGAGATCGTTGATCACACAGTAACCAGCCACATGGTTCAACGCGTTCTCTTCGGAAACATGCTTGGCACGATCACCAATAACAATGCCCAGTTCCACTTCCCAATCCGTTTTTTCTGAGCCTGGCGGAATCAACACATCATCAAAAGGACCACAAATGGCAGAGGTGGCTTTCATGAATAATACGGGCTCTGCGGGTACTTCCATACCGGACTCTTCGGCATGATCGCTGTAATTCAAGCCAATGCACATAAATTTGCTCACCTCCCCAACACAGGCGCCGATTCGAGGGGCACCTTCAACTTGCGGTAATGTAGTAGGATCAATATTCTTAAGCTGATCCAATCCTGCGCGGGTCAAAGTAGCACCACTCAAATCATCAATCACGTTTGCCAATGAACGCAAATTCCCATCCGCGTCCAGCATCCCAGGCTTTTCCTGCCCTAATTCACCAAATCTCAGTAATTTCATGTTATCAATTTTTCAAGTTAAAGGTCCTCCGAATCGATGTGATATGTTGTTCTCAAGCGAACGGAATATCAACACAATGAGACAAGGAATAGCGAAAGATAAACCCACACTGATTCGAAAGTTCACTGCATCAACTCAAGCCAGAATATCCTTCACGACATGCGCAGGTTCAACTCCTGTAAGCCGACGATCAAGTCCTTGGTATGAGTATGAAAAACGCTCATGATCAATTCCCAGACAGTGGAGTATTGTGGCATTAAAATCCCGAATATGAACAGGGTCTTTCACTATGTTGTAGGAAAAGTCATCAGTTTGACCGTGTTCATAACCAGCTCTAATCCCTCCTCCGGCCATCCACATGGAAAAACAACGACCATGGTGGTCGCGACCATGGCTATCTTTGGAAAGCTGGCCTTGCGAATAGATCGTACGACCGAATTCGCCGCCACAAACCACAAGGGTATCCTTGAGCATGCCTCGCATCTTAAGATCACGCACCAATGCGGAAGCCGGTTGATCAATATCCTGACATTGTAATTTTATGAGATTAGGAAGATTGCCGTGTTGATCCCATCCTCGATGAAACAGTTGCTGAAAAGGAACTCCGCGTTCAGCCATGCGGCGTGCGAGGATACAGTTGTAGGCAAACGTGCCCGGCTTTTTGGCATCCGGACCATACATGTCAAAAATATAATCCGGTTCATCGGACAAGTCCTTCAATTCAGGCACCGAAGTCTGCATGCGATAAGCCATTTCATATTGAGAAATGCGAGTTTCAATTTCTGGATCTCTGACTTCATCAAACTTGTCCTGATTGATCTGACCGATGGCATCAAGAAAAGCTCGGCGATCCTGACTGTCCACACCGGCAGGATTGTTCAAATAAAGCACGGGTTCACCTGCACTGCGAAACTTGACTCCCTGATGGCGCGAGGGAAGGAAGCCACTACTCCATAATCTTGAATACAGGGCCTGACTCTGACCTCTTCCCTTGGATATCATGACGATGTATCCAGGGAGGTTCTGATTGGTGCTACCAAGCCCGTAGCTCAACCATGATCCCATACTGGCGTGGCCCAATTGCTGAGTACCGGTGTTGATGAACGTAATCGCAGGGTCGTGATTGATCGCTTCTGAATTGAGCGTTTTGATGATCGTGATCTCATCGGCAATGGACCCAACATGAGGTAAAAGATCACTGTTTACCCAAGTACCATGGCTTCCATATCGCTTGAATTCAAACATAGGGGCCACGCATGGAAAGGACTTTTGCCCTGATGTCATGCCTGTCAATCGTTGCCCTTGCCGTATCGATTCAGGTAGTTCAATGCCATGCAGTTTACGCATGGCCGGCTTATAATCGAACATGTCGATGTGCGAAGGACCACCCGAGAAAAACAAAAAGATGATGCGTTTGGCGGTTTGCTTAAAATGAGGTTTTCCGAGCACACCCTTTACCGGGTCATCACCGGCAGCATTCAAGAGGCCGGGTTGATTGAGCGACGCAAAACCAAGTGCTCCCATGCCAGCGGCTCCCATTTTAAGAAAGCTTCTACGGTTTTGAGCGTTGGTATGTATGTGAAGTGGATTCATGATCGGGAGCTATGAGTTAATGCGTTAAGGATTCATCCAGATTAAAGATCGCGCTGGCCGTCATCGTCCAGGCAGCAAGTTCAGCCTCTTTCATATGGGTGGCTCGCGGGTAATCTCCGACCTTCAGCAAGGCTGCGCCTCTTTCAGGATCAGCCAGAAAGACCTCATATTGCCTGTCATGGAGTTTCTTGAGCACTCGACGGCGAAGAGCATCTGCCGGGCGCGCTGTCGCCAGCATGAAGGCATGATCGAGCCTTGATTCAAACGTATCACCACCTTCCTTGATAATTCTCTCGGCGAACAAGCGAGAAGCTTCAACAAACTGCTCATCATTCATGGTCACCAATGCCTGCAGGGGAGTGTTTGTCACTTGGCGCTGAATCACACACTTTTCACGAGTGGGTGCGTCGAAAGCCATCATATTGGGCATTGGAGCGGAACGTTTCCAGTAAGTATACATGCTCCGACGATAAAGCTTTTTACCATCATCACGTTTGTATTTCAGATTACCATCCAGAGAAACTTCATTCCAAATGCGAGGCGGCTGATAGGGCTTGACACTCGGACCGCCGACACGATCGTTTAAAATTCCGGCAAGCATGAGTGCATTGTCACGGATAAATTCACCTTGATGACGACGACGCGGACCGCGCGATAACAAGGTATTTTCAGGATCTAACAAACGCTTCTGTTCCGTGACATGTGGGGCTTGACGATAGCTAGCAGACATCATGATCTGTTTGATCGTTCGTTTGATATCCCATCCATGATCCACAAAATCACGCGCCAACCAATCCAGTAATTCAGGATGTGAGGGCCTGGCTCCTCGAGTTCCGAAATCATCAATGGTAGGGACGATTCCTTTACCAAAAAACATCGACCAATAGCGATTCACGGTAACTCTCGCCGTGAGAGGGTGATCCGGAGCAACTAACCATTGAGCCATACCCAGTCGGTTTGCAGGTGCTCCTTCAGGTAGTTCAGGGAGAAAAGCCGGCACACCTGGTTTGATCACTTCATCTTTGACGGGTGAGGCATAATGCCCGCGCATCAAAACAAAAGTGTCTCTTCCTTTGGGTAAATCCCCCATCACCATTGATGTAGGGATCAAATTAAGCAGGTCTTTTTCATTTTTTTCGAGGGCAGCTATCTGAGCAGCACGCTCAAGCCCCTCCGGCCAAAGCTTGGATTGATAATATTGTTCAAGGACCTTGAGTTGATCCTCATCCCATTCTGCAGCGGCAAGTTTTAGTACGTTGCGGATATCCTCAGGCAATTCACTGCCTTCCATTTTAAAATAAAAGCCACTGACACCGCCGCCATTGACGATCTTCATCAGAAAAGCATTCTCACCTTTATTGAGTTCCAAGGTTACTTTGTCCTGATCTGGAGCCACTCCCCTGCTCGCGTTGTTATCATGCACCAACTTACCATTCAACCAGCACTTGATAGCGTCATCGCTGCCGAGTGAAACTTGAATGGTCGCTTCTTTATCGCTCGTCAGGGTTTTGAAGAGATACATTACGGAGTTGTCCGGCAAGCTCAAATCGGTTGGCTTCCCATCTTTGTAATTTTTCTTAACAACCCATTTTTTACCGCTGGTTTCCCCATCGAGTTTAAGTTCCTTCTCAGGCCCGAAATCCTGCGTGAATCCTTTGTTCTTATCTTCGGCGTCGAAAGGCCCCAACTGCTTCCAGGGAGTTGCTGCGGGTAAATCAGGTTCCTTTTTGGCCTGCTCGGAAAGAGCCCAGGCCCTGACCAGCTCAGCTTCCGGTCCACTGGATTTGTGAGCCTCTTTCAATGAAGCCAATTTCCCAAGCAACTGATCGTGGTCTGTTTTTTGTTCGTCATCGTAAAACCGCACAAATGGGGGTTCATTACCATTGCGTGTCTGCATCCCTTTATCACTTGCCTGATTGAAGAATGCGTAGAACTTATAGTATTCTTTCTGCGAAATAGGATCGTATTTATGGTCGTGACATTGGCTGCATTCCATGGTCAATCCCAACCAAACCATGCTTGTGGTTTTGACGCGATCCACGATGTACTCCACTCGATACTCCTCGGCAATAGCACCCCCTTCATCCGTGGTCCCATGATTTCGATTGAATCCGGATGCCACTTTCTGCCACGTGCTGGCCCCTGGGATCAGATCACCCGCAAGTTGTTCTACTGTAAATTGATCAAAGGGTTTGTTGTTGTTATAAGCATCGATCACATAATCGCGCCACAGCCACATGAATCTCGGACCATCTGCATGATAAACACTGGAATCTCCATATCGCGCCAAGTCCATCCACCCCAAGGCCATGCGTTCACCAAACCGTTGAGAGTTCAAATAATCATCCACCATTTGTTCATAGGCCTTCTGATCCTTATTTTCCTGAAAGGCTGTTATTTCTTCCAAAGTGGGAGGCAATCCCGTTAGATCAAATGCCACGCGCCGAATTGAATTGGCACGGTCGGCCTCTGCATTGGGAGTGAGTCCCTGCTTTTCCAATTCGGATAATATGAAGCGGTCAATCGGGTTATTACCCCAGCCCGTGTCTTTCAGCTCAGGTAGATCAGGGACACGCGGTGTCACAAAAGCCCAATGCCCTTCCCAGTCGGCGCCTTGCTTGACCCATGCCACCACGAGATCTATTTGCTCCTGAGTCATGGGGTTCTTCGCCTCTGGCGGGGGCATTATCTCATCAGGGTCGTGTGCCTGAATGCGCTCGACCAACAAGCTTTTATCAGGAGCCCCGGGAAATACGACCGAGAGCCCGTCCAAACTTGAAAACAAACCTTGTTTTGTATCCAGTCGCAAGTCGGCTTTGCGTTGAGCCTTGTCTGGCCCGTGACAAGCGATGCAATGCTTGGAAAGGATGGGTAGAATGTCCTTGTTGAAGTGTATCTCATCAGAGGAAGCCCAGGTCTTTAATCCCGAGGCATTCAATGCGAGTAAACTTAAGACAGGTAATAAAATCTTTGGCAGACTCTTCATTTTAAGCATTATGATTGGAATCTTATTGATCGTAACTTTTCGATACGTCGCACGATTATAAAATAATTTTAAGAACAAGCCGACTCAGGGTTTGGGTCCCACCAATTCGATCAAATTTCCGTCAGGATCGCGAACAATGGTCAGGTAAATACCTTTTGCCAGGGAAGCAGGCAGCTCCTGAGAACCTCGCGCGATGGGCTTGATGCCAGCTTTGTCCAATCGTTGGAGAGCCTTGACGGTATCCTTGACTTTAACGGTCAGGTAGCTGAAACCTTGTTGTGAGTGAATGAAGCTATTATCCGTTTTCTTGCTTCTCACACCCTCGACATGCATCAGTTTAAGGCGTGTTGCTTCAGCTCCTTCTCCTAGTACGAGTACCTTAATATTCAGCTTTTTTCCATTGGTCAATCCAACCCGTGAGGCAAAATCAGCAGGAACTGAAAATCCAGGTAACTCTCTAAAACCAATAGCCTTGGTATAAAATTCAACAGCCTTATCGACATCACTGACGACACATCCCATGTCAATGGTCGCTGAAGCGAAGGCATTGTCCTCCGCTTGAAGATTCGAAGTTACCAAAGTTGAGATTCCGATGAGGCATAACAAGAGGCTAGTGTGTGATTTAACTCTATTTAACATAAGCTTGATTCGGATAAATGTTTGATTTCTGGATTACCTTTTTAACATAAGCACGGTGTCAGATCCCGTCAATGTCTGTTCACCACAGGTAAGCAAAGAGACACTTACCGCTGAATGACTCACTCGCAATAATGATTCAATTAAGCGAAATCAACAGGGACAAAAAGGCGATGCCTTGGCGCATCACCCAACAAGCAACAAGCAGATGAAAACCTGATTGCGTCAGTTACCCCATACTCAGCGCTCATTGCTCTCCTGCAAATGGAGGATGCTCAAATTTAGGAACAACTTGAGTTACTCTGGGATCGTTGACATCGTGAAGGGTTCCCATTAGTTGTTCGTGAAGGCGCCCTCTGACAACCGCGTAATCTGGAGAGGATGCAAGGTTATGAATTTGGTCTGGATCTTTGTTCACATCGTAAAGCTCAGCAAAAGGCCGCTTGCCAAAAGCTATCTCATAGTGCCATTTCCATTTCGGATCATGCTCTCTGGCAAACAGCCACGCCTTGGTCGGGCTTGCATCAAAATCCGCAAATGTGACAAACGTGTTGTTGGTAAGTTTGTCCATTGATGGACGTTGTTCGAAGTCCAGATGATAGGGATCCCCCATAGGCCATCGCTCAGGCTTGAAATTTATGATGTAGAGATAATTGGAAGTTCGAAGTGCTCTCTGCGGATAGGGAATCTGTCCTTTCCTTGCCTTGGCGACATGACGTTCTCGTCCCGTGATGACCCAATTTCGCTCAGGGTTTACCCAGCCCGATTGATTGGACTCAAGGGTAGAAACAAAACTACGACCAGTCATGACCTCGGGTATTGACTCGCCTGCAGCCTCCAAAAATGTAGGCGCAAGGTCCATCAGATTAATAAAATCTTCCACCACACGGCCCTCCTTTTGACCTCCCCAACGAACGGCCAAAGGAACACCGACTCCAAAATCGTAAAGACTGCACTTTCCGTTGGGGAAACCAGGAGCACCATGATCTCCACTGACAACCACTAACGTGTTATCCAGTTCCCCCATTTCTTCCAGTTGCTCAAGCATGAGACCCAAAGCCGCATCAAAGGCCTGAATCTCGCCAAAATAATCAGCCATATCCTGTCTCACTTCATGCACATCTGGCAGGAATGCAGGCATTTTGCCCTTCAATTTATCGGGATCTATACCCCAGAGTTCCTTTCCTGACCCCTTGGTCCACTTGCGATGCACTAATGTGGGACCAAACCAATAGCAAAAAGGTTGATCATCCGCTCTATCTTCAAGAAAGTCGTTAAAATTACCCATGACTTCATCATAAAGAACCTGTTTGGCCATTTCGATGGATTTGCCGTTGCTCACCATTTTGGTAACATTTTGGGAGAATTGATTGAATTTGGTTCCAGCTTCTTGATAACCAAATTTCCCAGCTCCATAAGGAGCATCCACAGGAGAGCCCGGAGTCCAGACTTTGTAAGTCTCACCAATGTGGTAACCAGCCTTTTTGAGTATTAATGGATAGGAGGGAATGTTCGAATCCCAGCGCGCTCCTTGCAGGATAGCACCTAATCCAGTACGAAAGAAATACTGGCCAGATAGCAGTGAACTACGGCATGGAGTGCAGGACGGGGCAGTCACAAAAGCGTTTTTGAAAAGCACTCCCTCTCCAGCTACCCGATCAAAGTGAGGAGTATGAATAACATCATTCATCGTTCCCTGACCGTCGGCATCTGCATACGCACTGGCATATCTACCCCAGTCATCTGCAAAGGCAAAAAGGATGTTAGGACGTTTCCTTGATTCAGCAGCATCACCAGAGACGCAGCAAATCAACAAAACACTCAACACTGAAGCGACATGTAAGACACGGAGTGACAGCTTGTGATGGTTTGGCATGCTTAAATGAAATCACAATACTCTTTCAAATCAAGAAATTGTCATAAGAATCACCAGAGCACACATCAAGAGAAAGCTTTTCCAAAACAATGAGATAGGATGGCAAGGAATAAAATACCCCATCAACAATCAATGTGCACGTGTCCACGCCAACTGAGCTTTGAGCTGGTCTACAGCTTGTTCCCAGGCATGAACCGGCAATGCATCAGAGTGTATTTCATTGGCCTCTATTGTAGCTTCACGGATTTGATCTACCCAAGCGTCAATGCGTGCATCTGCTTGCTCAACAGACAGAGGGCCTGCCAATAATTGAGTTCTGAATTCGGAATATTCTTTGTCAAATTTGCTCCACCCCCGAGTTAATTTATCACAAGCTGCTGAACGCTGTGGAATGTTGAATGGGCCATGGTTGAAGGGATCACAATCTGCCCTTACCTTTCCCCATTCATCCGCAATTTGCGTGATTGGATTTTTTTCACCTTTGATGTTTTGGAAGGAAACATCCATGTCCCAGGGTATCAGATGAAATTTCTGTTCAACAGGATCTTCATACCAATAATAATTATGGTTGAAACTGTTCGATCCATCGCTGTACCAGTGAAACGGCCCATCATCATTTTTGATAGCACGATCCACCACTGCAAATGCCATGATTTCTGAAATATCCATTCGATTGGTAATCACGTCAGTTAATTCTGTCTCACTCGCGTTGGCTATCTCGCTTCCAAATGCAAGCATGTTGTCCACATTGGGATCTTTGTCCTCGTTGGTTTTCAATTGATTGAGATAGGCAGAAGGATCATGCGTTTGCCCGTTGGAATTGATCGGCCAGATTTCTTTATATAAATTACCCTTGCCATTTTCAAAATGGTAACGCGCAAAACGACCGTCAATTTGCTCAGTCAAGGCGTAAAGCCCGTAAAACTTCCCATTAATTACCAATCGGGCATGCACAGAGCGAGGGGCAGGAACACCCATTTCTCTGAACAGCCAATAGCCCAGACGATCCCGCATTTGCGACGGATCCAAATTCTGGGAATGAAACTGAAGTTTTTTGAGCCCATAAAAGAGTGTATCTGAACCATTCCAATTAACCTTCACCTTCATGGAAAGCTTGGTTCGGGTTTTATGGCCGCTTGGCATGAAAGGATTCATGCCCGAGGTCCCTCCCACCCACGCTCCCACAGAACCTTTGTATCTTATCCCTACAGGACTGATGGTTTCGCCTTCAAACGTCAAACTTCCCTCCACATATTTTTCCGCCGTCGGGTCGGCATCCAGCGCTGTCAGAGCTGCGCCAGGAAGATTCAGTTCGAAGGTGTGCAAGCGATCCTGATCGAAGATGTAGTCTGATTTCTTGCTGAGATATTTTTCATTACCTGAGGGGATTTTTGTTTCAACCTCATATTCGGGTACGAATGAAGATGGAACTGAAGCTGCGGCTGTCTTGGTATGCGCCTGAAGCAACGCGACAACGATCGGTCTGTTTTTTTGAATGCGTTCGTAATCAAGAATCACGCCGACAGGTTGCAGCATCGTGCCCACAAAATCATAAATTGGTTTTGCCTGAACCCATGGTATTTGAACCGAAATGAGAGCTGTTGCCCCCGTATTATTTTGAATGGTGGTATCTGCGCCTTTTTGAAGGAGAGCTTTGACCATCTCCGGATAACCAAAAAAGGCAGCAGTGATGAGGGCTGTTGAGCCATCATTGCTGCGTGCATCGAGTTCCACGCCATTTTCAATCAAAAGTTGACCAACTTCCTGCTGTCCAAAAAGGATGGCATTCATCAATGGAGTGTTTCCACTTGTGGTATCCGGTTCGTCAAGGTTCGAACCCGCGTCGATGTGCTGCCTGACGCTCGCAATGTCACCGGTGGCAACAGCCGAATGAATATCAATTTCGGGAGGATGAGTAGTGCTGATGATTTCAGCTTTCTGGCCGCAACCTGTAAGAAGGAGGGTCATCAAGGACAAAAGAATGGAACATTTTTTGGGGACGATCTTCATGTTTTCAATATTTTTGATGCCGCCACGCCTTGGCGCGAATGCACATGTCGATTAGATGAAGTCAGACGAAAACTTTTAGACAAGTTAAAAATGACTACCTTGACGTGGAACTGTGCCATGACTTCATGAAAGAACAGATGGTGCTAAATTGCAGAAGGAAGCTTTCATCTGACAGGGACCCGATAAATGCGTTGTTTTGGGTCCTGATAAACACCCACATTACATGCTTACCAAAGTTTTTTCGGAAAGGATGTTGCTGCAGTCATTACACTGCATAAATCACTCCAGTTCGTGTGAACATACCTCTTTCGATCAAAACTCGGCAGGTTCAGGTGTTGACATTATCGTTAGCAGCCAGCGGATCGAAAAAATCCCATGAGAACCTGTTGAGCTTTGCAAAACACTCGCCTTCTTTGCTCGATGATTTGATACGCGATTTGTATGCAATGTGTTACAGCGGACTCCGTGCAAAAATCAGTATTTTGAGTTTTGTCGTGAATTTATTGTTTGCCTTTGAACCCCACCAAACTGAGTTTGACATCACGAGCAGGGGCTGTCTGCTTTTCAAAGTCAGTGATTGAATTCAGAATATCCGGGTCAATGTAGATGGTGGAGCTCGCATCAATCACCAACTGAGTTCCATTGGGAACTTCGTGAAGCGTTTTCATCAAAGAAGCTCGATTGAGGAAGCTGACGCGATTACGAAGTTCGATTTTAAGGATATCTCCATCGCTTCTCTTTTCCACTACACGACGAGCAGGGAGCTTGAGGCTAGCCGGGATGACAAAAAATATGGCAACGCCCATACCAATCATAAGACCTATCAGGAGATCGGTTAGGACAATGGCTATGATTGTGATAACAAATGGAACAAATTGATTTCTTCCACTTTTCCACATCTGCTTGAAAAGAGGTATACCGGCAAGTTTGAAGCCCGTGACAATAAGAATGGCGGCCAAGGTGGCAAGAGGTATTGTGTTGAGCAAGGACGGGAAAAACATGACGGCTGTTAGCAAGAAAATCCCATGAATGAAACAGGCCATCCGTGTCTGACCACCCGTTGCAATGTTTACAGAACTTCGAACAATAACCGAAGTGATAGGAAGCCCCCCCAACAGCCCGGAGATAATGTTTCCTGAACCTTGGGCCAATAGCTCCCTGTTGGGCGGGGAAACTCTTTTTTGAGGGTCAAGTTTGTCAACTGCCTCGAGGTTGAGGAGGGTTTCCAACGTTGCCACGATGGCAACGGTGATGGCCGCGATAAAGACACCCGAACTGAACATGACGGAAAAGTCAGGTTTGGGAAGCGTCCCAAGAAAATCCTTCGCACTGCCAGTGCCCGGCACCTGCACGAGATGGGAAACGCCTATTTCCATGTATTGCCCCATGGGCCTGAGGACAAATGTAAGTATTGTACCAAGAACAACAACGACAAGCGGTGCGGGTAAAGGGATTTTCTTCAGGGCAGTCCTGTCCCACATGATCAGAAGAGCCAGCGAAATCAGTCCAACAGCCGCAGCGCCAGGGTGAATGTGAAATGTGGTTGCAATGATCTCGGTAAAAGTGTTTTTGCCATCCTGCTGTTGGAAAGTCATGTCACCAAACCAATCAGGGTCGTGACCAAATAAATGGGGTATTTGTTTGAGTATAAGTATAATACCAATAGCCGCCAGAAGCCCCTTGATCACACTAGAAGGGAAAAATGCTGCCAACGAACCTGCTTTGCTCAATCCCATCAACAATTGAAAAACACCTGCAAGAATCACCGCACAGAGAAAAGCTTCGAAAGAACCTAGTTTGTCGATCTGGACCAGAACGATCGCCGTCAAACCAGCAGCAGGACCACTGACGCTGGTGTGCGATCCACTAATCCAAGCAACAAAGAGCCCTCCAACGAGTCCGGCTGTGATACCACTGATCAAAGGAGCGCCAGAAGCTAGAGCAATACCCAGGCAAAGCGGAAGAGCGACTAGAAAGACAACAACACCCGCGGAAAAATCCTTGGGAAACGCCTTTTTATAACCTATCTGATTCATGAGGCTTCACTATCCTTCGTGCGGAATACTTTGACTATTACGAATATTCAATTATAAGTATAGAAAATAACTAAGTATTGAGCTTTCAGTGGAATTTTTAAACTATCACCATTTGAGATATTTCTGGGTAGTAGCAAGCGAGGGTGGACTTACACAAGCTTCCAAAAAACTCAACGTGTCGCAACCCACCATCTGCACTCAAGTCCAGTCGCTAGAGGGTTTCCTTGGCGATAAACTGTTTCGCAGGAACGGTCGCAAACTAGTGCTAACTGAAACCGGTCATAAAGTTTACAGCTATGCTGAGGAAATCTTTTCCTTGGGGTCGGATTTATTGAACACCGTAAGGCAAAGACCAACATCACACCCATTGCGTTTTTCCATTGGAATTGTGGATTCAGTACCCAAGCTGGTAAGCTATAAAATACTCAAACCAGTCTTTCAAATTCCTACACCTGTACAAGTCTCATGTTCTGAAGGAAAAGTGATCGATTTACTTTCGATGCTTGCCGCTTATCGCATTGATATCGTGCTTTCTGATGAACCCGCACCAAGCTCCACAAATTTCAAAGTATTCAATCATCGTTTGGGTGATTGCGGAATCGTTTTCTGTGCTGCCCCTCAACTGGCGGACAAATTAAAGAAAGGTTTTCCTCGATCTCTCGATGGGGCTCCTGCTCTTTTGCCCACTGAAAACACCGATCTCAGGCGATCCCTTGAAAAATGGTTTCAGGAGATCAATATACGACCTCATCTGATTGCTGAATTTGACGATGCTGCTCTCATGAAAGTAGCCGCAGAAGATGGTCTTGGATTCTTCCCTTTGGCTGATGTTGCAGCAGCAGAGGCAGTCCAGAAATACGGAGTCAAGATCATTGGAGAGTCAAATGCATGCCTTCAGCACTTTTATCTAACTAGCGCCGAGCGTCATCTCGACCACCCAGCAGTCATGACACTCATCGAAAATGCTGAAGCGTCGCTGTTTGGAGAATCACGCCAGAAAAAACCTCAGCGCACCCAGAGTGTAAAATCAGTTTCGACCTGCAAAACATCGAAAAATGCGGTGGAGGCTCATTCGGCTTGACCAACGCTAAGCGGCGAATTGCTCGACTGCAGGAATAAACGTAAATCCCCGGCCGTTTGGCCTATCAACAGGTCTGATAGGCCATCATCATTCCAGTCTGTGGTGAGTACCTCCGATTGCTCACCGAACATTCGAATACCACTTTCTTCTGCAGTTAGAGCTTTAAAAGCCATACCTCCATTACCTAGCAATATGAGCCCCAGCCCCGCATCAAAACGAGACATTTCAGGCTGCAAAGACTGAAGATTCTGACCCATGAAAATATCGGCGTGGCCGTCTCCATTAAAGTCACTGACAGCAAGTGATATGACGGAAGTTTGCTGAGCTTCAAATGGAAGTGGTTGCCATTGAAAACGACCTTGATCATTCCAAAAAACTCCCGTTTCAAGAGTATTAACTTCAAGCCAGGCATCTAGTGTGGAAATCCCTTGAAAAAGTTCATCGACATGGGTCTTGGACATCCCAACATAGGTTCGATGTCGCTCTCTCACAAAGGGAAATGCGTTCCCCAAGGCAATGAGATCCCTGAGTGGTACCCACTCTTCGGATTCGGGCTCATAATAACTTTCAACAAGATCATAGCTTCCGTTGTTATCCAGATCACCGTGATACATTCGAATAGAATGATGGTTATGCCGCTGGTAATCTGTGTTCCTACCCCAGTTTCCCGCAAGCACATCCAGATCGCCATCGCCATCCAGATCTGCTACTTCCAATGCTGTCCAAAGCCCCTTTCTTGAGGCTAAACCTACTGCTTCTGTTTTCTCGGAAAAGGTTCCGTTTATGTTTTCCCATAATCGCAAGTTGCCCCATTCGCAAGCAACGATGAGATCCTGATCACCATCACCATCCCAATCCAATGATTTCGCGTCGGTTACCAACCCCATATCAAACCACAAACGACTTTGTTCCAGATGCAGCTTGTAGTGACCACGATCATTTTCATAAAGCCTTGAAATAGAGGGTTCAGGATACCTCCCTGGGTTCATTCGTCCCCCTACAAAAAGATCCAGATCACCATCTTTATCATGATCGATAAGTTCCAAGCAACCGGGAAGAGCGCGTTGCCCCGGCAACGCTTGAACCAGATCAAAGCGTTCCCCCTCCTTCTGATAAATGAGGACACTTGGCTGGGATCGGGTTGCCTTCAGTCCATTCTGAAATGCGGTGGTCATATTACTGATGGATATTGCCAATCGCATTTTCCTGTTATTACCCCTCCAGAAGATCAGATCTGTCTGATCCCCCACAGCAGAACCTTCCAATTTCAATGATTGTGCTCCCATGGTGACGGTCGCAGGGTGAGCTTGACCTTGGCCCATCGCCAGATCATCAAGACCGTCACCGTTCAAATCCCCTACCACGAACGAAGGGCCCCAACGATCCAGGTATCTTGGCAAAAGTGGCTGTAAGGTCATGGCTCCCTGCATGGGAGATTCCATGTGCTTTTTACTGAACAGTGAGACACTAGCTTCCTCAAACAAGGGAAGACCTTTAGCGAGCTTGGGCATACGGGGCTTTAGGGATCCTTTCACCTTGGGTTCCAGCAGGGTGTATGCTTTGTTGGGCTGAATATTTTCAATTTGACTGCATTGCCCCCCAGGCCAATCAATCTCCAATCGCATACCTACTGTCCCTTCAGGTGTTGCGAAAACCACAAGGTTTTCATCCGAAGATAAATATCGTCCGCCAGAAGAAACGACACGCGTTTGAATAATGGGACGAACGGAATGTGTCGCCACGAGTCGTAATCGCGCTCCTATCGCTTGAGGGTTTGCCGCACCACCACGCAATCGAACGCTGATTCTTTGACCTGTCGCGTTGTTTCGATAAATACTTGGAGATCGCTGAAGATTGTTCAGCACCACATCCAAATCACCATCACGATCCAAATCAGCAAGGCAAATCCCTTGAGAAATGCCTATCTCATCAAATCCCCATGACTTGCTCATATCTTCAAAGGTCAGATCACCTTTGTTACGAAAAACCAAATTGGATGTCTCCAGGGCGGGATACATTAAAAGGGTTTTGGGGATCCGGTTTTTGGGAGCCGAACGCATGGCCACCATGGCTGCAATGGTCGCATCCCCGTCCAGCAAATCATGATTATTTCCATTAGCCACCAATACATCATCCCACCCATCGAGATCCACATCCATGAACACAGTCCCCCAGCTCCATTCGGTGGCATCCAGACCGGCCATTCGAGCAATCTCAGCATAAGACCCATCTCCCCGATTTAAAAACAGGGTATTCCGCTGTGTTTGTGGTCGATCCAGGCCCATGGCGATGGATGGCTCCTCAATTCCCGTCTCATAATTGGCACGCTGCGTCTGACGTCTGGAATGCTTTCGACTCAACATCTCGACGATGAAAAAATCATCGTGGCCATCGCGATTGATATCCGCCACGTCTGCTGCCATCGAAGACCAGCTCGACTGACGCATAGCCAGATTGGACAACTGCTGAAAAACGCCCTCTCCTTGATTCATCCAGATTTGATCCGCACCATGTGCAAAGTCATTGCAAACTAGTAGATCCGGAAGTGTATCTCCATTGAGATCACGGAATAGCACTGACAATCCCCAGTAGCGGGGCGTCTTATCCAAAATTTGCCCTTTATCATCGCGGAAGCGTCCGCCTGTCCATGTTTGGTGCTGGAATGTACCGTCTCCGTTGTTGATGTAGAACCTGTCAGGTTCACCCACTTCCGTAATACCGGGCTTTCTGCCCGGCCCGTGATCGATTGCAAGGAACCGATCCTCTGGCAGCGCGTGAGGACGATTACCCCTCTGAACGACTCGAGGAGTCACTCCCGGCGGTAGATCCTTCCAGGTATTTTCACGGTAATGGACCACATAAAGATCCAGGTCGCCATCTTGGTCAGCATCCGCCATGGCCATTGACATCCCACCACCTGTGCGCGCAAGGCCGCTTTCACCGTGTTCGATGAAATTGGCCGAACCATCGTTGATAAATAGGCGCGTTCCCGTCCCGATACCATTTACCAACAAATCCAGATCACCGTCCCCTTCCACATCTGCAAACAAGGCCCCAGTGGAGGATTGACCTGCACAATCGGCGCCCCCGACAAGATCCAGCTCCTGAAATGTCCAATCACCGTTGTTCAAATGCAGATGATTGGACCCCTGAATCGTTGCAAAGTAGAGGTCGCAGTGACCGTCTCCATTGACATCCCCGGCGGCCACACCAGACCCATTTTCCAGTATTCTGTTCTGCTCGGCCGCTGAAGATGATAAATGGTTACGCCATGAGATACCCACTGCCTGCGGGGGAATGCGAGTAAATCCAGAGTTGAACTCAGAGGAGGTATCGTTGGCAGGGAAAGACCGTGCCGTATATTCAGTCTGCTGCATGTAATCCGCTGAATGAATCACCACAGTCAAGCCAAGCCACAGAAAACAAACCTTGCTGTAGCAGGCCTTGCGTTGAAGCCTGCAAGCTGCCATTTGCTTTTGTGAAAACTTGTTCATTAACAAGAATCTCTCAAATGGACTTTAAACTGGCAAACAGGAAGTCTCATGAGTCCGAAATGGTCTCCCAACCGGAGCGACTGACTGAAGACGTGATTCAGACCATATTTACCACACCAATAAACACTCAATTTTGCTTTGCAATAGCTCAAACCCATTTTAATAACAATTTTTTATTGTTTATTAATAATTTTTTATTGTTTTTGTTATTTTTTGAGCGAGGTTATTGCCATGGCAATTGAATTCAAACTGGATGTGGTGATGGCTGACCGTAAGGTGAAGCTGAAAGATCTAGCTGAACAAGTCGGAATTACCCTCGCAAACCTTTCGAATTTAAAGTGTGGAAAAGCAAAGGCAATCAGGATCAGCACACTGGAATCAATTTGTAATCACCTGGAATGTCAGCCAGGGGATATTTTGAAATTCGACCCTAGTGTCAAACCGGTGACCGGACATCAGTTCAGCGCTACCAGTATCGACTTGCCTGTGGATTTTTTGGATTGAGGTATACCAGGAAGTAGTGGTCCGAGTGGTCGGTGTGCGCAGAGAACAGCTGGATTGCTGATTATTTCGAAAACATAAAGGTTGCAGGGGAATCTAAAGAACCCAGAGGATTTGAAATCCCGGGGCGCTTATTCCTCAGCACGCTTTTTCTTGAGCCAATCCCGATGCACACGAGCTACCTGCCCCATGTAACCATTGCTCTTGTAATGCTGGGCCGCTCTGCTGATAAAGGAATAGGCTTTTTCACCATTGCCCCTGGACTCGTGATACAAACCAAGGTAGAGATGAGCATAGAAACTGTGGCGGATACGTGCCCCACCAATTGCAGTGCCTTGGTGAGCTGCCTTGAGGACGTTTTCTTCATCACCCGTTCCTTTGAACAATTGATAAACCTGCATC
>Ga0233432_10001344_pt1 | contig 23766 bp, 28 predicted proteins | sample SI_122_August201_6_FD_179870 | JGI IMG/M metagenome (GOLD analysis project Ga0233432, IMG submission 179870) | Seawater microbial communities from Saanich Inlet, British Columbia, Canada - SI_122_August2016_10_MG | ecosystem: Environmental > Aquatic > Marine > Inlet | place: Canada: British... | reverse complement strand
CCATTTAGTTCTACAACTCATCGCAAGCAGTATGTTACCGATCTTGAATACGAAGAGTTTATTATGAAATGGATAGATAGTCCTATTGAAAAGAACTTCCAATTCATTAATCAGGATAAGATAGAGGAATGTTTAGATGGTTTATATAACGCCTTTAGCGACGACCATGTGTATATTACTCCTAACGGCAAGTTTGGTGTATTGGATTTCGACCTACTTGGTAACGAAAGCTTTACGGAACTGGAATCCTTTCTAGAATATAGGCAATGGGCCGCAAAAGAAAAGAAAATCGGCGTATCAGATATATGCAAGGAATGCAAATACTTTGGTAAGTGTTTAACAGAGCATTATAAGTTTGTTTCATTTCCACCAAAAGTAAACGGATGCAACGGTTATTTTAATTTACTAGAATGGTATAATGAAGACGCAGTACGAGTATAGAGTACAGTATCAACAAGAGTATAGCAGAAAAGACGATCCTCATTTACGAAGTGTAGAAGACGGTCATCGTTATGCTATGTTTGAAAAAGGTAATCTACATCTCGTTAACGGAAGAACTTACATGTTCAGAGATCATCTTGGACAATATGTAAGTACATTTGTAAGTCAGTACTCGGATATAATAGATAACAATTTAGAGCCCGGTATAAAAAGGGCCGTACTTGAGTTACATGAAAAAGGTTACTTGACGTATACAAGTTGTCAAGGCCACGACGATTCCAGACACAGGTATATTGGAGTCGTATTTAACACAAAAGAGCAGAAGCAAGAGTTTATAGAAGAGGTTAGTAAACTTAGTTGTGATATTTACTGGTATGACAACGCAATAAATACAGTCGAAAGGCCAAAGAAACCAGTACCTTGGTGGTCTGATGCAATACACCTACATATAGTTTATGGTGATTTTTCGTTCGCTAATTCTCCTATTACAGACAGGAGAGATAAACCATACACAGACGAGCATCTTACGAAGTTTTGGAATATACAAATGAATCGCCAATACGAACATTACGAATCAATCGTATTTACGTTTGGTTATCCAATGGTAGAAAGAAACATGTGGGAAAGAGTTAAAAAGTTATTTTTCTATAATCACTACAAAGTCACAAGTGCATATCTAGATTTTTGTGATAAGGCACACTTACTAAAGGAATACGAGGCATAATGAAAGAATGGAAAATCAGGCAGCAATATTTCAGTATGGTCAACGGAGATGCAGAATATAGAGATGATCTAAACGGGGTAGAAATTAATTTAGTAGAAGGCGAAGATATTATTACAGAAGCAGTTCGTCATTTCGAAGAATACGTGGATGAATGGATATATCCGTCTAAGTCTTATGTCGTAGCTATTTGTTATGCTACATGGATTGAAGATAATTTTGACGAAGATTTCTATGAGACATTAAACGACCCAGAACTGTTACCGCACGATCCTCATTTCGTCCCTTATGACGAAGATCGGTACACATACGATGGTATTATTGATGCTATTGGTGAAGTCGATATGACTGGCATGGTACCGGACATATATGAATATTATAAAGAAGAGATTTTAGAGTCAGTGGGGTGAAATGGATTGGTATACGAGTATTAAAATAAACGGATTTTATCATTTCAATGACCCTAGTGTATTTACTTATTTAAAATGGTTTTACAAAATACCTACTGTAAAATATGAAAATTGCAGATACCCGATATTACATTGGCCAGTTGGAAGAATATTAATAAGATTAACACAAATGGCTGTATACAAAAAGTATTTAACAAATTATAAATTAACTTTTGGAAATGTTGACGCCTGGAGTGGTATTGATATTGGCACTGATAAATGGCATAATGATTCAATAGAAGGAGGCAACACATCTTTTCTTCTTTACTCATGTAATACAACAGAAGAAACAGGCGGTGGTATTCAATTTAGAACGCTTGGTGCGGGAAAAGTTCACACAGTGTATCCTAAAAAGTACGACATTATCGTTATAGATCAAGACTTAAAGTTTATGCATAGAGTTATCCCTCTCAAAAGAGACATAAATAGAGATGTAGCAAATATAGAATTTAATATAGAATTATGATGTGTGAAGGAAATGCTAAATGAATTTTGAAAAACTTTGGCCAACAGTGGTTGGATCTGGCAAATTTTATCCAACAGATCTAGCTACTCATATTTTTATGAATTATGATTTGCAGTCACCGCCTAGTGATGTTGGTGGTTACAATATTTTAGAAGACAACTCGACTGAAATGCAAAATTTTAAAAAAGTTGTTTACGATTGCTTCAACTCGTATTTAAAAGAAACTGTTGGCAAACAGATAAGTGATTGGAAACATCACGAAATGAAAGGCTGGATTACCGGTCACGGTGCAGACTATAGTATGACTATTCATAATCACTCCGGTGCGCATTTATCTGGGGTTTTTTATGTTATGGCAGAAGATCAAAAATCTGGTGGCGATATAGTATTTTCAGATCCAAGATCAAATGCTAATAGAGGCTATGACGAGTGGTTTGATCCCATGTTCAAAAGGTTCCACCATAAACCAGAAACTGGCGACTATATGATATTTCCAAGTTTCACGTATCATCATGTGAACCCGTACTACTCGTCATTACGAATATGTGTACCTGTAGATCTCTATTTGTACAGAGGTTAAAACATATAAATAGATGTAGTATCATAACATAAATATAGCAATCAAATAAATAAGGTTGTCAACTTAACTAAAATGGAGATAAAATAATGGCTTTCTCATACACCACAACGGTTACTAACCTGAAAGTTAAAGATCAGGTAAATAGCGAAGGCGATACTCTAACCAACGCTGTTGTTCAAACATACTGGAAACGCAAAGGAACGGATGCGGATGGAAACACAGGATCTTTCTCAGGCGCAACTCCTTTCACTGCGGAAAACGTGGCATCTGGTTCTTTCGTAGCTTTTGAAGATCTTGCAGAAAATACCGTAGTAGGTTGGATCAACGCAGTGATCGAAGGCGATCCAGAATATAAAGCTCACATCGATGGAGTTATTCAAGCTGAGATCGACAATAACAATATCACAGATATGAATCCACCGTGGGTAGAAGATGAACCAGAAGTTCAATCTGACGCCGATCCAGACGCACCAGCAGGTGACTAATGAACTATACTTGGGAAATACTCAAGCTCGAGACGCAAGAGGAAACAAGCTCTGACGGCACCAATCTTACAGATTCTATTGTAAGAATTGACTGGAGACGCAGAGCTGTTGACGACGACGGTACACAAGCAAGTTACAAAGGTGTTACCCACGTTTCAGCTTCAAGCACACTGGCTGAAGATTTTATTGCACTAGCTGCAGTACAAAAATCTCATGTTGTTTCATGGATTGAATCTAATATGTCAGATGGCGACGTTGTAATCATGAATAAGACTTTGCAGGATAAGATAAATACTAATAGAACGGCAAGGAGTTCTTTTAAACCTGCTTGGGACTAAGTGAATTTTATATTATGGAGTTAAAATGCATGATCTGTACACAGGCGGCTTAGCCACCTATGCCCTTAAAAGAGGCGGAACAATTAAACCGGTTATACTGCCGACAGAAGTTTTAGGATCTCACGGCGAGACCGGTTTAATGAATCCATCCATTTTCCTTCATAAAGGGAAGATTCTTTTAAACATACGCCACGTCAACTATATTCTCTATCATTCAGAAGGCAAAAAGTATCCTCACCAGTGGGGTCCTTTGGTGTATGTGCATCCAGAAAACGATGTATCTCTCACAACATATAATGTTATGTGTGAGCTTAATCATGACTTAGATCTGGTTAATGCTCAGCGAGTAAATACGTCTGCCTTAGATACTAAACCAACATGGAACTTTATTGGATTAGAAGATTGCCGACTATTTGAGTGGAATGATCGCTTATTCCTATGCGGGGTTCGTCGCGATTGTTATGATGACAAAGGCAAAGGCCGCATGGAAATGCAAGAGATTGAGTTTATTGACGGCGAATGGAAAGAAGTATCTCGCAATCCTATTCCTGCACCAAATGGCGACGAAAGCTATTGTGAAAAGAACTGGATGCCGGTAAATGATATGCCATTCCATTTTGTAAAATGGACAAACCCAACTCAGCTTGTAAAATACGATATTGAAGAAAAAACATGCGTAGATGTTGTTAATGATCCAGACAGATATGAAAAATACAGCCAATTTGATTTTAGAGGTGGTTCTCAAGTAATCCGCATCAATGAACAGCAGAGAATGGCTATTGTTCATGAAACAAATCTATTACGAGATCCTTTCCAAAGGAAGGACGGTTGTTATAATCACAGAGTTGTAATATGGGATAATGATTGGAACATTGTCCATGTATCGAGAAGCTTCCACTTCTTAGGAACATATTACGATCATGTAAAGAATACCGATTACAATATTGAGTTTGTAACTGGCGCTGCTATTTTAGATAAAGATATTCTAATTTCGTTTGGTTGGCAGGATAATGCAACTTATATATTGAGAATGCCACTTAAAGCATTTGAGAATTTCTTGAGAGGTTAATATGAAATTTGAAAACCTAAATTTGTTGAATGATGTTGTAATGGATTATGATAATCCTGAAAAGATATATAAACTTGCGTTTGAATATGATAAGCTTAAACAAGGTGCTGCAGCGTTTGGCTGGTATCTTCGTGCAGCAGACATGTCAAAAGGCGACACGTTTGAATCTAAATGGCTTCAATATAAATCTATTCTTCGTGGTGCTGCAATATTTGATAGAGCTGGGCATAGAGATCATACAACTGGTGGTTTATATAAGATGGCTATTCAAACCTTGCCTGATAGGCCTGAAGCGTATTACCTGTATTCTAAATGGCAGATGGACAGAAGTGATTGGAGAGAAGCTTTAGTATATTCTAAGATGGGATTGAATTGTAATCACGATCCTATTGTAGACCCTGATCTTGAGTATCCAGGTGTGCTTGGACTGCAATATGTAAATGCAATGTCTGAATGGAAAACAAACGGCAGAGATGATTCTAAGAATCTATTGTTTGATTTGAAATATAAGAATAAGCTTGATTCTGTTACAGATAATGAAGTGACCGGTGTTCTCAACAATATTGGGTACCCAAGTACGTTGACTTATACTCCAGAACTGCACGAGAAATGGAGATGGAAGTTTGATGGCCAAGAATCAATTGAAAGAAATTATTCAAGACATTTTCAAGATATGTTCGTTTTGGCCTTTACAAACGGTAAAAAACATGGTACATTTATAGAGATAGGTTCAGGACATCCTGAGCTTTACAATAATACTTTGTTGCTTGAGAAAGATTTTGAATGGAAAGGGTTGTCAATCGATAATTCAGAAAGATTTTGTTCTCAATTTTCAAGATCTAGAAATACAACTATCATACAAGCTGAAGCAGATAAGATTGATTACAGCATGTTGTTTAAATCAAATTGTGTAGAAAACTTTGTTGACTTTATAAGATACAACGCAGACTCTGCTTCTCTTACTGCTCTTCAAAATACTCCTTTTGATAAGTATGAATTTACAGTAGTTCAATTTCAGCATAACGCTTGCTGGTGGGGAGACGAGGTAAGAGCTAAGTCTCGTGAGATATTAGGTAAGATTGGTTATGTTTTATTAGTGCCAGATGTTGCTATTAACGAGACAGATAACTATGAAGATTGGTGGGTGCATCCAGGATTCCTTACACCAATCAATGAGAGAATGAAAGCTCCAGAAGATACAAACTTTGCTTGGAGATATATGATGAAGGAATATAGAGTATGAAACCAGTAATTGTCACAGGCGGATTTGATCCAATTCACTCAGGCCATATTGAATACTTCAAACATGCAAAAGAACTTGGCAGTATTTTATTTGTTGGTGTAAACAGCGATGAATGGTTAACTCGTAAAAAAGGTCGCCCGTTTATGCCACTTGAAGAAAGAATGGCAATCATTAAAGAGATTGGATGTGTTGGCCATGTCTTTTCATTTAATGACGATGACGATACTGCTATTGGCGCTATTGAGTATGTAAAAGAACAAGCACCAGGAAATTCTAAAATTGTGTTTGCAAACGGCGGCGACCGTACTAAAGACAATATTCCTGAGATGGTATTCGATGATGTGGAATTTGTTTTCGGTGTCGGCGGTGAAGATAAGAAGAATAGTTCATCATGGATTCTGTCGAACTGGGATAAACCAGAAACTCAACGCAAATGGGGTAAATATAGAGACCTAGATCAAAATGGGCATTGGAAAGTAAAAGAACTATCAATTGATTCTTCATTGAGCGACCAAAGACATTTTCATAGATCTGAGCATTGGCATATTGTTGACGGTGAACTAGAGATGATTCTTGAATTCTCAAACGGTTATAAGACTTCTAAGATCTATAAATCTGGAGAAAGTATTGATATTCCTCTTAATACTTGGCACAAAGCTACCAATGTGGGCGAGAATTCTTGTAAAGTGATCGAAGTTTGGATGGGAGATACTTTGTCTGAAGAAGACATTGAAAGAAGATAATCATGTTTCTTTATAAATAAGAATGAAATGTCTTTAATCCCAAAAAACAAGGAGAAAGCGAATGGCTTTTCAATTATCTACTGCGGTAAGAAACGCTACATTGTCCGCTATTGAGACTACAGTGGGAACAACACCTATTCTAACTATCTCAACAGATTCACCACCTACAGACTGTTCTACAGCAAACACAGGTACGGTTCTAGCTACAATGAGTCTACCTGCTGACTTTATGCAAAACCCAGCGAGCGGCGTAGTGCAACTCTCAGGCACTTGGCAGGACCTTTCTGCAGATGCAAGTGGTACAGCAGGACACTTCAGAGTTTTCGACAGCACAGGTACTACGTGTCATATGCAAGGTACTATTACAGCTACTTCAGGTGGCGGTGACATGGAACTTGATAACACAAACATCGCGGTCGGTCAGCAGATCCAAATTACAGCGTTTACAATTACTGCCGGTGGTGCATAAAAGGACTAGTTAAATGTCCGCAAACGGAGTATTCGCAGCCGCGATTGGATTTACTCTTGATGGTGAAGGCGATGTAAAGATTGTAGCAGAGTCGTATGGCGCTGTTAATAATCCAATCACTCCTACTTTCCAAGGGTCAGCAATTAATATCGTAGATGGCCAGCTTAACAGCAGCCTTGACTTTAGTCTCTATGCAGAATCTAAGGTCCGCGTTGGCGCGTTTGCTAGTACCGTAGATTACACAGCAGCTGCTTCAGGTAAAACTCTCGTAAATGGCGGAGCTAATAATCTAATTATTAGTTTCTCTCCAAGCGGTACTGAAGGCGATATCATTGTTGAAGGCGAAGCAGCACCAGTAGGAACCATTACATTTGGAGTCGCTGCATCTGCAAGCGTTCTTGTTGCTGCAACTTCTCAACCTATTACTGAATTTACATCTTCTAGTGCAGGCGAAGTAATTGTTAAGGGTATTGCTAATGTACCTCTTGATTTTACTACAAATCCACAGACAGAAGGTGATGTTCTTGTAGAGGACACTGGAGCCGGAGCTGCGATTGGATTTACTCTTGATGGTGAAGGCGATGTAATCATTACAGGTGGAGCAGCAGCCACGTTTAATATTACAAATGAATTTGCAGGCAGACATGTTTATCCTATATTCCCCAAAGCTAACAATGAAATATCATTTACGCTAGCTTCGACGGGCCAACTACCAAACCACGGTAGATTAAATCTTTCATACTCATTTGATTTCTCAGGTAGACTTGCCCAGTTTAGTTTAGGCGACGGAGGCGGTTCTATTGGATTCACCTTTAAAGGTAAGGGTGTTAATGTTACAGAACACATATACAGCAGAGATGGTGTAAATGGATTGGCGTTTATTGGAAACGGATATAACGGTGTTACCATAAACCAACCTGATAACGGTGTTAAATTGTTAGCCAATGGCACTACTGATGTAAAACTACTACGTTAGTAGTTTAATAAATAAAAGTAAAATACTCGGAGAAAAGCGCAATGGCAGCTACTTTTTACATAAAGCAGAATGATACGGCACCATCTATTGAAGCTGTCTTAACAGACTCGAACGATAGAGCTAGATCGCTGGCAACAGCATCTGCGGTTAGATTTCATATGAAAAGAGAAAACGGCGCTGTTGTGATATCAGCTGGCACAGGTTCTATTGTGAATCCTGGAAAGGGAATCGTGAAGTATGAATGGCAGTCCGGTGATACAAAAAATGTTGGTACACATACTGCGGAGTTTGAAGTTGAGTATTCTAACGGGCAGATAGAAACATTTCCCAACTCGAGCTATATCAAGGTAATTGTTAAAGGCGAGTTGGCGTAAGGGGATTAAATATGGCACAGCCAACATCAAGAGAAGAATTCACAGAATATGTCCTAAGAAAAATTGGTGCGCCGGTCATTCAAATTAACGTGTCTGATGAGCAGGTAGAAGATAGAATAGACGAGGCTATTTCTTTTTGGAGAGATTATCATTACAATGGAAGCCAATTAGTTTATCTTAAGCACCAGATTACTCAAGAAGATCAAGACAACGGATATATTACACTACCTCAGAAATTGCTAGGTATTCAGAAGGTATTTGATATTGGATCATCTATTTCTTCGGGCACAGGCATGTTTAATGTTAACTATCAGTTTGTACTTAATAACGTAAGAGACATTACTGGATACGACGTTTCATCGTATTACATGACTATGCAGCATATTGAATTTATGGCTGAGATTCTAGTAGGTAGACCTCTTATTAGATATAATAAACATATAAACAGATTGTATATTGATGCAGACAAAAGCAGAACTACTGTAGGGAACTATATCATTATAGAAGCTTACGACGTAATCGATGAAGATTTCTATGAAGAAGTTTGGACAGATCGTTGGCTGCAAAACTATTCTGCTGTTCTTGTAAGAGAGCAATGGGGTTTGAATCTTACTAAATTTAATAACATGCAACTTGTTGGCGGTGTTTCATTTAATGGAGAGCAAATTCTGGCGGAGGCACGAGAAGAAAGAAGAGCGATGGAAGAAGATGCCATTTCCTCGCTTCAACCACTAACGTACAACTTTATTGGATAAATCATGGCCACCAATGTTTTCTTCAGAAACTACGATAATTTCAACGAACAGAACTTAATCGACGATCTTGTTATCGAGTCGATTCAGATCTATGGCCTTGATCTTATCTATGTTACGAGATCTATCCAAGGTGAGGATAGCATCTTTAATGAAGACGATATGCCGTTGTATGATGAAACATTTAACTTCGAAGCTTATGTTAAAAATGTTGATGGATTTGAAGGTGAAGGCGATTTCCTATCTAAGTTTGGTCTTGAGATTAGAGACTCCGTTACCTTTACTGTTGCTATTCGTACATTTGAAAGATTTGTTACTAAAGAAGATCAAAATAAAGTACGACCTCTTGAAGGCGACATTATATTCTTCCCACTTAATCAGAAGATGTATGAGATTAAATTTGTTGAGCACGAGAGCGTATTCTATCAATCAGGCGCATTACAAGTATATGACCTACGCTGTGAATTAATCGAAGCATCAGGACAAAGATTCGATACTGGTATTCCTGATATTGATGATTACTTTACAATTAACAATATGGATGTTACAACGACCTCTAGATCTACACTTACGGCCGTTTCCAACACATCAAACTCATTCGCTGATAACCTATACATTGAACAGGCTGCAGACGATATTTTAGACTTCTCTGAAACAGACCCGTTCAGTGAAGTACTTGATATTCAGGATTCATAAAAATGGCAATAGCAAATTACTTCTATAATCAAACAACAAGAAAATATGTTGCCCTGTTCGGTACACTCTTTAATCAATTAAAGATTAAAAGAACAACCAACGATGGAACTGCATCACAAGATATCATTGTGCCTCTTTCCTATGCTCCATTCCAAAAAGTATTGGCAAGGGTACAGCAAGACGCGAACCTTCTTAATAGTAGAAGAGCGGCAATTCAATTGCCTCGCATGTCTTTTGAAATTACAAATATGTTCTACGATCCTTCTCGTAAGATAAGCACTACAAGAAAAGTCTACACAACAAGCGCAGAAGATAATGAAGACAATAGAAGCATTCTTTATTCTCCTGTTCCGTATAATTTAGACTTCTCTTTGTACATCATGACAAAGTATTCTGAAGATGCTACAAAGCTTCTCGAGCAAATCATTCCATTCTTTACACCTGATTGGACTGTAACTGCAAGAATGATGGATGATATTGATCCAATTGATATTCCCGTTGTTCTAAACGGTATTACCGTAGAAGAACTATATGAGGGTGATTTTGACACTCGCCAATCTGTTCTCCATACTCTTTCCTTTACACTCAAAGGTTGGTACTTTGGACCAGTCAAAGAGAAGAAAGTCATTAAATTTGTTGAAGCTAATCTATCATCATCTACCGCAACAGACGCTGAGTTCCAAGAACAAGTGCAAGTATATCCAGGCCTAAATCTTGATGGAAATCCTGTCACGCAGCCAATTGCTGCTGCACAAGGAGTTGCAACAATCGCAAATGGAGGAGTTTCTGGAGTTACAGTTATAAGTGATGGTGAAGGATATGACGCTAACAACCTTCCCGGAGTTGCAATTACTCCTGCTTCTATCGTAACGGCAACAGCATCAGCAACAGTTACAAACGAGCTCATTACTTCTATAAACCTAACGGATACTGGTGGATACTATTCAACAGTTCCAAATGTTTCTATTTCAAATCCAGATGGGCCTGCTCAGCTGCCGGAAGCCACGGCTAATGTAAATGCTGGCATAATTGATTCTCTTGCGCTTACTGAGGGCGGAAGATACTATGCATTGCCCCCAACAGTTACTATTGCTCCGCCTCCATCTAACTCGCCTGTATTTAAATTTGGAGATGACGCGCTTTATCATCAGTCTAATCCTACCACAACAACAACACTTGGAAATCCGAGTTCAGACATAGATACTGGAGCAGATGACGGCTTTGCTCTTGAGTTTTGGTTCTATCCATTCAACGCTATCGGAAACAGAGTAATTCTATGGGGTGATAGATGGAAGGTGTGGTACAATTCATCAGCAGTGATTTACTCGTTTGGACCGAACAATATTTCATTAAACCAGCCTTTAAACATGAATCAGTGGAATCATATTCGCATTGAACATGTTAACGTTCTGGCAAGAATTACAGTAAACGGAGTTGTAAGTAATTTACAAAGTCCAGGTGGTGGAGCTATTAATAGAACTTTCCAAGTTATCAGAGCAGGTGCCGATCCAGCTCCTTCTAGTTCTATCGCATCAACATCTGTGAATGATGGTTTTTACGGCGCTATCGATAATGTTACTTTTGATGCCATTACAGAAATTACTGCAAACACAGTAATACCAACAGTTGCTTCTACTGGTAGTTTTGCAGAATATAATTTTGACAAAGATCTTGCAACAGCAAATGCTACTGTAACAGATGGCGAAGTTACTGCAGTTAATCTTATAACAAGCGGTTCAAACTACAATTCTCCACCTGATGTCTCTTTCAGCGCTGCAACAGGAAGCCCAAGCGATTATGCTGCTACCGCAACTGCTAATGTTAACAATGGTGTGGTTGATAGCATAACTGTTACTGACGCCGGAAAGTTTTATGTGAATCCAGTAATTACAATAGATCCTCCTGCATCTAACACAGCTACAGCGACGGCTGCTGTCGATGTTAACGGAAATATAAGTAGTATTACAATAACAAATGCTGGTAAGGGTTACCTTACGGCTCCATCTGTTACGATAGAAGCCCCAGCAAACAACACTATTTGGTATCAAGATATTGAAGAAGACGACGACTGGGGTGTCATTAGTGTAGTGGTTGATTATGAGGAATAAAGAATGTCAGATGATAGAATTGCTCAAAGCCTAGGGTTAACTCCTCTTAAAGAAGTTAAAGAGGAAGAAAACACCGCTCCTGCGATAATAGAAGAACCGACTCCTCCTGCGATTGTTAGCGAGGGCGATGACGAGAATCTTCGTGATTTAGAACAGGTACGACAAAATATACAAGGTGTTATGGAAACAGGTGAAGAAGCAATGAGAGAGATGCTTGAGATTGCAAAACAATCAGAACAGCCAAGAGCATTCGAAGTTGTTTCTACGTTAATGAAAACTATGCTAGATGCTAACAAAGACTTTGCAGATATTTCAACTAAGAAGAAGTTTGCAAAAGAAGAATTAGACGCTCCAAAGCAGCAAGAAACAAATATTACAAATAACAATCTAATAGTATCAACAGCAGATCTTCTAAAAATGATTAAAGGCGACAACGATGTTTGAATTGATGAAAGGTTACCTCGGTAACACTAATCTAAAACGCGTCGGAGAACAGCTTGAGTGGACACCTGATCTTCTTAAAGAGTATATGAAGTGCGCAGACGATCCTATTTACTTTGCAAAAGAATATATTAAGATTGTTCACGTTGATAGAGGATTAGTTCCTTTTGAAATGTATGATTATCAAAAAGAAATAGCCAACAAAATCTTTAACAATCGTAGAGTTGCAGTTCTTACAGCTCGTCAGTCCGGTAAAACAACAACAGCAGTTGCAGTAATTCTTCATTACATATTGTTTAATGAATTTAAAACAGTAGCTATTCTCGCAAACAAAGGAGATGCCTCCAGAGAGGTTATGGCACGAGTTAAGTTGGCTTATGAAGCACTACCTAAGTGGCTACAGCAGGGCATAGAAGAGTGGAATAAGGGCAATATAGCATTAGAAAACGGGTGTCAGGTGCTAGCTGGTACTACATCTTCTAGCGCAATTCGTGGTAAATCTGTTAACTTTCTATATCTAGATGAGGTCGCCTTCATCGAGGGATATGATGAGTTCTTCGCTTCAGTATATCCAACTATTTCATCCGGTGAATCTACAAAGCTTTTGATGACTTCCACACCTAACGGTTTGAACCATTTCTGGAAAACGTGTAAAGGCGCTGAAGAAGGAACAAACGGTTATCAATTCATTAAAGTTATGTGGAATGATGTTCCTGGTCGAGGTGAAAAATGGCGCAAGGAAACAATGGAATCGCTTGACCATGATCAAGAAAAGTTCGAACAGGAATATTGTTGTGAGTTCTTAGGATCTTCTGGTACTTTGATATCAGGATCTAAACTTAAAGAAATGTATCCAGAGCAACCTATTTTAAAGAACGAAGGATTCATACAATATAAAAGACCTGAAGAAGGCAGAAACTATGTTATCACTGCTGACGTTGCAAGAGGAAAGGGTCTAGACTATTCTACATTTAATATTATAGATACTACAGAAATGCCTTATCAACAAGTAGGTGTCTTCAGAGATAACTTAATAGGACCGGTAGACTATGCATCGGTATTGTTTAGAATTGGTAAGCTTTACAATGAAGCTGCAGTTCTAGTAGAAATAAATGACATCGGAGAACAAGTATCCGATGTTCTTTTACTTGATTACGGATATGAGAATTTGCTTTATACCGCGAATAATGGAAGAAGCGGAAAAGTTCTAACTGGGGGTTTTGGTAAACGAGTTGATAATGGAATTAGAACTACAAAACTTGTAAAAGGAATAGGTTGTTCAATGATCAAGATGTTGATCGAACAAAACCAACTTATTATTAAAGATTATGATACCATTCAAGAATTGAACCGTTTTTCTAAGAAAGCTAATTCATTCCAAGCTGAGCCTGGATTTCATGACGATCTTGTTATGAATCTAGTTATTTTTGCATGGATGACTGAACAGCCTTATTTCAAAGACTTAACGGACATAAATACTTTAATCAAACTTAGAGAAAAAACAGATGAGCAAATTGAAGAAGAAATGTTACCGTTTGGATTTGTTGATGATGGTGATAATACACCGGGTTTTTGGGACGACGACGGCCTTAGATTATGAGCTCTTAATCAAATAGTCATTTTTATAAATAGAAACAGTGATATACGAAAAACAAAAAACGCGTTTCTAAATACATAAAGGAGAAAAATATGGCTTTTTCCGTAAGTCCTTCCGTTATTGTTCGCGAAGTGGATGCGAGTGCGGCGGTACCAGCCATCGCAACACCACCTGCAGCAATCACTGGGATCTTCCAATGGGGCCCAGTAAACGACCCAATTCTAATCACAACAGAAGATGAATTAGTAGATCGCTTTGGTGCACCTACTTCAGATAATTATGAAACATGGTTTGCTGGTGCAGACTTCCTTTCATATTCAAATGCATTGTATGTTGTTCGTGCAGATAATGGCTCAACAAAGGCGGATCACACGAAAGTAGTGCTCGACGGTAATAATGACATTATCGTAGATCAAACAAATTACGGTGTATTCCAAGCAGCCCATGTGGGTTCGCGTGGTAATGACCTAGAAGTCGCATACGTTAGCGCCGATGGATATCAAACAGACATCGCAGCTGTAGGCGATATAACCGCAAACAGACCTTCAAATACACAAATCGCTCAAGAGTTTAGTTTTAACTCTAACAGTGTTGTAATTGAAGTTGCAAATACTGCTCAGCTTACTGGTGTTTCAGCAGGCGATGTTCTTACAGTAGGTAACGCTTCTGTAGGTTATGCCGAAATGCAAGTTGCTACATTCACAGAAGCATCAATCACAAATGCTGGCGCAAACACTGATCCAGCTGCTACGGATGATGATTTTGTACAATACTATCGCTACACAATCACGTTTAGCAATAGATATCCACTAGCTGAAGAAAACCTTAATAAGGTAAGCTTCGTTAAAAAGTGGAAGCACGCAAATCTATTTGGTAAAGCACCAGATGCAGGACACCTGCATATTGGAGTAATCGATGCAGGTGGCGGAATCACAGGAACTGCTGGTACAGTTCTTGAAAGATTTGAAAACGTTTCATCATCTGTAAATGCTACACTTCCACAGGGTACATCAAACTACTACAAAACAGTTATCGACAACTTCTCAAAGTGGGTAGATGTTGCTAATACTGCGCCGATTGGTACTGCATCTACAAGCATCTCTAAATACGAGAGACTAGGTCAAACAGCAACTGGTACTGTAGGTTCAGATGCACAGACAGAGTCAAATGCTTCATTGGCTGCATACGGTTTTGCTGTAGATACTCTAAAGAACTCAAACGAAATTGACATCAGCTCAGTTATCGTAGGTAAGAGTGACGATTCTGCACAAAGAGCAAACTACATTCTATCAAACGTTGTAGAAACTAGAAAAGACTGCGTAATGTACGTGTCTCCTTCTAAAGAATCAGTGGTTGATGAACTTAAAACAAACACTAAGCTTACAAATGTAATCGCACACAGAAACAAGATTCAAAACAGCTCATACGCATTTATGGATTCTGGTTATAAGTATCGTTACGACAAGTATAATGACGTATATCGTTATACACCACTATGTGGCGATATGGCAGGTCTAGCATCTCGTGTAGAAACTTGGGAATCACCAGCGGGCTTCCGCAAAGGATTGATTAAGAATGTTATCAAACTAGCATTCAACCCAAGCAAACCACAAAGAGATCAGCTATATAGCTCAGACATTAACCCAGTAATGGCTCAAGCTGGTTCAGGCATCATGCTCTTCGGAGACAAAACAATGCTTGGTCAAGCATCAGCATTCGATCGTATCAATGTACGTCGTCTATTCATTGCTGTGGAGAAATCTATTGCTACTGCAGCTGAGAGCTTCTTGTTCGAACTAAATGATGAGTTTACGCAAACTCAGTTTAGAAATATTGTCGATCCATTCTTACGTGACATCCAAGGTCGTAGAGGTATTATCGACTTTAGAGTTATTTCTGACTCGAGAGTGAACACTCCTGAAGTGATTGACCAAAACAAATTCCGCGCAAGCATCTTTATCAAACCAGCACGTTCTATCAATGTTATCGAACTTACCTTCGTAGCAACAAGAACGGGTGTTGAGTTTGACGAGATTGTTGGTCAGTTAACGTAATAAATAGATTAAAAAGGAGAAAAGATAATGGCATTCAATATCAACCAGTTCAAATCAGAACTCGTCGGTGGCGGTGCACGTCCTACGCTTTTCCAATGCCAAATCACTAACCCGATTTCACCAGCAGCAGACATTAAAGTACCATTCATGGTACGAGCTGCTGGGATTCCGGAATCAGTTGTAGGCCAATTTGTCGTACCATACTTTGGTCGCCAAGTTAAATACGCAGGTGATAGAGTATTCGCGGATTGGACAGTCACGGTCATTAACGATGAAGACTTTGCTATCAGAAACGCAATGGAAGCTTGGTCTAACGCAATCAACTCGCACGATTCAAATACTAGGGCATTGCCACAGGACTACAAATCAACTGGACAAATTACACAGTTCAGTAAGGACGGTAGTCCTCTACGTACTTATATCTTCGAAGGCATGTATCCAATTACAATTGATGGTATCGCGATGGATTGGCAGCAAACTGACTCAATCGAAGAATTTAATGTTACATTCCAGTATGATTTGTGGAGAGTTGAAGGCAATACCGGCATCCCCACTACTTAATGCTATATAATGAAGGAATAACCCTGTGAAGATATTTGGCTTTGAAATAAAAAGAGAAGGCGAAGAGGACGGCGTAAAGCAACCCGTCTCCTTCGCCGAACCTATTAACACTGACGGTGCGATTACCGTCGGCAATGCTATGGGCGGGTTCTATAGCACACTTCTTGATATGGAAGGTGCTGCTAAAAGTGAATCAGAACTCATAACAAGATATAGAAACGTTGCAGCACAACCCGAACTTGCTCAAGCAGTCGATGAGATTGTAAACGAAGCGATCGCGGTTGACACTGACAGCGAAGTAGTTCAAATTGTCCTTGACGATACAGATCTACCTGATAAAGTAAAAGATAGAATTATAAAAGAATTTGAAGACATTCTTACTCTTTTTGATTTCAGCGCTAATTCTTACGACATTTTCCAAAGATTTTATGTCGATGGTAGATTAAACTATCATGTTATCATTGACAACGACAACTTAAAAGAAGGAATCAAAGAGCTACGATATGTAGATCCTCGTAAACTAAAGCTTATCAGAGAAGTTGATAAGAAAGGTAAAGACGAGCATTCTGGCATTCCTGTTAAAAAAGTAAAGAATGAGTACTATATGTACTCAGAAAATGGCTTTACTTCAGAAGCAAATACACCTAATGGTTCTGGTACTCAAGGCTTTAAGATTGCAAAAGACTCTGTTGCAAGAGTTACTTCTGGACTAATGAATGAAAACAATTCTCTGGTCCTTTCATATCTGCACACGGCTATTAAACCTTTAAACCAGCTAAGGATGCTTGAAGATGCGACAATCATTTATACTCTTACGAGAGCTCCTGAAAGACGAATCTTCTACATTGACGTTGGCAATTTACCTAAATCGAAAGCTGAGCAGTATCTAAGAGATATGATGATCCGCCATAAGAATAAGTTGCAATACAACTCTTCTACTGGTGAAATCAGCGATTCTCGTAAAATGATGACTATGACTGAAGATTTCTGGTTCCCACGTCGTGGTGGTGAAAGATCTACTGAGGTTGATACATTGGCGGGCGGTACTGCTCAAGCACTGAGCACAGATGAGAATCTGCAGTACTTTCAACGTAAACTTTATAAGTCGTTAAAGGTTCCACTATCTCGTCTTGAGCCAGAAACAATGTACTCATTTGGACGAGTTTCAGAAATTACTCGTGATGAATTGAAGTTTTCTAAATTTGTAAAGCGCTTAAGATCTCGCTTTTCAACTTTATTTACTCATGTTCTTGAGAAGCAAGTAGTTCTAAGAGGACTTATGACTCCTGAAGAATTTGCCGAGATTAAGAACTTCATTCGTTATGACTTCGTTCAAGATAACTATTTCGAAGAACTAAAACAAGCTGAGATTATCAAAGAGCGTATGGCAACACTTCGTGACGTTGAGGATCATGTTGGTGTTTACTATTCTCGCGAATGGGTAATCCGTAATGTTCTTATGATGTCTGAAGAAGAAATGAAAGAGATGAAAGAGCAGATCGACCAAGAGACAAAAGAAGCACCTGAAGAAGAAGTGCCAGACGAGCCTCAAGAATCAGTCAAGTCCTCGAATAACATAATTGAATAAATAAATTACAAATAAGTTACAAATAAATTAAAACCAGGAGAACAGAAATGAAATCCTTTAAACAAATGATGGCAGAGGTAGCAGAGCCAAAGAGCCCAGAAGAAAAGCGCTTTAAGGATCAGCATGTCATTCAAAAATTCGATCATCCGGCTGCAGAAGATAGCCAATTTACTGGTGAAATTACTGGTAAAACAAAGCAGAAGCGTCTCGCCGATCAAGAAGGTGATGCGAATTATGACAAAGCCTATTCTCAAAGAAAAAATGGCACAGCCAAGCTTGAATCTGTAGAAGAGGAAGCTGATCAGCTCGATGAGATCTCAAAAAAGTTGGCAGGTCGTTATATTAAAAGGGCGCAAATGGATACAGCTCATGCTGGTGACCAAATCGCAACAGGAAGTATGGGACAAGCGGGTGCATCTCCTGATGTTAAAAAAGGTTATGAGAAGCAACGCCAAAAAGGTATTTCTAAACTCATTCGTCGTCGTGCAGGAACAAAAGATGCTGTTGCTAAACTAACAGGAACTGCGAGAGTTAACGCAAAAGAGGAAGTCGAGCTTTCAGAAAATCCTATGGAAGAAAAGCCAATGATGATGAATGCTCTGCGTGCTATGTCACATAATATGCAAGGTATCGCAAAGTATGTCCAGTCAACAAATGATCCAGAAGAATGGTTTCAAAACAAATTAGCTGGTGTTGCTAAGGAAATGCAAACTCTTTATAGCTATGCAACTGCTGAAACAATGACAGGTATGGCTACTGAAGAAACTGTTGTTGAAAATAAACCAGCTTCTATTATGAAAAAACTTGCTAAAGCATCAGCAGGTTCAGAAAAAGGTAAGAAAGCTGTTACTTTGAAAAAAGCTCCTTGGGAGAAAAAAGAAGAAACAGAATTAACTGACGAAGAATTATCTGCAAAGCAAAAGAAACTTGACCACAATAAGAATGGTAAAATTGATGGGCATGACTTCGCAATGCTTCGTAAAAAAAAGAATGAAGAAGTAGCGCTTGATGAAGCTGTTAAACAAGGAAACATGAAACTGAGAGATGGCTCTTCAGTTAAAGTTTCAAAACAAGATGCGGGTCTTATTAATCAAATGATGAACGACCTGAACTCTGTAAACCGTCGTAAGATGGAAAAAGTCATGATGAATGATAAAGCAGGATTCGAAGAAATTGTAGGGTTCGCGAGAGAAGCTCTTTAATGGCTTGGGTGACTGTGTAGTTTTTTTATAAATAAACAAGATAGATATAACAAGGATATAAAAAGATGAGACTGATTACTGAAGTTACCGAAGAAGCACAAGTTGCCGTCGAAATGAATGAAGAGACTGGTAAGAAGTCTTACTTCATCGAAGGTATCTTTATGCAAGGTGATATCAAAAACCGTAATGGGCGTATCTATCCTACACAGACTCTTGAAAAAGAGATGGTTCGTTATCAAACAGACTTTATTGAAACCAAGCGTGCGCTTGGAGAACTTGGGCACCCAGATGGTCCTACAATCAATGGTGATAGAGTATCACACCTTATCACTGAGATGAAAAGAGATGGATCAAACTTTGTTGGTAAAGCTAAAGTTCTTGGCACACCAATGGGTAACATTGTAAAAGAATTTATGGATGAAGGCGTAAAAATCGGCGTTTCGACACGCGGCCTTGGTTCTGTAAAACCAACTAAAGATGGTATTATGGAAGTACAAAACGATTTTCACCTTGCAACTGTAGATATTGTTACTGATCCTTCTGGTCCTAACTGTTTCGTTAACGGCATTATGGAGAATACTGAATACTACTACGATATTGCTTCTGGACACTGGAGAGTTCAAGAATCAATTGAGCAAGTAATTGAAGAGATCCAAGAAGAAGTTGAAAAACAAGTAAGAAGAGTTGTCCATCGCGTTGATGAATCTACGGCAGCACGACTGTTCGAACGCTTTGTGAATTCACTTAGAAGTTGAGAATTGTATAAATAATACTCATATAGCAGATCCAATGAAAAAGAGGAGAGAACATATGTCAAATGAGCTAGACGAAAAGTTCGTTGCCGACCACTCAGGTGGAGAAGGTGTTCCAGCAGCAGAAGTTGCGGGCGCAGTCTCTGGAGCCGGTGGCACGATTAAAAAGAAGAAAGCAGACGTAAAGAAAAAAGTTGATGCGTCCGCCGAAAAAATTTCTACACCTACACCAGGTATGAAAGAAGAAGCTGAAGCAGACGTAGTAGCTGAAGCCGAAGAAGTGGTAGAAGAAGTTATTGAGATTGAAGAATCAATTGAAACTATCTTCGAAGGCATGGACCTAACTGAAGAATTCAAAAATAAAGTAACTTTGGTGTTCGAAGCGGCTGTTAACGAAGCTGCCACGAAGAAAACTGAAGCGGCTGTTGCTGAGCATGTTGAAAGACTTGAAACAGAAATGAGCGAGTCTGTTGATACTTCAGTAAACAACATTGTTGAAAATCTTGACTCATACCTCGACTACGTAGTAGAAGAGTGGATGAAAGAGAATGAGGTTGCTATCGAAGCCGGTATTAAGGTTGAAATTGCAGAATCATTAATGACAGGCTTGCGTGGATTGTTTGAAGAGCACAACATCGAAGTTGATGACGAAACAGTCAATATTGTTGAAGGCTTGGAAGCAGAGGTTGGCGAAGCAAAAGCTACTGCTAACAAAGCAATCAACGAAAACGTAGAGTTGTCAAAAGAAATCGCTTCTCTTAAAGCAGAGCGCATCTTCGACGAAATGACCGAGGATCTTACACTTACAGAAAAAGAAAGATTCAAAGTATTGTCGGAAAAGCTAGACGTCTCTGATGTTGAAGAGTACTCAGACAGCTTATCTACACTTAAGGAATCATTCTTCAAGAAGAAGACTCCGGTTGTAGAAGAAGTTGCGAGCGAAGATGAAGAAGAGATTATTACAGAAGAAACAGTAGTTAAGAAACCAGTTTCTGACTATTCATCTGTAAATGCTCTAGTTGAGGCTCTTAACGCAAGATCAACGAAATAGTAATGAAACTTTAACTTTTATAAATACATCCAGAGACTTTATTAAAACAAGGAGATAGAAATCGATGGCACAGTCAAACTATCAAGCACTTGTGGAAAAGTGGGGCCCAATCCTTGAGCACAGTTCTTTTTCACCTATCAAAGACAACCACAAGAGAGCGGTAACTGCCACTATTCTTGAAAACACAGAGAAAGCATTGCTAGAATCTGGCGACCGTCAGATGTCAATGAGCTCTCTACTTACAGAGGCACCTGCAAACGACGCAGGTACAGGCGGTTTTGGTTCAGGTTCAGGAGCAGGTGGTCCAACTGCCGGTTATGACCCAGTACTTATTTCACTTGTACGTCGCGCAATGCCAAACTTGATCGCGTATGACATTGCTGGCGTTCAGCCAATGACAGGCCCAACAGGCTTGATCTTTGCAATGCGTTCACGTCAAACATCACAAGCTGGTACTGAAACATTCTACAATGAAGCAGATACTACATTCGCAGGTGCAGGTACGCAAGCAGGTACTATCCCAGCAACTGATTCAGCGAATACTTCGTTGTTCAATACAGGTGCAGGCATGGGTACAACTGAAGCTGAAGCACTTGGTGACGGTAACGGCACAAACTTCGCAGAGATGGCGTTCTCAATCGAGAAAGTATCAGTAACTGCGAAATCAAGAGCGCTAAAAGCAGAGTACACAACTGAATTGGCACAAGACTTGAAAGCAGTTCACGGTCTTGACGCTGAAACAGAATTGGCGAACATTCTACAGTCTGAAATCCTCGTGGAAATCAACCGTGAATTGGTTCGTACAATTTACTCAACAGCTAAAACAGGTGCAGCAGCTACAGCATCTGCTGGTGTATTCGATCTTGACGTCGATGCAAACGGTCGTTGGTCAGTTGAGAAATTCAAAGGGCTTATGTTCCAAATCGAACAAGAAGCGAATGCTATCGCAAAAGGTACACGTCGTGGTAAAGGTAACATGGTTATCTGTTCTTCAGACGTTGCTTCAGCGTTGCAGATGGCCGGTGTACTTGATTACGCACCAGCAATTGCAGGTAACTCACTAGAAGTAGACGACACAGGAAACACTTTCGCAGGTGTTCTTAACGGTCGTTACAGAGTGTATATTGACCCATATGCAGGCAGCAACTACATGGTTGTTGGTTACAAAGGTTCAAGCGCATTCGACGCAGGCTTGTTCTACTGCCCATACGTTCCACTACAGATGGTACGTGCAGTTGGTGAGAACAGCTTCCAGCCAAAAATCGGGTTCAAAACTCGCTACGGCATGGTTGCAAACCCATTCGCACAAGGTACAACTCAAGGTTTGGGTGCTCTTACAGCACAATCAAACGAGTACTACCGTGCGGTACGAGTTACAAACTTGTTCTAATAAAAAGAAGTCGGGTCAACCGAACGAAACTGGGGAGCTTTTTAGCTCCCCTTTTTTTATTATGTGAATTAGCTGTTTAGCAGTAAGTGATTTTGTGTAGTTACTTATCACTTCTCTTCTACTGTAAGCATCCATGCGTTGAAGTCAGAGGGGGACATGTAGTCCTCAAGCACCCTCTCAATAGCCTCAAGAATACTGGCATCATCATTGTCTAGGCATAGTTTATAGTGCCTCATTAAAGACACGACAACTAATTCATCTTCGTAGTCATCAACTAGATTCTCTAACATCTTTTCAAAACATGAGGTGATCTTACCTGCTGCATCACGGGTTGCGTTATAGTCACTCATAACTTTTCTCCATTATAATCTTTTACTCCATGCTTATCAATGTCTTTTAGAATCAACAGTAGCATCTTCTTTACATCTTCAATACTATCACCGGTCACATTGGCTGGTTTCTCTGTCCAACCAGGACCATCATCCATCTCATAGTATTCATGCACAGCGTAGTGACCTTCTTCCCCGAGAACAGGCTCATCATGCTTGTGATACATTAGTTGGTAGTGCCAGTGGCTCATTTGATAATCCAATCAGTTGTCATTCGTCCATATCCACAAAATCAAGAACTTTGTTATATTCAATCACGTATCCACACGCACGAAGGAAGTTCTGAAACTCTTCTAACACTTGATCAAGTGTGTTCTCATCATGAACTTCCATCTCGATCTTAACACGATCTTGGTTAGCGTATCGTTCGGTCTTAATAAACTTCATCCCCTATCCTCTAATACGTTCTTCAGTTCTTTCATCTTACTTCTCCATTACAAAGTTTCTTTAATTCAGCTAAGATACTTTCAAGTCGCATAGTGTGTTGAGTTCGACATGACCTAATAACAGTGGGTCGAAACTCTTTGCCCTCCGAATTTTCTTCAACTGTGTCAAGAATGTCAAAGAGCTGTTTTACAAGCGTGTCATATTTTTCAGATTTGTTCATTTAAAATTCTCCAGCTGTAAGGAAGTCCAATACAAGATTAATGGCAAGGTCGAGGCTTTCTGCTGAAAGCTCTATATCATTTCTTTCAATCGCCATATTAAAAGCAAAGGCAACATCTTCGTATGTGGCATTTGTGTAAATTTCATCATAGTCCCAGTATGTGACCGTAAAGGTTACGCCATCAACTCGCATATAAAATAGCATACTATCATCACCACCGTCGG
>Ga0233432_10001343_pt1 | contig 23768 bp, 37 predicted proteins | sample SI_122_August201_6_FD_179870 | JGI IMG/M metagenome (GOLD analysis project Ga0233432, IMG submission 179870) | Seawater microbial communities from Saanich Inlet, British Columbia, Canada - SI_122_August2016_10_MG | ecosystem: Environmental > Aquatic > Marine > Inlet | place: Canada: British... | reverse complement strand
GTAGTAGGAGTAAGTTCTTCATTTTCTTGTTGTAGCTCTGCAAGCTCTTGTTTTAAACGTTTCTTCTCTTTAGACAATTCCATCGCAAGATTGCGAGCTCTACTTTCAGAAGAGACTTCTTTGTATTGTTCTTGTGTCGTTGTATCGTCTAAATTTTCCAAATCAGTCCCAGAGGTTTTCATAATATTTTCCAAATAACTTAAATCCGTTTGTCATTCGTTCTTGATGTGCTGCTTGACCTTCTCTATCTTCCCATACAAGTTTAAGACCAAAAGGGCTGTCAGGATCTTTAGATTCCTCTGGACCCATTTCTCTGTACTCGTAATAGTCACCTTCCCAGTCGTCTCTGCTCTTTTGTTCGAATGCCCAAATCATTTCATCTAATACATAATCCCAACGGTCAAACCACTTAGGATCAGTTTCAGATTTTTTAGTATACGCTAATAGTTCTTCCTTTGTTGGTCGTAACTTTGTAGGAACATCTTCAGGATACACATACGGAGCGCCGTGCTTGGTTGCTTTGAGTTGTATCAGCATAGGTAGGACAATATGTGCAAGGGTGTGATCCATACTCCATGTATCTGGCGGATCAATTCGCACTTTAATCTTTTGTGTGCGCCTGTCGAACCAAATCCAGTTGAACACATCATACACCTTTTGTATTCCATCTTCAATTGCTTCTAGTACATAATCTTCATAATCTTGATTGTCTGGCCAGTCTAAATAATCATACTTTTTATTCATATGGTTGCTGTGTATGTTGCAGATCAATCTATTAGGATATCCGCCAATTTTAACTTTCATGAAGTCCCCTAATTTTAATATCCTTTGGCTTGGTTGAGTCCCACTCACCGAATATACCTGGCGCCTGTTCAGCAGCTTGTTCCATATAGTATTCACCCGGGTAATGCTTGAGGCAACGATATGCTTCTTTGCGAATTTCTTTTGGAACTCTCGGAGTCTTCTTAGGATCCATTAAGTCTACTAGGAATTGGCGTGTGTAGTTAACTGCATTCCTTCTTTCATTTGGCATTGTCATCCTTTATCCTCCATCGTGCTTTTTAATGTAGCCAAGACGTTTTCAAGTTTGATCAACATATCAGTACGGGCACAAACTATTTGAACTGGTCGGTGTACTCTACCTTCATCAGTTTCTTCAGTGGCGTCAAGAAGACTAAACAACTCTCTAACACTATCTTTCAAGCCAGTCAACTTCTTCTCACCAGATAAGGCTCTTTCAGCCCATTCTTCTTTAGAGGCGGCCTCGATCTTATAGCTCATTTAATAATCCAGTCCATATTCATCCAGTCTGTATCTTCTGGCATTATCTCAACTTTGTCGCCGTGAATTTGTTGAAGCTGATCCCAAATACCAGCATTGTTCATTCTCAGTGTGTACGCCGCTGATGTAAGGTTACAACAACGATATCGAGACCCACTAGAACCATAGAAGTAGTAGAATGCTTCGTCCTCTTCTACCTTTGTAATGCCACTGTTCATACGCCAACTGTCGCCATCTAAGTAACCGCCAGATGTTCCAACAAGAAGACGATAGTGAGGATCATCGCCTTTCATCTTGATAACTACCCAGTTGTCACAAGTGTAATCATTCATAATAATCTACCTTAAATTGTACAACTATTATAGCAGGTATTTTTTATATTGTCAACTATTGATTAGTAAATTTTGGAAATTGTTTTTCAAACTCAAGGGCATGTTCTTTCAGTTCAAAATAGAATGTGTGTTCGTAGACGTTAGTCCACGTATTCATTTTCCATTGATGTCGTTGTAAATTTCTTCTACACCAAGTCTTTCCTTGTGTGTCTAAGTCGCTGTGCAAACGCACTGAATGAGAAGAATCTCTCATCCAGCGCATCTTGTACTCTGATATTTCCTGCGGTGTCATTAGTGTAACACTGCTGGACGTTCGTCCTCACTGTAAAATTCTTCAGGATCAATTCCAAATTGATTACAACATAACTGAATAATATTTTCAGGTACATCGTCTTCATTTGATCCGTCTGGAATAAACAACCCTTTAAGGTGTCCGTTCTTGTCTATAATAAGCCCCCAGTCACTTGCGCCTAAGGATTCTTCAAAAGTAATTCTTCTACTCATAGTCTTTCTCCTTGTTTGTATGTAAGTCTAGTAAATCTTCTATATCGACAGCATAGAACTTGCCGTCTGTTATACGCATATTAGTAGTGCCACCGGAACTACGAATGTATGCGCGACCACCGTCAATCATTTTGTCTCCTACAACTTTGTAGTCGTGATGTGATTGACTGTAATAGTATTTACCGTCGTCTTCTATCATACCGAACTCGAAAGACTCTACAATATCAGCATTAGTAATCATTAATGACGTGTGTTGTTGACTCCAATATATTCCAAAGTATCGATTTCCAAACTTAGGATGCGGTGTAGCTCTATAGAAAATATCCATAGGTCGATCACTTTGTTGCAGGTCTGTAGTACAAACATACTTTACGTCTACGCCATCTTTTTTTGAATAAAGTTCTTCTGCTTTTGCTGTGTCAAACAATGGCTCATGTTTAATTTTCATTTGGGACCATACCTTTTCTAGTAAATTCTTTTGCCCGTTTGATTAAGTCTCTATCATTTAATTTACTTGTTGAAAGATGCGCTTTCCATTCTTTCAACAATTTCTTGCTTTGTTCCTTGGTTAACCTGTTCGACATCTTGTTTTACCTTCTTAGCAATAGTCTTATGAATGCCTGGATTTACTCTTAGTACGTTCGGCATCATTTCGTGCCTAACATAGTTTCTAGTATAACATAAATCTGTATTAGTGTCATCCTCAATGTGTCGAACATTTCTTAAATTTGCCCAAAGTTTTAGCTCACGTTTTCGTGTACTGCGAAAAGGACGAATAACATTTTTATTTCTGTAAGGAATAATTTTACCTTTACCATGCATACTACTCCATACCCAGGTTTCTACACAGTCGTCTAAGTGATGTCCTGTTACAACTGTGCCTTTAATACTATGGAGAAACTTGTATCGTTCGTTCCTCCAATACTCTTCCATACTTTCTTTAGAGTGTTTATCGCGGGTTATTTTACCGTAGAGAAATCCGCAATTATATTCTTTTGTTTTTTCGCTAACAAACTGTAGTGCGTGTCTACTTGCTCCAGTTCCGTGATCAAAAAAGCAAAGTGTAATTTCATGATTGTTGGATAGAAAGTCAAGTGCGGCCATTGAATCTACACCGCCACTACATGCAACAAAAAGGTTTCTAGGTAGTTTTCCCTGTAGTTTGATCATCACACCACTCTGTATATTTTAAAATTTCCATCCCCGTGCCGACACCGCGAGTCTTTAGATACTTTTCAGCAATTAAGCTATCTATAGTATCTTCAATTACACGCTTAGATCCTATACGAAGACCGATAAACAAGCCGGCTGCGGAGCCAACTACATATGCTGTGAATAACCAAAATTCATTAACCCAAAGTTCCATACTATGCTCCATCATCCATTTCAAGGTGTTCCCAGTAGTTTTCTGGCTCTACTGAATCTTCATCCATTTGGCGTTGTACTTCTTCCCATACATCACCATGTGCAACACCATGCTTACGGCAAAACACTTCTTTGTTTGACCATGCGGCATCTTCTTGCATTTCTAGTACCCAGTTTCCAATCTTGCTCATAGTATTATACCTTATATAGTTTTACATAGTTAAGTCGAGTTTCGTTTGCACTAAACAATTTGTTTTTAGTGTGCGATTTTACTTTGGCTTTGATACGCTTGCGATCACCTACAGCGTGTTCGTACTTGTTCATAAAGCTAACAAGGTTACCATCTGTAGTAACACAGATGTAGTTGTAGCTTTCCCATTGACTGCTGTAACGCTTGTCAAGCACTTCAACTACAGTTTCTACTTTTTCGCCTACAGGTTCAATGTGCTTGCTGTCACGATACTCGATACGGATAGTTTTTGTAAGACTTGTCTCGTGCATGTCACGTTTGATAAACTCTGGAGCAAATGCAATACGCCCCACAGACGTAACCCTAACTTCGTCTTGCGACAGTTCTCGAATCATATCAGCTTTGAAGCCGTCTAAGTCACCCAAGCCAAGCATTACATAACGCTTCATCCACTTCATTGCTTCTTGTACATTAGCGTAATCAGCTTCAGTAGGCTCAAACATTTCAAAGTCTGTAGGAAGATACTTTGCGTCTGCTGTTACTTGTGCGTCCCAGTAGTAACGAACAAGACTTTTGTTGTCAAACTGTGTCTTGTTTTCGTCACAGCTAAAGCGACGAGTGTCTTTAGTATATGTATTATTGTTGATGCGGTAAGCTGCATATGCTACAGCAAGAGCTTCTGTAAGTTTAACAGTTTTCATTGGAACTGCGTCTGGGTGTTTGTAACCATTTTTATGTACCTTGAACATGTGCGCCTCTGTGTTTGCCTAATTACTATAAACAGTATAGCACCGTTTTAGAGCTTTGTCAACTCATATTTTAACAAATACAATTGGTGCATGTTAGTTGCATTATTACGGTATGTGTTTGCCTGTACACTCATTACTTCAAAGTTACTAATGTCTTCACGTTTTACGCCGCCTCTGCTTTGCTGTTCGATATGATCCATACTAGGACGAAACGCAGGATGTGTAGTAGCTGTGTTCTTACCTAATCCGTAGTCAAGAAGTGTGCCAAACACAGGACAACGATCAGGTGCTTGCTCATATAGCTCTTTTGGATCAACTCCGTAACGATTGCCGCTATGACACCAAATCCATTTTAGATCCCTATTCTCTAAAAAGTGTTCGTGTAACTTTTGTGATCCACCATGTGACGCATTATCGTATTCTATCTGATGTTTCTTATCGAGTATTTGTTGCTCCATAAGATCTTTATCTGCTACAGGAATAGTATCGGGGAGGACACTAAGTACCTCCCCTAACTTTGATAACAGTTCTTTATACTGCGACTGTTTCATCTTCATCCTCAAACGCAAAGTCTGCATCATCAAAATCTTGTTGATTGTATTCTTCTACATCAAGTCGATCCCAAATACGATTGTCTTGAATAAGAACATGATTAATAGTGTACTCGGTTGTAGTTCCGTTAATACGTTCTATAGCAGGTAATTCTAATTTCAACAAGCTCTTGCTCGACAAGCCTTCTGGATGTGTACGATAGTAATCGTAATTGAGTATCATACTACGCAATGCACTAGCAATCATAAACGGAAAGCTCTCTTGACGTCCACGGAAGTCATCTGCATCTTTCGGATATGTTTTACCAATTAACTTGCGTACTTGTGGCCACAATGCATCTTTGCCTGATGCTCTGTTAGGAGTATTTGCTTTATCAGGATAGTATGCTTGAATTGCATTTACAAGTTCTGTTTCTAGTTTACGCATTTCGCCTGCGGCAAAGTTATGATTCTTTTTGTAGTACCACATAAGAGTTGCAATACCCCATACAGTTGCATGGCAAAGTTCGCCATTGCCCCATGCTGTACGTACTGTGCGGATTGCACGTTTAAAGATGTCTTCGCCGTACTGTCCACGATAGTCAAACAGTTTATCTGCTCGGTTACAACTACCTGCACTTTTACTTGTGCCTTGTGTAGCAATAGCAAACGCTTCAAACTCTGCAAGTTCGTTGAACATGTTCAAGTATGGTGCATCACCTGCTTTTGCTGGGAAGCCATCTTTTTCCATTTCTTGAGCTCGGTAAACACGTACCTTGTAATCATCAAACCATTCAGTAGTTTTGTTTGAAATGTTACGAGCACCAAACTGGTTAGCATTATCACTCTTGCTGTCACTTATAATATAAGTTGCAGGACATACACCAGCACCTACTAATGCACGTGAACAGGTAGCATGTTGCGAGTCATTAATATCAATTGTGCCGTCGGACTGCTTACGTCCGTGTGCAGGGTCACATAACTTTGTATCCCATTCAATTAAGATATCTTTAATAATATGTGCAACATCAATGTTACGTTGTACATTATAGTCAATGTACACATCTTCCCATGCAAACTCGTCTGCACCTTGTACACGTTCTTGCTCTACAAATACTGGAAGGTTGTAGCCGTAAAAGATACTTTTGCCTGTTGACGTATCAACACTGTCACGCATCACACGCAATACTTCTTTTACAACATTAAGGAATGGCTGTCGTTTAGGCATAAAGCCTGAACAGTCAATAACTTTTGTTTTCAATCCTTTGAGTAGTGTTTTTAGATCACCGTCTGGTTGACCTGCTAGACTGGTAAGTCCTTTTGTACGTTCTTCAGTTGGTCCAAAGATACGCTCTAAGTCGTCACCGAATTCGTCAAGTAAATCTTCATGATAGTTTCGCATAGTTTTTAGCCTCTTGTTTGCCTATTTCGTATTACTAATATAATATAGATTTGTGTGTTTGTCAACCGAAAAGATTATCAAACTGATTTGCTGCCGCTGACATTGCACCGTAATCCGTTGCTTCATGTACTTCACGTGGCACAAATAATCGATCCATATACTTTTTAATTTGTCTGTGTTTCATACCAATGTCCTGTCCAAACCACATACCTCTTTGATCCGCATTTGCCGCACGTCTTACTGCACTTACACAAACATAGCCACGTTGTGCAAAGAAGTCGTACAAGTCTTGTGGCTCGTATCCAAATAACGTACATTGCTTAGGTACAATCTCAACTTGTACACTAGGACGACACCGATCGATTGTATCTTTTGCACCTTGTATAACAAGTAGTTCACTACCTTCAACATCAATCTTAATAGCATTTACATCTTCAAAATTGTAACTATCCAATGTACGTGCTGATACAGGTACTAAGTTTTGACTATCACGTAGTTTAACATTATCACTGTCTAATACAACATGATTGTGTCCACCGTGATCTGTATGATCTAGAATATCAATAGTGCCTTCGTTACGGTTAGTTGCGGCAACTTCGTGTACTGTAGTTGTTGCTGATAAGTTCATACTTTGATGTGTGCCTTTGTATGTGTACCAGCCTGCTGTTGCTTGAGCGTCTCTATAGACACTGCCTACTTCGTCAGTACCTTTCCAGTACACACCTTTTAGGTCTTGCTGTTGTGCAATAGCAATGTTTGCTTTTAGCATCTTTAGTGTAGTTGGTGTAGGTTCAAACGATTCTACATTCTCTGCCCACTCACTATAAGCAATAGTGTTGTTACCTACATTTGCGCCAACGTCTATAATACGTTTTGCATTAGGATAGATTGTTCTAATAAGTCTTGAATTGTTTCCTTGATAATACACGTTGTTACCACTGAAGCGTGGTCCCTGTAAATTATCATGTGCAAGTAACCAATAACACCGACCAAACTTGTTTACAACAAGTCTAAACTTAGGATCGTTGTATAATCCACTTACTTCTTTAAATCCAAAACTCTCTTCAAATTCCTGTGCTGAAATCTCAGCAGTTATCTTTTGCGGCATGCTATTTCTCCTCTCATAACCAATTTTCGCAATAATAATTATATATTATCTAGTCGTCCCAGGTCCATTTACGGTCACCAAGTTCGTGTTTTTCTGCCCACTGTACAAATGTACCACCTTCTCTACCATGAGCTTCAATTTCCCATGGATGATCCCAGTAATCAAGATTGTCACTAATCCACTTACCTTGCCAACGCATTTTTGCAGTACGTGTACCTTGATATAGATCGCCTCTAGCATACTGTTTAGCATGTACCATCTCGTGTGCAATAACTTCAAGAACACGTCTAAGACGCATACCGGTGTGTATTTCAAGTTTAAATGTACGTGGCCGGTCTGGATGATCTGCATCGCCTTCTGGATCTGCTTCACAAAAACCGTATACACCTTGTTTCTCAAGGTCTTTGAAATGTACTCTAATATCTAGGGAATCTTTGATGCGAGGCATAAATTTATCAATACAAAACTGTACCATGCTTTCGCCGTGTTTTCTTTGACTCTTAGAACCACCGTAAATTGTAATCATGCTCGAACCTATTGCTGTGTGTTTGTTTATATATTATAACACAATAATCCAGCCTTGTCAAGCATTTTTAACCTGTTGAAAATCAATGACTTACAAATCAGAGCCTACGTGTGATTCGACCTTTTTCGAGGTCGTATGGTGTCATTTCTACTCTTACACGATCTAATTGAACTAATCGTATGCGGAATTGGCGCATTTTTCCGCCTGTATAGCAAGTTACTATATGTCCGTTATCTAGTGTAACTTTGAACATTTGATTAGGTAAAACGTCAGTAATAACGCCCTCTAATTCAATAATTCCTTCTTTACTCATTTGACTCCTTAGATAAAACAATTGATCCTTGATCGCCCCATTCTATCTTTATACTGTCGCCTTCTTTCCATCCCTGTGCTTCCATAATTTCTGGAGGAATAGTAAAATTAACATTCTCGCTATCCCCTGGGATATCTTGAAAAATGTCTTCAACTTTGTAAATAAATTCTTTTGTCATGTGTTCTCCTGTGATAAATATTTATATGAAGGACGAATATATCTACGTCTTCCGAGGCGTTGTTCAAGAAACGCAAAGCAGTACGGGCTACAACTTGCCAGAGCCAGTTGAAGCATATGTCGTAATGCTACTTGCAGATCATGTCGAGAAAGTTGATTTCTTGCCACGTGATTCATTTACCGAATCCTTTCTTAAAATTAATAACGGTCGTTCTGCAAAAGAGCTAGGTGATACATGTCTTTTTGTATCTAGCGTATATCCAGAATACGGTAGTAAGCACGGTATTAATAGACGCTTCTATCAAGACATTGGATCAACATCTTACGACAGAGCATCACAACAAATGAACGAAGAGCTGTTTACTACGCTCTCTAAACATTTTGTTTTTGTGTCAAACTTTATCGACCTGACAGTTAATTCTTCCAAACATGAGCTGAGTAGCCTTTTCCGTTAGTGTCACCACCTGCGTTGTCAACTTCTTCACCATCGTACTCAATTGATGTAACAGTGTCTTCGCCGTTTAGATACTCTGTTGTGTACACTTTGAGTTTCTTAAGATCAAAGTCTCCAGTAGTTTCAATAACACCGTCAAAGAACGTGCCTTTTTCGCTTGAGTATAACTGTGCAATATAGTCTGTACCTTCTGGTGCTTCGTCTTCACAGCCCATGACAACCGGTTCAAGTTCGTAACCACTTGCTTCATCAAGTTCGTTTAGCATGTCTGAGAGGTTCTCACCTTCGATGACACTGGCAACATGACCTGCACTGTACTCCATTGAATCAACTTCGTCTACTACTACGTATGCACTACTCCATTCGACACCATATGAGTGTTCAAACTCTGTATGTGATTCATACCAAGGACGCTTGTAGTTGTCTTCGTCTTTGTCATGTAAGAACTGTGCTTCTAGCGGTACGCTTTCGATGTTTTCGTACTCGTCTTCTTCTTCGCCATCACTGTTCATGTAAGTACTTAGGTCGCTGTCACCATGTTCTTCGCAAATAGGATGCCAAAAGTCGTGTGCTTCCTTTGTAATAGTCATGTACGCACTTTCGCCACCATATCCATTTAGTTGTATATTGTAGAAACGTGGGCCTTTGAGTGTTTCTACTAGTTCAGTTTTTTCTTCAGTTGTTGCCATAATTATATCTCCATATCGGCAGCGACAATATACCGCCAATTGTTGCTTTCAAGTATGCCAGGACGATGCCAAGTTTTACCTGGAAATATCAACCAATGTCCTTGCTTTGCAGGAACATAAGTTGTATCACCTTCTGGCGTTGTGTGTGCAAGCTCAGTACCACTTGTTTCTAAGTTTGCGTTTTCAGGAAGTTTAATATAATAAACTCCACTAAGAACAATACTATCATCACGTTTGTGCTGATGCCAGTAATTGTTTCTATCTTCTTGTGTTTCTAAATTTGTTTTGTATCCCCAACTCTTAATTGTTTTTATTTGACGTTCTTGTTGCATATAAGCAAACGCACTCCAAATAAAACTCATCTTTAGATTATTCCAATGTTCGCCTGGTAATCCAAAAACATTAACATTAGTTTGATAGGGAGGACTATTATCCCAATATTGACCTTTATTAATCAGCTCGTCGATACCGTTGATGTATTCTTGCTGTGCATCAACAGTGATAAGCGATTGCCAATTATAAAGTTCGTAATCAGTCAATTGATATTTCGTCCGTGTCTAAGTATTCAATACAATTTTCAGGTGTTGATTGAGTATACGGATCATCGTCAGTGCCGTCATTGTTGATGCCAGGTTCCTGCCACCACTTCTCAACTACGCCATCGTTAATGATTGCCATATAACGCCAACTACGATTGCCAAAGCCTAAGTGGTTCTTACCAATTAGCATACCCATAAATCTAGTAAAGTTGCCTGAACCATCTGGAATAACTTTTACGTGTTGGATGTCTTGTGATTTTGCCCAAGCATTCATTACAAACGCATCATTCACGCTCATGCAGTATACTTCGTCAATACCCATTGTTTTAATTGCTTTGTAGTGTGTTTCAAACCCTGGTAGCTGATATGTACTACACGTAGGAGTAAATGCTCCTGGTAAACTAAACAGTACTACACGTTTACCTGCAAAATAATCTGCTGTAGTTCTTTCTTCCCAACGAAACGGATTATCTCCGCCAATGCTTTCATCACGGACTCTAGTCATAAATGTCACGTGAGGAATTTTAAAACCTTCGATCATAGTGTCTCCTTAATAGTTTAACTGTTAATTAATTATACGAGATACTTAGAAGTTTGTCAACCGTTTTTTGATAAATAGTTTTATGAAAGAACAACACCCTAGTTTAAAACACTCTCCACATGATGTATTCAATGTTACTAAATGTATAGTCTGCGGACACAACTGCCACTGCGGTGATGGACCTTGTTCTGTTAAAGATTGTAGTTGTGATAGATGTTTCCATTCACTAGATCACAAAGAAAGAATAGATAATCTATCATAAATACAAGTAGTATAGCGTGAGGGCGTAATGCATGGACTTTTTAACACTTGTCGGAGATGTCGGCTTTCCTATCGCCGGGGCTATAGCGGCTGGTGGATTTGTCTTTTTGACATTAAAATTTATCCTTGCTGGCGTAACTGACTCAGTAAACACACTCAAAGGAATTATTGGCTCACTTGACAATCGTGTTCAAACAATGAATAACGATCTAGTTAAGATTGATGCGCTAATGAGTCATGCACTAGAAGTAAAACCAAATGTTGACAGAATTGCTGCTAACGAGGGTAAAGATGATGCGAGGCGTGATTGATGGAACTTGATTTAGCCAAAGCAATAAGTGACTACGGTTTTCCAATTATTGCCGCAATGGGCATGGGGTATTTTATCTACTTCATATGGCAGTGGGTAACAAACACTATTGATCCTGTTATAGGTGAAACAATGGGTACGCTCATTAAACTAGTTGATCGTGTACGTATGTTAGACAACGATATGATTAGATTAAACACAAAATTATCTATGGTACTAGAACACAAAGCCAAACTTGATAAAGAACGCAGAGCTGAACTAGAAGAAATAGTAGCAAAATATTCTGATGTAACTAGCAACCAATTTAATAGTACAGGAAAATAATTTACTTACCTGTTGCTATAAAGACACCATTCCAATCTTTAGGTAAGTCTTGAGTCTTTTGGAACTCGCAACGTTCAATCCACATATCGTAATAGCCTTCCATCTTGTGATCAAAGTGAGTATATAACATACGACACTTGTCTATAGCATCGTCAAATCTTTGCGCAAGATAGTCTTCGTGCATCTGCTCGTGTTTCTTCTGCGCACTACGCCATGCAGGATATGTTTTATCTAGAACTGTATAAATTTTAAGTCCTACACTTTTACCCTTAACTTGTAAGTCATCTACTTTGAGGTAGAAGAAATCTGTTTTTGTTGCTTTGTATGTAGATTCACCGACGAGCAACAAGCATCCGTATTCTTTACACTTGCTTTCAATTCTTGCTGCTGTTGATACCGAGTCGCCAAGTACGTCATAGCTGTGTCTAGCTGTGCTTCCCATTTCACCCAAGTATCCAAGTCCAGTATTGATCCCCGCCCCCATACCAACGGGAGGTCGTCCTTCAGCAACAATCTTATCATTAAATTTCTCCACTGCTTTTAACATATCTAATCCACATTGTACTGCTGTACGAGGATGGTGTTTGTCTTCAATTGGTGCATTGTGTACGTGCATACTTGCATCACCAATATACTTAATAATCATTCCGTCTGCATCTAGTACAGGCTGTGTAATAGCATCCATATAGCTATTCATAATTTTAGTTAGACCTTTTACATCGTCGCCAAACGATTCACCTAGTGGTGTAAAGCCTCGTAGGTCTGAGAAGCAAATTGAAACTTCCTTCTTCATACCGTCTTTGATCAATGCAGGATTCTCTGCTAATAAACGTACTACAGTAGGTGATGCGTAACCAGCAAACTGTTTCTTAATTGCTTGTTTCTCTAAGAACTCTCTAACAAATTTAATACCGTATACTTGCAATGCAATAACTACAAATACAATAACTGGCGCTGTAACGTCTAAAAGAAACTTATCAGTTGTGTATGTGTATATACTATAGGGTACAACGCCGCCTATCATTACTACAGTTGTAGCAAGTCCTAGCCACATCCAGCGACTTAGAAGTATAAGCAATAGTCCACCTACTATGAGTACTATAAGCTCTGCTGTAGGCGCCCAATCAGGACGTTGTATGTTAGTGCCAGCAAACATAGTGCCTAGTACTGCGGCTTGCGTTGTGCCTGCATACTGCGCTCCTAGTGCTGTTGGTACAGGGTTTGCAATACCTGCTGCTGTAACATCTACAATAACCACAGCACCTTCAAGGTCATCTGGTACATTAGTAATGCTTATTTGTTTTGAACGCTGACTCCAGTCTATCCATACACGCCCTTCTGAGTCTGTAGGTATAATACCAAACTGCGGTATACGCATTTTCTCAACACCAAACTGATTTAGTTTAATCTGAAAGTTAGTATCGCCTGCGATAACACGTAGTGTCTCTAGTGCTAGACTAGGATACAGTGTACCGTCTACGACAGCGATAGTAGGCATTCTTCTCACTACCCCATCTATCTCCGGCTCAGTTGAAACGATTCCCGCCCCGACACTATTGTTCTCAAGTTCTGGAATGTTAGCAATTATGCCGCCGTATGGCAATAACTGATCTAGGAACTGAGGTTGTAGTATTGCGGCCCCAGGATTAATAGGGTCGTTCTTAGTTTTGTCGCTGGGTCGACTTGCTAGTATAACTGGTAGTTGCAACATAGTTTCTGCTAGTTCTGCATCACCGCCTAGTCTATCTACTTCTGGCATCATTATATTCCATACAACTAAGCCTGCGCCTTTGTTATATAAGTCAATAATAATGTCTGAATATATGTTGCGTGGAAAAGGATACTGTCCGTACTTGTCTAGTGCAGCATCATCAATTTCTACTACGAAGATATTATTTTGTTCTGGTTCTTGATTAACAATAAGTTGATCAAAGTAATTTAACTTTATACTTTGCAAGAAGTTGTTAGGATTTGCAAATGCGTATACTAATATTCCTAGTGTTATTAATGCCCACCAAGGGCTTAGTAGTCGCTTCATTTTTATTTCCTATACGTATATTTGCTCGAATTCTATCAATGTTAGTGCCTCAATGGTTTTGATCTGTATTCCGGATTTGGAGTTACACCGTCAAAGGTTACTACTGGACAGTATTTTACAGGTTGTACTTTGCGATGTCCTTTATAAGTAAACACTTCTTTTTTAGGTGGCAATTCATTGTCTTCGTTCATAAACATATTTAGTATTGTGTTACACTAACACTACATCCGCTAGGGTTAGCACACGAGCCTGTCATTGTGTATGACTTTGCTGAATTGCTGTGCTGTTCTAAACTAAAGTTGTATGCTGGTCCATATGTACTTGACAAGTCGATAGTTGCACTGTGTGCGCCGCCACCGTGTTGATTTATATCAACTAGATTGTAGTTTCCTTCTATGTCAAGATCAAGGTATGTTGAGCCTTGATTTCCATTTTGCTGTACGTCAACATTATTGTCGTCTCCGTCTATGTCAACATACATTGTGTGAGCACCATTTTTACGTTGTGATAAGTTTACTTCATTATCGTCACCAATTATGCCAACGTTTACTTCATGTGATGCCCAACAACAGGTTGCGGCTTGATCAGTTTGTGCTGTATGAACATCGTTATTGTCACCCGTAATAGCAACATATGCGTCGTGGTCACCGCCTTCTACTGAGTCAGTAATACCATCTATCTGCTTGCCCTGCCACATTTTTACGTTGTTATCATCACCTGTTAATACCAGTCTACCAAAGTTGCTTTCGCCACTGCCACCTTGATAACCTTCTACTGTGTTGTCATTGCCTATAACAGCAACTTCTGCTTGTTCGTACTGTGATCCGTTTTGTGTTAGTGTTAGTGTATTCCTGTCGCCAGTAACAGGTGTGTTGCCGTAGCCATACACCATATGATTGTTGCCGTCTTGGTCAATAACAATAGTATTGTCGTCCCCATTTGCTTCGACTACAACTAGGTTATCATCGCCATCTTGTGTAACTGTAATACTTTGATCATAGTCGCCGCCGTTACCAACTTCAGCCATAACATAGTTGTCGTCGCCTGTTTGTGTAACGTCAAGCACACAATTATTACCGTGACAGTCTAAAAATGCTTCGTTGTCGTTACCTGTTTGAGTTGCTTTACTAATACCGTTGCCAGCATACATATAAACCTTTACAGCATTACGATCACCTGTTTGGTTGTATGTTGTACTAGTATTGTTGCCACTAATTGTTGCTTTGCTAGTGCCGCCTGATAACCCAGTAATTGTGTTATTTGTACCGGCTTGTGAGATAGTTAGGTCAATGCTGTCACCAATTTGGTTTATGTAAATATCATTCGCTTGGCAGGCCTGCGCACCAAAATATAATGCTATAACTAAAATTCCTAAATGTGTTCCTGTGATCTTCATTATTATCTCTGCTTTATACTAATATTATTATTGCCAACACCAAGCATATAATCATATACCGCTTCATCACCTTGCTCTATATTAATTTTATATCCATAATTTCCGTTTAGATATAAATCTAATGTATTTGATATACTAATATCCTGTCTTCGTATGTGCCACATAGGGTCTTCAAAGTCTATAAAGATTCCTGTGTCTTCGTCATATCCTAGTTTTCTATCTGCAAAGAACTCTTCATTTTGTACAGATAATTCGTCTTGTAACGACTTTAGTAGAGCTTTATTAAGCTCATCAATCATATTTAGTAGTTGTTCACGTAGATAATAATCTGCTCCACGGTCTATTTCTGTCACCCAAATATCTTTAATACTGTCTACTAGTGCATCTTCTTCCAAGTCGTCAAACTCTAAAAAGTCGTACTCTAGTATGCCAGCTTCTCGCCTAGCTTCTAGCAGCATCTTCATATTCATTTCGTCGATTGGATCAACACGCCTGAATATAAGCATGCCTGTAATTTGTGGTTCTGTTAGATCTACTACAACTGGTTTGGTTGGACGCTGATCATAGCTTTCAACTCGAGTCATTTGAAATGCTTGATTCATAATAACGTACCCGCCATCGTTTTCAACTTTGATTTCACCTGTAAGACAATTTCCGTCAGTATCACAACTAGGTAAAAGGGTAACATAGCTTTCGCCTATTTCATTTACTACCATAGAGAAATCCGTACCACGTACAGAGATAGTTGCTGTTGGTGTTCTTAGTCTTACTTTTTGTCTTGATGTTTTAGCAATTTGTCCACTTGCATAACGTACAGCACCTAGGCTCGCACGGATGTCTAGACTTCCTTTGCCTGTTGCAGGATCATATACAAATTCGTCAATAACAATTTTACTATGATCTACAACATCTAATCTTGTGTCGTCAACAAAGTCAATACGCATCTTACCTTTCTCAGTAGATGCTTCGTCCATTTGCTGAATACTTGTTCCTGTAGAGTTGCCTACAGTTTGATTTTCTCTTTTGATTTGGCCAATGCCGTCGAGCTCAGTAACAGTGCCGATTGGATTAGCACTGCCTATCGTTGTCGATGTCAGAAATACTGATATGAGCAGGACTAGTATTCTCATTGAACTAGTCCTGTTGAGTTATGTCTATAGTACTACCGTTAGTTGTAAAGTTTGCATCAACAACATTATCACCAGTTCCACTTTGTGTAATAGTAAATACGTTTCCGCCACCAGTTACATTTAAATTAATTAAATGACCGTTTGCATCGCCGTCACCGTCAACGTCAATATCAAATATGTTACCAGCGTCACTGGCACTTAACGAATTATCAGTAGCACTTGTAACACCACCTGAGTGTGTACTAGAACTATTGTTCACTACTACTGTAACATCAACATCAACACCATCTAAGTCTGCGTCTACTACGTTGTCGTCACCAGTAACAGTAAATGTTACATCTGCTCCGCCAGCATCAGCACTTTCGCCTATATAGATTTTGAATGTGTTGTCATCACCTGTAGTAGTAATATCAACATCAACAGTTTCACAGTTACCTGCCCCCGCGGTACCTAAACTGTCGCACTTGAAATCTACTACATTAGTGTTACCTGTAAATACCCAAGTACCACTATAAGAATCGCCATTAATTAGTGCTGCAATATCGTTAGTATCGCCTGTCTGTGTTATTGAAAACACCATGGCATCACCTTTAAGTGTTACGCCTGTTGTACTGTCACCAAATTGGTTGTTTGATCCGTCTTGTGTAATGTCTAAGTCTAATGTATCACCTACTTGAGTGATATAAATGTCATTCGCTTGTGCCGGAATCGTCGTTGTCATTATCAATGTCATCATCGACAGTGTTAAGATCTTCAACTTCATTTTTACCCTCCTGTTGGAACTTCCAGAGTCCCTTATTTTCACCCTCGTAAACTAGTTCAATTACAGCTTGTTCAATAGCAGCTCTTGTAGCATAGTTTACTGGTTCATTAACTGAAAACCCTATTTCAGTTTCTAACAATCTTGTTCCCATATCAAGGAACCTAAATACATCCGCTCCGGACTGATGACTTGCAATCGTTTTTTCAGTTGCTATACTGAGTAAAACTTTGCCTGTGGCTACACTTACGATTCTTATTCCTACCGTAACTGTGTCAATTCTATATTGAGTACTTGCCCCAACACCTAACCATCTTGCGCCTGCGCCACCAACAGCAACATTTGAATCATAACCAACTACTCCGCCTTCTAATATAAGTCCTGCAAATAATAGTGGTTTCAACGCTACTGCATCTTTGCCTTCATAGCTTTCTCTAGTCTGTCTAATAAGTTGTCGTTCTTTGATTAGGTTATCCATACCAACACGTTCAACTACGTTAAACCAACCTTCATTGCCTACATCTTGCAGAGCTTTGATTACCCATATTTCGCCACCTTGTGTTACAGCTGAACTCAGCTTTGCTACTCCGTCGCTTGGTTTACGTTGTCCAGTTTTATCACTGAATTGGTATACCGCTATAGTAATCTTGTTACCGTCAATTGCTGGTACATCTACTAATCGTTGTTTGATAGGAGATTCTTGTACTGTCGGAGATGTTTGTGCATCCTTAAGAGTCTGTAAACTCGGATTCATTGCACACCCGCTTAGTAAGCTTAACGATAATATAACTGTCAAAATCCGCATTAGAAACCAAAGTCCCCTTCTGCTGGTATTGATATTTCAGTTATCGTTCCATCTTCCGAAACAATAGTAAGTGTAATCATCCCGTCAGCTTTTACCCACGTAATAGTACTACCTTCAATTTCTGCTGTGCCTGTATTGGAACATGTATCAGTGCAATCTGCAAACATTGCGTCAACCATCTGTTTGGATATTTGAGCATATATTCTTGATTCAACGTTCTTTAAAAATTTATTGAGCGTTGTATTCTCTAATTCACGTTCTATTCGTCTTGCCTCTGCTTCTGCCTCTTTCTTAATGTCCTGCTTACGATTGAACTGTAGTTGTTCAGCACTTAATACATGTGATGAATAACCTTGTCCGCTAAATGATGGGTTTTTAAATCCCCATACTAAATCGCTCGCCGCACCATTAGAACTTGCAAGAATAAATAGAAACGCTAGTGTAAGTCTTTTCATTTAAGACACCTCCAGTTAACTATATTTATAATCTCTTGTTCTTCGTTATTATTTAGCGTTAACTGTAAATATTTTTACACCTAGTTAATGGTCATAAATATAGTATGAATAGTAAATTTAAAGAGTATGAAACCCGTGAGCGTAGACGTGAAGAACAAGATGCTTTATATGCAATGTGCGACGAATTATGGAACGATAGATGGGATTACGATTCTAAATACTGTTTACATAACGAAGTTGAGATGATCGAACGTGAACGTATTAGTGATGCTCTCAGTAAAACTGAAGGTAATCAAACCAAAGCTGCTAAACTATTAAACATAGGTCGAACTAACCTAATTGCTAAAATGAAGAAATATAGTTTTCCTTTTATTTCTTCTTCTTAGCACTGCGCACTGTTGTAAGACGCTTTAGTTCAGGACCTTTTTGTATAAGATTGCGGATAGTTTTAGTCTTGCCTGCTTCTGGCTTAGGACGTATACTCATAAACACGTTATTCTTTTGTAATGATTTATTGTATACTTGCAGTACAGGAAGGCCATTACCTTGCATGTCATACTTTGCTGCAAGGTCAATATTATTTTTATCATACAATCTATCTAATTTACTAAAGTCCAATAGATAAAACTTATTTTCTTCAAACTGTAGTAGCTTTACACTATCGTCGTTTAATGTGCCATGATACTTAATACCATTAATAAACTTCTGCATAAACTTTGTTTCTAAATCAGGATCAACTCCTTTTAATACATCATTTATAGCTTTGGCTGCATACGCATAACCTTTAGTGTATGCTTCTTTAAAATTACTACTATCTAGATATGCTTGTTTTATTGGACTAATGTCAACACCAAATACATCAAACATATCTTCAAGTTTAGTAAAGTTTTCATCACTTGGAGGAGCAATACTAGATCCGCCGCCTGCTTGTCCAAACTGCGGTGTTGTTCCTGCTTTTAAACTAATATCAAAGTGTTTAACTTTTCTGTCGCCGTTGTTATCAATATAAATCATAAAGATATCTGTTTTGCGACCCGTGTTATCAGATATGCCATCTGCAATAATCTGCACTACATCTGGACGATCGTTGTTTTCAAAGAACGATGCATATCGTTCAACAGTCGCCGCTTCATTACAATAGTTTACTACCTGTACAAGATACTTTTTCATTTTAACATCTGATTGTAGTAACTCAACATTTACAAAGTCAGCATAATGTGCTGCGTCAAGTCTTACAGTTAATTCAAAAGTATCTGTAATATCATTATCACTTGCTGCTTTAAATTGTTTTACACCACCTTGTGGAGTATTAGGTAAACTTTTAATTACGTTTATTACTTCAGCAACAGAAATATCAGTACCTGGACGTTTCATTAGTCTTGCTGTTGTTGCCGCTCCAAGTACACCTTCCATTACATTACCACGGTTAGCAATTGCAGTTTTTACTTCGCCTGCTGCTGCTGTTTGTCCGCCTAACTCTGTAGTTTTTTGGAACTTACCAAATGATATTTTTGTACCATCTGCTTTCATTAATGCACCAGCTTTTTCACCGTCATACATTCTATCAAGAAGATCATCCATATATCCGTCAAAGGCTTTTGGCTTAGCAAGTACTACTGTGCTACCATCTATAAGTTCAAATGGTTCACCATTTTCGATTTTCTTTACAAACGCATTTATTCTCGGAGAATCAGATCCGTATTTCATAAGGTCGCCGGGTGATAACGGACCTTCAGTTAATACTTGTTTTATGTCACTAAATCGCATTAGTTTGTTCCTATTGTTTTAAGTATTTATACAAGTTTAGGGAACAGCATGTCAGTACAGAACTTGTCTACATCTTCTTCATTTAGTCCTAGACTTTTCATTGTGCGGGGAGTGTGTGGATTCTGTTGCTGATTATGACAGTAATAGTTTTGTGCGGCAATAGTTAATTCTCTATCGCCGGATCCTGTAAACTCTCCTATTTCATCAAAGTATGCTCGTAGATTGTTTTGTGCAAGTTCGATAATAGCAACTGCTTCTTCTTCGGTGTTTACATTACCAGCGGCAAGCATTTTATCTGTAAAGATGTTAGTTGCCCACTCGGGTAACTGTCTTTGTTTCTTAGGAATAAAGTCTGCAACTGCTTCTTTGTATCCATCAATCATAGGATGGTCTTCGCCGCCACTACTTGCTGAAAAGTCGTGGAAGGCTCCAGTCATTTTATTCTTACCTGCAATAACATCAAAGCCATATATAGGACCATCGTTATTAACCATAGGGAATACGCATACGTGCATCATCCATAAGCCTTTGCTCTCACGTGCGTCTACAACGTCTATATGCGCTCTACGTACATGTTCATTGCGCCAGACTCTGTTGACCCAAGTTTCGTTATTAAAGTGCGCTAGTCCTGGCTCGTCATATTCGTTAGCACATTCGTCAAAGATTGAAATAATCTCATTTTGACAATCAATCAGTTTGTTCCATATAATGCTCAATATCTAACTCCATTAGGTCTTGAAATAGTTTTGTTGCTGAAGAAAAAGCCCACTTTGCTTCTTCTGCTAATCCGTCGTGTGTTTTTGAACGAATGCGTTCTTTGATATCTTTAACATCACCCGTAAATTGATACATGCGTCCTTCGCCAGGTACTTTACGTTTTATCATTTGACCGCCACTTAGGTCGCCCATATGATGTACATAAAGATGTGCCATAATCTTATCAGGCTTGTCAAGAGCATCACGCATGTGATTAATATACTCTGTTGTACTTGCTACAATTGGCGGTGTACCCTCGCCCTTCCATAATTCTAAATAGTCTTGTTCTATTACTTGCTTCCTACGTATTTCAGGAAAATCATTTAGTAAACCTGTTGCAGTTGCGAACGCTTCCATTAAATCATATTTCTTATGTTGATTCCATAAGTAAGTTGCATAAAATTGTGGATTAATTTTTCCACTCATTAATACTTTTACAAAGTCTTGTCGTTCTGCATTTTGATGGTGCTCCCATGTTAGGTCTTTTAGATTGCTCATTAAGTATCTTCTTCCAAAGTTATGTTTAGTGGAAAGCCTCGGTCTCTACTAGCAACAATAGTTTCATGCATTTTAACTTCTGCCACTTCATGTGAATACACTCCAACAACTCCACTTCCTTCTGTATGTATCGTCATTGTTATATTTTCAGCAGACTTCTGGCTGTGCCTGTAAATAGTTGTTAGCACATCAATTACCCATTCCATTGGTGTTGCATCGTCATTTAAAAAGATAATTTTATACTTAGACGGTTCACGTAACTTCCGTTTGATACGTTCGTCAATTGTAATATCTGTATCAGTACTCATTTGTTTCTCCTAATAAATGGGGGAGATATTTCACTCCCCCTAGACTTGTTTTACTTGCTGTCGATTGCTTCGTGTACTGCACCTGAGAAATCTTTAATAGCGATTTTCTTAGGCTTTAGTGCTTCTGGTATTTCACGTACTAGGTGTACATTAAGCATACCTAATTCTAGTGACGCTCCTGATACATTAACGTGTTCGGCAAGTGTAAACTCTCTACGGAAGTTGCGTCCGCCAATACCTTTGTGTAGGTAATTAACATCTTCATCTCCTTTGGGAGCAGTACCTTCAATCTTTAATTGATTACCGTCTTTGGTAATCTCAAGATTGTCCATACCAAAGCCCGCGACAGCGACCGAGATCATAAACTCGTCATCGTTGATTTGTGCTATGTTGTATGGGGGATAACCTTGTCCATTTGTTCTGTTTACAAACTCAAGTTCGTTAAACAGTCTATCAAAGCCAATAGTAGCTCTATGGAAGTTTGGTAGGTCTAGATTTGTTAGTCTTGTCATTGTTTTCTCCTTATAATAAGCAAGATTTATATTAAAGTGTTCCTAATGGACACACTATGTACATTGGGCTCTTCCCTTTGTACATATATATTTATACATTCTTTTACCATAAATGTCAAGAAAAGATTAATCCAATTCCTGCAACAGATATAACTAATCCGCCCCAAATGCCTAATATTGTAATATAATAACGTAATTTAGTACCAAAGTATAGCATACCAATTGCAACACATTTATGCATTGGACTAACCAAGTATCCAACAAAGTCAACAGCAAAGAACCAAGGTAAATATTCAATACCATAAATGCTAGCCATAATAACAGTTAATGCGCCAAAACGACTGCTACTGCCTAAAGCAAATGCACCAGCAAAACTTGCAAGACTTAATAATGTAAATCCTGATACAGTATTAATGTCTAGTCCACTATTTTCTAAATAAGCCTTAATTGCGTCTGTATTCTCTCTAGCAAAGTTTGCCGCAACAATAATGAGTGCTACCCATCCAATTAGTTTCCAGTCAACAAATCCTAATAGTTTCTTTAAATCAAATGTCCTTGTGCAGAGCATGTAATAAACTGTAAGAGTGCCAAACGCCCAAAGAAAATTAACTCCTGCTATAATAGCACCTACACCTGCAATATATGGAAATACATATCTTGTGATACGACTTACTTTAATTTCAGTTTTACAGTCTCCTAGAACTACATCTGATTCCTTTACTCCCCAAACCAAGTATGCAATAATAAATGCAATACTTACCGCAAGTAACGGCCACATCATACTCATAAATGCTCCGTAACTTAATCCAAATGCTGCCATAGGAAGGATAACTGTTTTTTCTAGCGGTGACCAAAAGTAATAATGATGTGTACTTACATAGTCAATAGGTCCAAACTTCTCTCGTCCACAACAACCTTTTTCTGGTGCAAGTGTATCTAACATTCCTGCACTAACTGTTACTCTACCTTTAATTGGTAGTAGACCCGTTAATGCACTTACAACAGCAACTACTGTCTTTTTACTTTTTAAATTTTTTTCAAAGAAACAAAAGATATCTTTAAATAATCCATGTTCTTTAACCATGCCTGCAATCATCATTACAAATACAATTAAGAACAAGTATACTTGTCCGTTGTATATTAAACTTAAATCCATTTAATTTCCAATCGTTGATTTTTCGTAGACAGCATTGTGTGTCTGTGTGCATCTAACAAATGTTGTACATTTTGCTAGTTGTTTTAGTTTCAATGCACCTGCATAGGTACATGTACTACGCACACCTCCAAGGATCTCTTGTACCGTTCGGGCAACTTCTCCTCTATAAGGCACTAACACTGTGCGTCCTTCTGATGAACGATAATCCTTCAGTCCACCAAAATGCTTGTCGTTTGCACTTTCACTACTCATACCGTAGAATTGTACAAACTGCTTACGTTCAATCCCGTCTTTCCAAGTTGTACGTAATATCTTATCTACTGTAGTTTCTTCCTTGACCCATTCGCCAGTCTTGTAGAATTTGTCAATTACTTCACCGCCACCTTCGTCATGTCCGGCAAGCATGCCACCTAGCATCACAAAGTCGGCCCCGGCCGCAAAAGCCTTAGCAACATCGCCAGGAGTGGTACAACCACCGTCAGCAATAATATGACCACCAAGGCCATGAGCGGCATCAGCGCACTCAATAACGGCACTGAGCTGTGGATATCCCACACCAGTTTGGATACGAGTAGTACAAACGCTACCAGGC
>Ga0233432_10001342_pt1 | contig 23775 bp, 18 predicted proteins | sample SI_122_August201_6_FD_179870 | JGI IMG/M metagenome (GOLD analysis project Ga0233432, IMG submission 179870) | Seawater microbial communities from Saanich Inlet, British Columbia, Canada - SI_122_August2016_10_MG | ecosystem: Environmental > Aquatic > Marine > Inlet | place: Canada: British... | reverse complement strand
ATTACTTCTGAAAGCCTTTGCCCAATATTCATTACCGCGTTGTTTTGCGAGAAGCGGCTCATATTTACCCCGTTTACAGCGATATTCGAAGATGAGCCAGGGGTCAAATTGAGGGCTTCCTGATATCGATTATGGAAGTTAAAAATAAGGACAAAACTGGTTTTATCTTTACGATCACCATCTGAGTCCCGCTCGTACAGTCTGTCCTCTTAAATGACGATTTCTTTGATGTCATGAAATGCATAAGCATTATCACTCGCACCAAACAGAGATTTTGTGGCAATCTTAACCTCTTTTATGTTTCCATCTGCAATCAGGGTAATTGATTTGGTGAGAAATAATATTAGGATACCGATCGCTAGGGCAATTAGACCAATCCACCACTGAGAGGAGCTTTTCATAAACATAATGATGACTCCAATTAGACCTCCAATCATTAGAATGATCGAGAAGATGTAGCCGAAAAGGGCTGATTTTTTACATTCAAAATAGGTTAGGGAGTCTTGAGTAATTTTCATTTATATGAAGGGGATGGGTTATGCTTTAAATTCATTACAATAGTAATGACATAGGAATTCAAATTGTGTCGGAGGAAATGTCTTAAATCTAATAATACTTATGGATACACATTTCTGAAAAGAAGTTTGAATTTTATAAAAAAAAAGAACTTACTTAGTGGGTCTCTACTCCATTTGCGATCATATCATCTAAGATATTTTGAGCATATTCTGCCTGTCCCCATATCGTTGCTCCTTTGTATGGAGCATACGAAATTAGTTCTTTTTCGAGTTTTAATTGAATATAAAGTAAATTACTTTTGGCTTTTTTGTTTTTTTTGGATAAATAACTTCGTACTGAAACGATGCTCTGTTTTTTTTTATTTCCATTGTAATATAACCTATATTTTCCTTTATCTCTTTCTGCTATAATGGCGAAGGTTGAGTTCAAACCCCGCTCAATATGACCATTTGAAATTGGAGTATCAAAAGGGGATAATTTCTTCATAACCCGAATACTTCTGATTTTCGTAACTAAGAAGAAATAGGGTATTAATAAAAAAATGGGAGCATAGAGTAGAATTTCATCTAGGTCATTTGTGAAGCCATAATATAACCAGAAACCAATGAGAAATATGGGTAAAAAGTTTAGAATCATGTCGGAGATATAAGTGAAGAGTTTACAGATTAATCTCAATTATATTTTACCGATTTAGGAAAAGGGCTAATAGAGATGTTCCGATTTTTTTGGGAAACAAGTCGATATATCTCATCTGAAATGGAAATGTGGAACTGCAGTAAAAAATAAAAATTTCGAACGACTACCTATCATGCATTGACTTCTTGAAAATCCATTAAATCTAATAAAACTGAAAGTTACTCATCCCTGTAAAGAGGGTTGAGTTATTTTCCCTCTTTAAACCATTTTTTATAAATTTCTGAATTCTTTCGGTAATTTTCTCTCGAAACCTTGTTTCCGGTCGTGCTCATTTGATCCTCGGTTTCAAGAATATAAACTTCCTGCGTTTCCGGTCCTGGATCTCCTGTTCGTACGATCCATTCGGAGAGGTTTTGCCTTAGTTCATTAAGAGTTTTTTCGTACTTTTTGTTTTCCGCTAGATTCTTGGTCTGCCATTGATCTTGATTGTAAAGATAAAGTTCTTCTCTTGGACGGGTTGGGGAGAACAATAGCTTATCAGCGATAGCATTTGTTTTTTTCTCAGCATGCAGATGACGAAGTCGCTTAATGATTAATTTAGAGTCTTTATAATTACTGGGCATCAAGTGTGGTCTATTAGGAAAAAAGTTTTTTATATAGAGGAAATCTTTGGAGCGCACCGACCGAATTTGATCTGAAGCTTCTCCACATCGGTCACGGGCGCCAAATACAAATTCTTTCTGTTTGTATTGTGGCGAGAGAATATTTTGGCCTTCCATTTTCGCAGGTATTTTAATTCCAGCTACTGCTAGCGAAAGTGCAGCAATATCAATATGCTGAATCAAATCGTTCCTTTTTTTCCCTTTTGGGAAGACCGGGCCTTTTATCACAAGTGGAATGTGAGTACCTTCATCGTAGAGAAATTGTTTTCCGCGTGCATGGCTAATTCCATGGTCTGTGAAAAATATGATTACCGTGTTATCAAGAATCCCCTCTTTTTTGAGTCTTTCGATAACCTGGCCAACATGCCAGTCGGTTATTCTAACTGTATCCAGGTATGTCGCCCAATCTCTGAGGAGAACTGAATCATTCGGATAATAGGGAGGTAATTCGATCAAATTATGGGAAGTGGGTTTAAGTCCAAATTGGCTTATCATTCTTTTTTCAAGGATTTCATAGTGCTTTTCCGCGGCTCCCCGTATTTTCCCCCCGTGTAATTGAACCTGCATGAAAAAGGGCTGCTTACCGTTCCTTTTCGACCAGTCATGACTGTCATAAATTTTAGTGTCCCAGTCGAAATTGTAGTCTGTCTTACCCTTTCTACCCGTTCTGGAGGGCAGGCTTCTGAAATCGAAATTTTTCAGACCACTTCCAATGCATGTAAAATATCCTGCTTCCTGAAAAATTGCAGGAATGGGTCTCACTCCATCAGGTAGTTGAATGTTATTTTTTCCTCTGCCACTCCTGTGATGATGAGCTCCGATCGAATTTTGATACATTCCGGTAATCAGAGAGGATCGAAAAGTGGAGCATACGGGCGAGGTGGCGTAGGCTTTGGTAAAAAGAACACCCTGTTCAGCCAGTTTATCCACGTTGGGGGTTTCGATCGCTTTTTCTCCATAGCAGGAGAAATTGGCGGACATATCATCAATCACAAACCAGAGAATATTGGGACGCTCTTCAGCTGAGCTTGTGGACACCATCGCAACAAGCAGAAGCGTTAAGAAGTTAATTTTATTCATATAATCAATCTCCTGTTGCATTAATAATTTAACAGGAAAAATTTTTGCTTACAGGAACTTGGGAAGAACCGGCTTGCCGTATTTTTTTGAAAGTGGAAATTTTGGTTTCCAGGTTGGATGTTTCTGCCCGAGCCAGTCTTGAATTTTCTTCGATAGGATGGAGGCGATCTTTGGATGTTTTTTGATTATGTTTCGGTCTTCTCCAATATCATCAGTCAGGTTGTAAAGTTCCCACGCATTGGCTTCGTAGTAATAAAGCAACTTATAACGTTTATTAGCGATTTCATCAATTATGACAACGCAGGGTTGAGCTCGCACATCCATGTATCCGGGAAACAAATAAAAGATGGGAGAACGTTTATCTGAAAGTTTTGGGTTACGAAGAAATTTAGAAAAAGATTCTCCATCTAATGGGTGCTTTTTAGCGGGGGGAAGCCAGGTATTTCCTGCAATTTCAAGGAGTGTGGGGTAGAAATCGATTCCGTGAACCATCCTGTCGCTAACCGTATTCGCGGGGATAATACCAGGCCAATAAGCAATCAGAGGTACACGTATCCCACCTTCAGTAAACATTCCTTTTACGCCACGCAAAGGAAGGTTGTCACCATGGGTGCCTCCATTGTCTGAGGTGAAAATGATCAGGGTGTCCTTAGCGATGCTATCACTTTTATCTTTATCTCCGTTAGGGTCTTCCAGCGAATCCAATAGTCTTCCCAGCACCGCATCCATACCGGATATAAAACCAGCAAGATTTGTGTTTTTTGAATTTAAGCGTTTTTGTGCGGCTTCTTTGAGGTCCGGTCTGGACTGTACGGGTCCATGAACCGCATAAGCATGAAGTTGTAAATAGAAAGGTTTATTTTTGGCAGACAGTGATTCGACCGTTTCTTCCATTGCATCGGCTAGTGCATCACATACATGCTTGGGTTTTCCAACCTGACTCTTGGGGATTCCATACTGTTCGACATACGCTTCCGTGTAAGGTTTGGCAAAGCGGTCGAAGTCTCCCTGCCCAAGTCTTGCGAATTGCCAGGAATCATTAATCTTTTTGGAAAAGCAGGTGGGTTGGTGACCTTGCGAATATCCTCCAATATTGATATCAAACCCCTGATTTTCAGGCATTGTTTTATCCGTGCCGTGACCACCCACATGGTACTTTCCAATATGGGCAGTATTGTATCCATTTTTTTTAAGAGCCTCAGCAATAGTAATAGCTGACGAGGCAACATCTTCACTTTGTTTTGGGCCAGTGAAGTTTGCTTCTTCCTTGGTGATACCCGGTTTTTTGTTCCGGTTTAGGTTCCCGACAATATACACGCTGTTGTTTATCCGGGCAGGATATTGTCCCGACAGCATGGCGGCACGGGATGGTGCGCAATTGGGTTGGGTGTAGGCATAAGTAAAGCTCAAGCCTTGGTTGGCAATGTTCTCTATATTGGGGGTGATGAAGGAACCGGTATGGGTTCCCATGGTGGCCTGCTTTGCACTGATTTGATTCCATCCCAAATCGTCGATCATGTAGACGATCAGGTTTGGCTTTTTTTTCCCATAAATAAGGCAACATGAAAATATGCAAAGGGAAAGCTGGAATAGAAAATTAATATTTTTCATTTGATTGAGGGTGTTTACGAATAGGCAAGAATACCCCAATCGAATGATCAAACATGTTGGGAAGTCAATAGTTTAGAGTATTCTAAATCAAGGTTTTCCAAAGGTCTTTGGGTTGAGCAACCCTGATGTAAGCTCAGCCTTTCTTCTTGATAAATACTCTCTGGATATTTTTCTGGCTTTTTCCTGATCTGCTTCACTGTAGTCCCAAAACTCCTGAACAATTTCTTCGCACGCTGGATAATGGGATCCATCATCTCCCACTTTTTTTCGCAGTTTTGCCATCCAATTCTTTAGTGAGCTGATAAGCTTGGCGTTTTTTGGATCCTCGTAGACGTTTTTGGTTTCCTGTGGATCCTTTTTCATATCGTACAATTCCCATCCTGCCGGTGTCTGGTACTCTCCCTGATAATTACACCCATAAAAGTAAATGAGTTTATAACGCTTGGTTCTCATTCCAATGTGGGCGGGATTATCATGATGAGCCATATGCATCCAGTAGCGATAATAAGCGGCTTTTTTCCATTCCTTTTTTTCTTTGCCAGTTTCAAGGATACTTTTAAATGAACGACCTTGGACAGACTTGGGGATAGACGCACCGGCAAAGTCAAGCAGGGTGGGGGCGAAGTCCACATTTTCAATAATCGAATCAAGTTTCTGGCCTGCCTGAATCGATTTTGGATAACGGACCATAAAGGGCATTCGCATGGATTCTTCATACATCCATCGTTTATCCTGATAATCATGTTCGCCGAGCATGAAGCCTTGATCCGCGGTATATACAATTAAGGTATTATCCATTTGGCCACTGGTTTCAAGGTGGGCAAACAGGCGACCTAGATTATCATCAATTCCTTTTACGCACCGAAGAAATTTTTTGAGATAGGCGTTGTAGGCAAGGCGAGTATTTTCTTCGTCGGTAAAATTGTTAGGATCATAGTTTTCGGGAAATTCCTTAGGGAATCTCTCGGGTAGATCGCGCAGGTAGGATCGCCGGGGGTTACGATTCCCGATGGATGTTCCGATATGGGGAATTAACTCATCATTGTTTCCGCGGGTCGCGAGCGATCCGAATGTTGGATCCCGTTTCCAAAGAGTTGGAGGTTCCGGAATATCAATATCAGCAAGATAATCTTCATATCTTTCTGCATTTTCAAAGTAATCATGAGGAGCCTTGTAGTGATGCATTAGAAAGAATGGTTTATCATCCTTTCTTTTCTTGAGCCAATCAAGGGTCAGGTCAGTGATGGCATCCGTGGAATGTTTTTCCGGAAATTCGATCAGGTTTTTTCCCCACGGCTTTTCTCCACGAATTCGAAAGGAGGGGCCATGGTATTTACCTTGTCCGGGAAGCACACAGTAATAGGTAAAATCCTTTGGTTCGACTTTGAGATGCCACTTTCCAATCATTGCCGTTTCATATCCTGCTTTGCCCATTTCAATCGCAAGCATTTGCTTACCCGGGAGTACTTTACCACTGAGGTCGACCGCTCCATTTGTGTGATTATATTGCCCGGTTAGGACGCAGGCACGGGAAGGTGAGCAGATTGAATTAGTGCAGAAGGCATTTTGAAAAAGAGCCCCTTCTTTTGCTAGTCGGTCAAGGTTGGGGGTTGGGGCAATTTTGGCCAAACGACCTCCATAGGCGGAGATCCCATGAGCGGCATGATCATCCGACATGATGTAGAGAATGTTTGGCTTCTTTCCCAAACCTGAATGGAGAAAAAATAGGGAAAGAGTGATTTTGTATAAGGTTTTTATCATGATAATTTTAAACAGCTATCCGGGTAAAAGATTTGAGTATGCATAAATCAGTTCTGCAATTAGGCAATCAACTCTTTGATGATCTGTCCTCCAAACTGACTGAGCTGCTTGTATCTGCCTCCATGAAAGTAGGTTAGTTTATTATCATCCAGTCCAAGAAGGTGAAGTAAGGTAACATGGAAATCGCGAATTGGATGAGCGACTTCGACTGCTTCTGCACCAATGTCATCCGTTCCGCCTACAATTGCCCCAGGTTTGACTCCTCCGCCTGCCATGAGAATAGTCATGGCTTTATTGTTATGACCTCGTCCGATTGCGTAGACTCCTCCTCTCCGGTTATTATCCGGAGTTCTTCCAAATTCACCCATCCAAAGAACAAGCGTATCTTTAAGCATGCCTCTTGATTTTAAATCTTTGATCAGAGCGGTCATCGGTTGATCGACACTTTTTATACGGGCTGCATGGGCTCGCTCTAAATAGTCATGACTATCCCATCCCCCGGAGAAGATCTGAACAAAGCGGACTCCGTTTTCAACCAGTCTTCTGGCCATAAGGCATTGTTTTCCGAATTCGGAAGTTTCTTTTCGATTGAGACCGTAGGACTCCTTGGTCTTTTCAGATTCTCCTTCCAAGCCGATTACTCCTGGGACTTCCATTTGCATGCGATAAGCCAGTTCATAGCTCTGCATTCTCGTTTCCAATTCTTTATGGTAGGAATGTTTTACTGCATGTTGTTCATTGAGGAATGCGAGTTCATCAAGAGTCTGTCTTTGATGTGAACGATTTTTATGAGCTGGTCCCTGCAAATCAAGGATGGGGGAACCTGTAGGTCTGAGCCTTGTTCCCTGGTACTGACCTGGGAGAAATCCATTGGACCAATTTCGTGACCCGCCTTGAGGGAGAGCGAGCTCAGTCATTACGACATAACCGGGTAAATTTTGATTATAAGACCCAAGACCGTAATTAAGCCAGGCACCCAGAGCCGGGTCCCCACCCAAGCGGCTACCAGTATTCATATGAAACAGAGCTTCTGGATGATTAAGTGACTCTGCGAAGCAACCTCTGTAATTACATAACTCATCGGCCACCTCAGGAAGATGTTTCCATTGATCACTCATATCCAATCCGGATTTACCCACTTTACGGGTTCCGTATGGACTACCCACAAAAAATTTGTTTCCAGATTCTAAAGTACCCGTCCGTTTGGACTCAGCCTTGTGAAGACTGTTGAGTTTGGGCTTTGGGTCAAAGGTATCGACCTGGCTTGGCCCGCCCTCCATGAAGAGCATGATTACATTCTTGGCTTTCGGTTCATGCATGGTTTTTTTTAGAGCACCTATGGAAGAAGTATCTTTGGCCAGCAAATCTGTCATTGCTAGAGCACCCAACGAAGAGGTCATGCCATAGAGAAAATCGCGACGGTTCAAGGGCGGAATTGTCAAAGGTAAATTCATATTAATAGACATACATAAATTCGTTGGAATTGAATAAGACTAGGCAAAGGTCGGCTAGAGCACGCGTGGAATGATTGACCTCGTTAGCTTTCTTATCCGCTTTATAATTTTTGAAAGCTGGAAGGATTTCTTCATATTCAAAAGATTCACCTGTGTTTTCTTCAACTAAGGAACGGGTGATGGAAGTCGGATAGACTTTTGATTTAGGTTTATGAGACTGATGATAAGAAGTCATTCTCATTACATATTTTTCTAAACGGTCCCATTCTTGGGAAGAAGGAACTCTTCCTAAGACTAATTGGACCGCCCGTTTGATTTGAGTATTTAAGTCCTGAGTCTCTTTATTAATTCGAATGGCAAGAGCGGTCGTCCGGTCATTCATCAGATCGCTGTTAAGAAGAGTAAAAGCCTGCGGACTCACTGATTCTGAGACTCTTTCCTCACAGGAATCATTGGGGTTGGGCTGATTGAACAATTCGAGGAATGGATCGGGCTGGCCCCGTACGCGATAGGCGTACAGCGTTCTTCTGTTTCTTTCTTTTGGTGATTGGGAAGGTTGGTAAGCGGGGGCAATGGAGAATTGAATCATTCTCGGTTGCAGTGCCACCTCCATGTTGATTTCCGGCATAATGGGAAGCCCGCCAATTTCACGGTTCAGTTCGCCTGTGCTCACAAGCATCGAGTCTCTTAGTTCTTCTGCAGACAAACGGCGGGGTTCTCGGTATGCAAGAAGATGATTGTCTGGGTCGGTATTTTGTAAGCTGTTCATTTGGGGATGATGTGTACTCATACGATAGGCTTCTGAAGTCATGATCAATTTATGAAGTCGCTTGAATTTCCATCCGTTTTCCACAAAATCTGTCGCAAGCCAATCCAATAGTTTTGGATGAGTGGGTTTTTTTCCCTTTGCTCCAAAATTATTTGGATTACCCGCTAATGGTTTACCAAAATGTCTTTGCCAAACCCGATTAACAATGGATCGGGCAGTTAAATGATTCTTGGGATGGGCAATCCACTGGGCCAGACCAAGCCTTCTCCCAGTCTTCTCCTCAGGTAGGGCATAAGGATCATTTTTATTGTCTGAAGTGGCCAAGCCAAGAGCACTCAAAACGCCAGGGGTTACCTCCGCATCAGGTGCATCAATTGACCCTCCCGTTAGGATTTTAGTCTGAGGAATCGGTGAGTTTGGGATTTTTGTTGGCATGCGCATTTTACGTGAATTGAGGCTTTTGGGTACGGGGCCATTGTAAACGCTTTGGGCAAGAGGTTGGTACCGTTCCAATCTGCGAGTCCAAATCCAATCATCCTGTTTTCTAAGTTTCAGTCTGCCCGTTTCGGCAGGAGTAAGCCCAAGATGTCGAGGAGGTTTTTTTTCATCCGGCAAACTACGACGCTTATCCTCATTAAGATATTTCTTTCCCTGTTCCTTGAACCATTTCTTTGCGGCGGATTCTTGCTTGTCCAGTAAGTGATGATATTTCTCTTTTGCGAATGTGAGCATCTGCTGGGTAAAGTTAAGCCCATCTTTTAATCTATTCTTATTTTCTTCCTTCAAAAAGGGAGCGGGCCGCTCCGCTAATTGTGTTCCACTGAAAACGGAATACATCCTGTAATAATCTTTAGTAGGATGCGGATCAAATTTGTGGTCATGACATTTAAAGCATCTCATGGTTGTGCTTAGAAAAGTTTGTCCAACCGCATTGACGACATCATCCAAATAAATCTGTCTTGCTTGAGGCTTCAATACCATAGCTGGATCCCAGGGTCCCATTCGCAAAAAAGAAGTAGCAATCAATAATTCTGGATTTTTGTTTTTCTTCTCTTGCTTGTCCCATAATTCATCGCCAGCGATTTGTTCGACAATAAATTGATCGTACGCCTTATCTTGGTTAAAGGAACGGATCACATAGTCACGATAGCGCCACATATTTGAGCGTTCATAGTCATTGGAAAGGCCTGCTGTATCTGCATAACGAGTAATATCCAACCAGTGTTGTGCAGAACGTTCACCGAAGTGTGGGCTCTGTAACAATTGATCTAGTAATTGGCTCCATACTTGATTTGGGTCTTTTTCCCAGGCTAGCCGAAATTGATGTATTTCCAGTAGGGTAGGAGGTAGACCATGCAGATCATAATATGCTCTTTTTATTAGGGTACGAAAATCGGCATTCGGTGCTTGGCGAAAATCCATTTTTGTCAATTTTTCAGATATGAATGAATCAATGGGGTGCTTGCTGGATTGTGGTGGTTCTGCTTCTGTAAGGGGTTGGAAAGCCCATATATCCCTAGGTTGATAGCGTCGATAAGTCCACTCATCAGATAACCCACCGGAATTTTTCACCAGAATTCCATCTTCGGTTTTTGATTTGGAACGTTCTGCAAGGATGATTTTTTTCTGTGTTTCTGAGTCAGGCCAAGGGGCACCCATTTTAATCCATTCACTGACCCACAAAATTTGTTTTTTTGAAAGGCGATCATTTTCCTTAGGTGGCATTTCGTAATCTTCATTTTTCCATTTAATCGCTTCAATTATAAGGCTTTTCGAAGGTTCATGGGGAATTAATACCTGGTCTGATGTTTCTCCGCCCCTAAGCATTCCTTGCAGTGAGGATAAATCTAAGTCTCCCTTGATCTTACCTTCTTTTTTGGAGTGACAAGCCAAGCATTTTTCTTGAAGCAGTGGCTTAATGCGGAGAGAAAAAAGTTTTTCGCCGACAATATTTCTATCTATGGAAGGGCTCGCATTTAAAGTACAGCAAACAAGTGTGGCGGAGTATAAGTGTAATAATCGTAACATTGTTCATATAATGTTTTCACCGAGGTAATAGATTGATTTCGTTATATTACGATTAGTGATTGCTTCTACGATTCGGTGGTGTTCACCAATAGATTCTTTGAAATTTTCCAACCGAGTGTACTTCATAATCATCCGAATGCTAAGACCCAACCAAGTACTCTCAAGATGAGGAGAAGCTTGAGCGACCCAATAGCGATGCAAGGCCAAGTCGCTTTCAGCGACTTCGGGCAAAGAGGCCTCATTGCAAGCTGTCTTGAGTCGCTCAAGCAAAAGTCTAATATTTACAAAATCAGTTTCCGATGCCTGATTGATAAATTTCTTGATGCAGTAGGTTTCCAGCTCTAGACGCATAGCGACGACAACGGATCGTTCTTCATCCGTTAAGGCAGAATTTACTTTTACGCCTTTATTCGGTTTGTATACGAGAATTCCTTCTTGCGTTAACTGCATTAGTGCATCTCTCACTGTCCCACGACTTGTTCCAAAGCGAGAGGCTAGTTTTTGCTCCCGAATCGGTTCATCAAAACCAATTTTCCCGCTTATGAGATCTCTTCTGATAACATTACAAATACTGTCTCGAAAAGCTACTTTGCTGGGAAACTTATCCATGATAGGTAAGATTCTAAATTAAGCCCCAATCAGTCAAACTAATTGTTAACAATGTTATGATAAGACAACAATTAATTAGAGTGCTTTAGATTAGTTTATAAAGACCGTAATAGTAAGCTGGGCTGAATGGTGGATGGGTAGCCTGAAGAAGTGGCAAAGTATTTCCTTGGTTTTATTTTTACTTTTAATCCTCCAGCAATGACCAGTAAATGAATGGATAGTCGTATGATCTTTATGGCGTAAAACCCGTGGTTGTACCAAGTTTCCTTTGAAATCGATCCAATGGACATCAATTGTTTGACCAGACAGGTTGTGGATGAAGAACTGGCAGCGCTTTCTTGAGTAGGTTGATTTCAGCTTTTCAACATCGGTTAGTGGAGTTACTTTTTTTGCATCCGAAGGGGCAAGGCTAACCTTTCCTTGTGCAAATTTCTCATGCCATTCAATTAATTTCTTGGGCCACGCAAAGGGAATTTCTTGATTAGGTTTATAGCCAGATAGATGAGGATTTTGGGATAATCTTTTGGAAATATGAATATACTTCCAAGGTAGGTCTCCTAGTTTGGCAGTAATAAGTTCAGCCAGTCTTGGATCTTCTTTAACTATTTCCTTTCGAGTATTAATACTCCCATGTTCCCTGTCGTTTATTCGATTGCATTCAAACCATGATTGCACGCCTTCTGCCCAATATTCAGCAGGATTGGTGGATGCATATGTACCTTCCCAAATACCTTCATTGACTGCCGTATTATAGCAATCTAGCAGCTTTGCTTGAAATAAAGGATCAAGATCATTAATCGCCATTGCATGTAGGGCATGAGCAAATTCATGAATTAAAATGTTTTCGCGTTGGTAAGGGTCTCCAGTAATTCCCAATAAATTTTCTTCGCCGCAACTAACGGATGGACGGGCATGGGTTGCACCCAATCCTCGAGCGCGTTTATCCCAGAATACAGATGGTTTCATATTGGAGTGTTCTGGGACATCAGTGGTATACTCGTTCCGTGCCATGATTGAAAATCTAACTTTATTTGCGACCAAAGCTTGGAGATATTCTGGGTGCTCTTGAGTCATTTTGGCAATGAGGTAAGCCGCTTCTTTTAAGGCATAATCTGAAACTTTTGAAGATCCAACGATAGAAAATCCGTTTAGATTGACATGCTTCTCATAGAATGTGTCCAAATTCAAACGACTCCTAACTTCTTTTGGAACGGTAGTTACTTCGAAATCTTTTTGGCCATTAAGTTGATGGCTTCCACAAAGGAGCAGCGAACCGATTACATAAAATATAATCGATCTATTCATTGAAAAAAAACTTTGTTAAAAGAATTTATGGTCAGGATCACCACCGCTGAGAATGTAGGCAAGCAAATCCATTACTTCTCCTTCTTTCATCATATTAAGTAAACCTGGGGGCATTGGAGATACTGTAGACGGTCCCATGTTTTTAATTTTAGTACGATCGACATTCGTTCTTTGATTCGGGTTATATAAGTCAGTATTTATGACTACTTTATTTTGACCTAGATTCACTACGACCCCTGTATGAAAATCACCATTATTCATTTCGATGAATGTGGGAACAAATTGTTCGTTGATTTCTTTACTCGGGTACATGATTTGCTCTAGTAGGTCATGCGGAGAATATCGTCCACCCGACCCGGTTAAATCTGGACCTGTCATTCCGCCTTCGTTTCCAAAACGGTGGCATGCAAAGCATCCGCCAGCGGCAAACATTTTTCGTCCACGTTGAAAGTTCCTCTGGGACAGTCCTTTCGATGCTGCTTTACTTAATTCTTCTAATTTCCATTGTTTAACAAAAGTTCTGCCGCTCATAGCTTTTGCCATCATTTCTGCTGGAGATTGTACTACGGTTTTTTTGTTAAGAATTGGAGCGAGATCCTTTTTTTCTTGTTCATCCAAGCTGGCAAGTGCGTCATTTTTTATAAATTCAATAAATTTACTAAAACTCGCACCTCCTCGATAATTAGCAGCTTTGTGAAACCAATTAAAATAATCTGTTCTAAGTTTTTTATTCCAGCCGTGCTTTAAAGTTCTCAGAGAGCGAGCGTATTCCATTTGTTCTTCCTGTGTCGGAGCCTTTAGCAACAATGTAATGGCTTTTTGTGCGGTGGACTGAGCCTCTAAAAAGGAGAGTGTTTCACAGAGTAACCAGTTCAATTCGAATTTCTGAGAAGGAAAATGGGGCTCGAGTTGATCAATGATTTTTTGTTCTAGTTCAAGTCCAGGTTTTCCAAAGCGGACTAGTGAGACTTGAAAAGCTCTCACCAAAGCCAGTTTTTCATTTACGGTCAGTTTGTCCCATTTAATTTTTGTAAGGGAACTGATAATTTCCTTTCCCATTTTTTGATCTACAGGAGGATCATTTGGTGTACGGTGAAAAGGGTCAATTCCTCCAGCCTTAGCTAGAGTCAGCAGTAAATGAACCCGTTTGCTTGGATCTTTTTCCTGGAGAGCTTTTGAAGCCCATTTATCGACTGGCAAACGTTGGACTGCCATCAGGGCTGCCCATCGGACGAAACGGTCGGGATGAGCGGTATGTGGCCAAGCCAGCTCCAAGGCTTTAGGATGTTCACCAATATGTAAGTCTTCCAATTTGTGACGTAAACTTGCAAGTTCATTCACTTGAGGTTTCATAGAGATAGGAGCCGTATTTCCATTGCCTGTATAGCTTACTCGATAGAGTCCTGACTGAACTTTCCTTCCTCCAATTGCAAAGTACATGGCACCATCCCCAGGATGAATAATTGCGTCTGTTACTGGTAGAGGACTACCCGTGATGAAAGTCTCTTTTTTTCCGAAATAAGTGCCTCCATCAGGGCTCATGTGAATGGCGTAGATTTTTCCCCAACTCCAATCCAAAATAAACATCGCTTTTTGATACTTGGGTGGAAATTTTGCACCGTATCCGAATGTGACCCCGGTGGGTGAGCCTGGACCAATGTTAACTACTGGAGGCAAAGTATCCGGGTAGAATTCGGGACGTTTACCGGTTCCATTTCTCCAACCGTACATGGATCCGCTGGTGACATGACAGATACGAGTTGGACGGTACCATGGAGTGTTGAAGTCATATTCCATATCCGCGTCATAGGTGAAGAGTTCTCCATCTGTGTTGAAGCCACCATCGAAAATGTTTCGGTATCCGGAAGAGACAATCTCCCAATCCTTACCGTCTGGAGACATTTTGTAAATGATACCGGCAGGAGCCAGGCGATCACGGTTATGTCCCCGTCCATCGGGCATTCTCGGAAGTAAATGATCTTCTCCCCAATCCATAGGCACCCGAGAGCGGTTCGCTTCCACTGGAGTGGTATTGTTTCCTGTGATCAGGTAAATCGACTTTTTGTCGGGGCTGAGTATGAGGGCATGAACACCATGATCACCGCGTGCTTGCATGCCCCGCAGTTTTTCAACCTTATCAAGTTGGTCGTCTCCATTGGAATCCGTGAGCCGGTAGACCCCGCTATCCATCTTTTTTTCATAATCGTTGACCGCGACATACAGGCTGTCAAAAGCCCAAAGTAGGCCATTAGCTGCACGGATATTAGCAGGAACTTTCTCGATGGAATTTTCCTTCAAAGTTTTTCCTTTCGGGGGTATCTCGAAACGATAGAGTCCACCAAACTGATCACTGGCAATGATTCGGTTTTTGTCGTCCAAGCAAAGATTTACCCAAGAACCCAATTTGTCCTTAGGGACAGTAAAAAGTAATTCAACATCAAATCCGTCCGCAACGGATATATTTTCAACTGGAGTGGCTTCGTTTTGTATTTGTGCAAATAAAATACCTGATGATAATTTAATGAAAATTATAAGGGAAAGTAGGTGCTTGATGTTTTTGATCATATAAAGGTGATGTATTAACGAATACTTTTCTTACAACCGAAATTTAATTCTTTTACTTTGGTTAGTTGTTGCAAACCATATTTTGATAATGCGTTATAAAATTTGAGTTAAATGGGATGCTTTGGACAATCGTATGGAAATATATTTAAATATTATTGAATTTTCAGGTTTGCAACAAGTTGCCAAGGTAATTTCATAAATATATGCGCTTAATTTACTCACTTTCAATACTTGCATGCTCAATTTTTGTCACATTTCATTATATATCTGGAGAAGTATATAAAAGAGAAGTGTTGTTTGAAAACTTTAAAACTTCGATGGAGGGAGTTCGATTTACCGGGTATTTCACAGTAGATGGTTCGGATCGCCCTCCTTCTAAGGAAATTTACGAAGTACAAAATGTTCAGAAGTTTGGAGATGAAGATTTGTGGATTTTTACGGCTCGAATTCAATACGGGAAGAAAGATGTTACATTGCCAATGCCATTACCTGTTAAGTGGATAGGCAATATCCCAGTTATTTCTTTAAACGATATGAATATTCCTGGCTTGGGTACTTTCAGTGCTCATGTTGTCATCGATGGAGGGAAGTATGCGGGTACCTGGGCCCACGGTAAAGTAGGAGGCCATTTATACGGCACTATTTCCAAAATAATGACAAAGTCATCCCCGTGATGGAAGGTTCAAAACTTAGGTTTTATTTATCTTTGATTATCGGTGGTGTGTTTCTTTTCGTGCTTGGATATTACTTCGGGCTTTCTGATACCAGAACTTCATCAGTCATTCAGAATGCTGAAAATCGCAGAGACGAAGAGGATAAAAAACTTAGTTTAGCAATGATTGATAAAGTTTCTGCAACTCAATCTGTGTTTGAAGAATCACTTGATAAGCAAGCTTCGTTAGCTCTTGAAGAAGAGATTCTTTCAAGTCGAACGCCGGGCATTCGTCAAATCCTTGAAGAATTTGCCGCAGAGTCCAATCCAGTTTACAAGATTTCAAGGCTGGCAGAAGCAATGAAACAATTAAATGAAGATAATTTGGAAGAAACTTTAGAAGTTTTTGAATCTATTCCATTTGGTTTTGAAAATGCCCAAGAATATAAAATGTTATTGTATGCATGGAGTCAGTTCGACCCTTATGGAGCGATTGATTACTGCAAGCAAAGATCATCAGGTATTGGATCAGGCTTTGCTATTTCTGGGGTGCTAGAAGGGTGGGCTGCCAGTAATTCAGAAGATGCCAGACAGTGGGTTGAAAGACCAGATAATCAAGGGATGGCCAAATTATATAATTTCGGTCTCGTGAAGGGGTGGGCAAGTAATGACCTGAATGGTGCGTCTGAATATGTTATGAATATGAAGGGTGGCGACGAAGTCGGTAAGCTTGCCGGTATTATCGCAGAACAATACAATAAACGCGGATTTGAAGATGCGTCAAGGTGGGCTGAGAATATTGAAAACCCAAAACTTAAGGAGGCTGCATTTTCCAAACTTAGTCGTAGCCTTGCTCGCGATAAGCCTGAGCAAATGGCTTCTTGGTTAACTGAGCACACGGATGGGAAATATGCGGTAAAAGCTTTTGAGAATTTGGGATCCAAATGGAGTGAGACTGATCCTGAATCAGCAATCAATTATTTTTCGGATTTACCCGAGGGTAAGGTTCAGGAAGTTGGCGTTAAAAGTGTTATTGGCAATTGGGCGAAACAAGACCCTCTTGCTGCGGGGAACTGGTTGAATGATCAATCTCCAAGCCCTAGACTGGATTCTGCGCTCGCCAATTATGCTACGACTGTCTCTCTAGACGATGGGGCGTCCGCTATGGATTGGGCAGTATCAATCTCTGAGGATAAACTTCAACAGAAAACTGTTCGTCAAGTGGGTTGGGAATGGTATAGACAGGATAAAGATGCAGTTGAGGAATGGCTGCCTCAAAGTGGACTTTCAGAAGATTTACAAAATAGTATCAGGAAACCACCAAAGAAAAATTGGTGGCAGAGCCTTCGGGATCTTTAATTACATATCCTTCTTTTCTTTTTTCACTGCAACCAGTTCTTCCCTTAGTATTACCAAGTATTTATCGGGGTTTTTCTGGAATTTAGGAATACAGGGTTTACAGCAAAACTGAATTAAAGTCCCGTTGTGCTCATAGCTGACGGCTCCTCCCATTTCATCAAGATCACTTCCACTTACGATACAAAAATCTAGCAGGTATAAGTCGTCTAGAATGGAATCGTCGATCGAGTCTGAGCAACTGCTGAGGGAAAATAAAAAAACTGCAAGAATTGAATAGAATCGAGATTTCATACTTAAACAAAGTCTAAGTATGCATTCAGGTCAAGGTTGGGAATTATTTATCAAGTCTTTTGCCCTTAGATTACGAAAGAGAACCGTTCCTCCCTTGCCGTGATGTTGAATTCCAAAATGACCGGAAACACTGTTCAAACGCGATACTTCCGCTATTAGTTTATTATTGATAAAAGTTTTGGCTTCAGTGCCTTTGCAGACTAACCGAAAATTATTCCATTTATCTGCAGAGAATATGCCATTAACCCGTGAATTATATTCCTTCTGGGTTTCCTTTGACGGGTATAGCCATCCCCCCATTCCGATTCCGTAGATCCCTCCTGGTTTTGCCCTGTCAATTTCACATTGATAACCTTTGGGCTTACTTTTACCACTAGAAAGGCGAAAACCGAGTCCGGAATTGAAAGCATTATAATCTTGGGGAATTTTAACTTCACATTCGACTTCAAAGTCTTTCATTTTCAGGTCACTTAAAACCCAAACATTTCCTTTTGATAATAAATGAAGTTCTCCATTTATTGCCTCAAATTTCTGAACATTTCCAAGGGGGGTCCATCCATCGGTGGTTTTCCCGTCAAAAAGGGACACCCATTTATTATCCTTATTTTCTGCCTGGGTAAAAAGCGAAAGAAAGAAGAATAAAAGAAGTTTAGCCTTCATATTGATTTAGCTTAGTATAAGTGGGCCCCCTGCAGAAAGCTTGGGGTTGCCAAAAGTTTTAAGTGGATGCCCGACTGCATGGGCTAGGCTTAGCAGAAAGCGATTATGTGGAACATTTTCGCAGGACATCGAGCGTCCCATCCGAAAACCAAAGCCGTTGCCAGCAAGAACAAAAGGAATTTGATCTAGGGTATGGCTATTCCCTTTACCCAATTCATTAGTCCAAATGACAAGAGTATGATCGAGCATCGAACCTTTTTGTCCCGGTTCTGGTGTGCTTTCTAGTTTCTTTAAGAGGTAGGCGAGTTCTTCGGCAAACCATGTGTTGATTCGTACGAGCTTTTCGTAAGCATCTTTGTTTTTATCTGGTTCGTGAGAAAGAGTGTGGTGGGCATCGTCGATGTCCAACCAGTTCATTTTGGCTTGTCCAACAGATTTGGTGTATTGCAAAGTGGCCACTCTCGCAAAATCGTTCACAAAGGAATTGATCAGCATATCGATTTGTAATCGACCCAATTGCGGAAGGTTATCATTTTGGTTTCGCAGTCCTTCCGGTAATTCAGGAGGTTGTACAACTAGGTTGCTCAAGGAACTTCCGTCCGCGTATTCTTTATCCATTCGATTAACCAATTCAGTATGCTCGATCAAAAGCTTACGGTCTGATTCGGGTAGTTGGTTCGCCACTTTATTGAGATCGCCGCGTAGATCATCAAGAATAGATCGAACCTGCTTTTTTTCCCGGACATTTCCGTAGAGTTTGCGGTATGCATCATACGGGTCGGCGAGGGGAGTAACCGGTTGATTTGGCCCATTATAAGACATACGGGTCCAAGGGTCAGCTGTATCTTGTACGCCAACTCCAAAGTGAAGGGCGCCAAACCGGGTACGGGTTTCTTCTTTGGATTGCAGATGTTTACAGATTTCCCGGTCAATGGAAATTCCTTTGGGCCATCCTGACGGGGTGTTTCCTCCCCCCATGACATTCCCCGGGAAAAGTTCGATTCCTGTAAGGAGGCAGCTCATCCCCCTCATATGGTTATCGCCATCTCCTCTCACCTTGTTGTGAAGGTTGCGGAGGATTAGCATTTTTTCGTGAAAAGGCTCAAGGGGTTTGAGGATGGTTTTGTGTTCAAAGTCATCCCCCATTTTTTCCGGCCAAAATTGATCAGGAATGGTTCCATTCGGGCTGAACATGACGATCAATCTTTGCTTCTGTGCAGAAGTCGATGCCTCTTCAGCAAAAAGATTGGTGGACTGGGAAAGGATGGGAAGGGAGAGGGAGGAAAGTCCTAGTTGTTTAAGTGCGGATCTTCGGTTGATGCTGTTAAAATTCATGGGTGTTCGTACTTTATTTGTGAAAAGAAAAGCCATCGGATGCTCCCAGGAAACCGAGTTTTGAATATAGCTCGCGCAAGCTCAATTGTTCGTTTTTTAACATCTCGGAAAGTTTACTCGTGTCGATTGAAGAATAGCTTTGAACGGGCTGTTTGGCAAGATGCTTGAAGAGTTCATCTACAAAAGATTTTGCAGGCTTCGTCGACTTGAGAGCATGAGAGAGAAGGTCCTGCGATCCGTTAAATGTCTGTTCAATTCCCTCACTGTCCAAATAATTAACCTTTAGATCAATCGGTAAACCAGCAATTTCGGAACGCTTTTGACCCGTCGCATCATAATCTTCAAGAACAAAGCCAGTTGAATTGATTTGGTCGTGGCAACTCATGCAGTTGGCTGCCTTGGTTAATGCAGTCACTTTCTGTCTCATGGTCCAAGTTGGTTCAAAGTCGGCATTTCGAAAAGAGACGGCTTCTTTCGGAGGACGAAGGGTGCGGCCCAATATTTTACGGGCGGTGAAAACACCACGGTGTATGGGCGAGCTTTCTTCCGGGTAGGAATGACTTGATAAAATATAGGGGTGGGTGTGAAGCCCTTGCCTCATTAGATAGGAGGCATTCATTTCCACGAACCCAGTTGTATTGGCATCACCGGGATAAGAGATACCATAAAAGGAAGCCATCCTTTCGTTGACTTCCATTTTTTTCATTGCAAGGAATTGTGGCCAGGTAATCTTTTGTTTCCAAATTGAATTTTCTAACCACCTCAAAAGAGACCTTCTTAAATCCATTGCGAGAGTGAGTGAAAAATCTGGAAATGTCTTTTTACTCAGGGAAGGAAGTTCTTTGTTTTTCATATCCAGCCAATGCGATAGGAAATCGTTGAGTTTTGCCTGACTTCTTGAGTCATCAAGCATGCGCTTGGCTTGTCCCTCGATGTGCGGTTTTGTAGAAAATTGATTTCGGTCGATCATGTCATGTAATTTTCGGTCCGGTATGGAGTCCCAGTAGTACAAGGCAAGTCTCATTGCCACCACATAGGAATCTTTTTCTTTTTTGGCAAGAGCCTGCCATTCTGGATAAAGGAAACGGGGTGACTTCAGGGCAGTGAGAACAATTTTTTCAACCGATATGTGAAGGGGTATATCGTCAGAAAATTTTGAGTGCACATATCGTTCAAGCTCTTTATCCGATATTTTTTCACGAAATGCATATTTGAGAAACTGTTTAGTAAAACTAATAATTTTTGGTTTTCGATTGTCGTCCTTTTCGTTGGTTCTTGCCAGTCGGTCCATTCGTTTACCTGCAAATATTGATGCTTCAAGAGCGGCGAAAGTGGTGGCTTCATTCCAAGTTGAATCAACTAGAATCCCACGCTCATAGCCATGAGATGCATCATCGGGTGGAAGTTTTTGCTGACTGACAAACGAAGGAGGAACGACTTGTGTATAAAGGTACTCCGAAGGAATAATTTCCTTCTCTCCGATCGGAGTTTTCCAACTTAATTCAATCGATGCATTCGGGTCGTCAAATTTAAAATAATTGAGCCTGATCGGATAGGGGCGTCCACCAAGCAGAAATAACTTTGCTCTTTCTTCGCGAAGTAAACCGGCTGTTACCTTTTCATCAATCATCGGACCTCCCTCGCTTTGATTGACGCTGAGTTCAAATCCGTTTGGTGACTTCACAAAGAATTCATACCAACCTGATTCCCTGGGTCGGATAGATCCTTCCCAATAAATAGAGAATTTTTTTGGATTCATCCCCTTCAACGCGGCCTTGTCCTGATAATTGAAATTAATTATGGAATCAATTTGTTCCGCGTGCATTTTTTTTCGCTTGTTCATTCCCTCCGCGTTGTAATATTTTCCTTTCAGTCCATGTACTGGGTTATTGATAACGGGGTTTCCCTCAAATAGACCAAACAAATCAGTGACCGATTGTCGGAATTGCCGGTTGGTTAGACGGGAGAGTCGAACTTTTGAATCCCTTATAAATAGTTCCGGTTTTTGATAAAAGCTTTTATAGATAAAACTGGAAATTGCATCCGCTTCTTTTCCTTTTATCAAGTCAGGGTCATAATCGGGCATCGTTTCATCTACATAATGAATTAATTTCGAGATAGGCCAATCTCCCACCAATGGCTTGGAGTATTCATCTTTCACACCCTGACCATGCTCACCGTGACACTCGGCACAGTGTTGGGTATAAAGTTTTTTTCCGTCTAGCGTTTCTGCCATAGCCATTGAGCTTGCACCAAAGGTTAGAGCAAGGAAAAGAAATCGATTGTATTTCCCCAAAAGCATACGAATATAGCATAAAATTTTATCGGTAAAATCCAACGCTGAATTACCCCTTTGATTTACTTTTTAAAAGGAAGACTTGAAATTAATAGCTAGACTTTTCTCTTCCAAAGAAACATCCATTCCTCGTCTCGCCGGCCCTCAAAATGTCTTGGCTTCCAGTTATTGAGTAATTCAAATCCGGGTTCAAACCGCTGAATGATTTCTTCTTTGCTTGCACCAAATGGAGGTCCTTCCTCGTTAAGAGGAAAAATAAAATGAATCGCAAGGAAATAGCCGTCTGGTTTCAGCCAATGATTTAAAGCTTGTGCATATTCATTCCTCCGATTGGGGTCAATTGCGCAATAAAGAGTATGCTCGAAAACCAGATCATAGGGTTCCTGAGGTTGTTCTTCTAAGAAATCACCAGGAAAAAACGCAAGATTCGGTAAGGATTCGTATTTCATCCGGGCATCATTCAGGGCAAGATCAGAAAGATCCATTCCAGTTGTTTCAAATCCAGCTTTGGCCCAGGCTGCGGCGTCATGCCCACGGCCACATCCGGGAACTAAAACCCTTGTTTCTGGATCTATCGTTTGTTTTTTGATCCAATCAGTAAGTCCAGGGGCAGGATTTCCTTTATCCCACGGTGTATCTTCTTTTTGATATCTTTCTTCCCAATTTGTCATACTTTACACTGTATTCAGATTTGATAATTCTACGATAGTATTAAATTTACCCCACCTCGAATTATGAAATTCTAACCTTCAAGGTTTCTTTAATACCTGAAGATATTTGTCATGAATATTAGCTAGAATAAAAACACAGCATATTGCACCAAAAAGAGCCCAGGCCATATCTGATTGTGTATCCCAAGCATATCCTTGGGTACCGAGAAAAGCGTCCGCATCTTGTCCTATTATTTCGGCAGCCCACCATTCGATTAATTCATAAAAAGCACTGAAGGCTAGACATATCGAAATGATTATGAAATTCCTCCAGCCGTTCAAATTCACTAATTTTTTACGCAGGAGTATCTCCCTTGCTAGCAGGGCGGGTACAAATCCCTGCATAAAATGGCCGACTTTGTCGTAATTGTTACGTTCCCAACTAAAAGCTTCGCTGATCGAATTAAATAAGGGAACTTCGGCGTAGGTATATTTTGCACCCACCATTAAGACGATGCAATGAAGTAAAATCCAGAAGTAGAGGAGGGGGGTCAGGGGGAAGGATTGTCGGGTCTTGGCCATTATAATGAGTCCGATGATTGCGGGTCCAGCCTCCAGTACCCAGGTTAATCGATCCTTGGGTTCAATCCCCGACCAAATTAATACACCAAAGAAAATACCAAGCCAAAGAAATGATTTATTAGATAATGAATCAGACTGTTTCATTTGTTTTATATCGTTTTCCGTTAAGCATCTCTCCCACCCAAGTGTATCGAATTAAATACTGGTAAGAAAGCAGTAATATAAAAGTCGTCAGTATAGATATCAGTATGAATTTGATTACGCTCGGTATTTCGAGGTTTGCAAATAAAGCCTGCAATATTTGTACCACCGGTAAATGTATAATGTAGAGCCAATAGGCAGAATCTGATAAATATCGAACCTTTGGCATTTTAGAGGAGAAAAACTTTCTAAATAAACCGATACAACCAAAGACCATCAACCATGCAAAACAAGCCGAACAAAGAGTTAGTATCTTATAGCTCCATTCCCATTCCTTGTAATACATGCAAGCGAGAGCACCTGTGAAGATTACGAGTGCACTTACAAAAGAAAGAGGCCAGAACTTACCAAACTTTTCAATGAATACTTTGCTTCCAAAGCAAAGGGCCCCATAACCAAAGAAGATTCCGTAGTATCCCAATTTCGTCCAATTTGGAGTGAGCCACACATCAGTTGATGGACCAAAATCCTCCTTCATATAAAATTGCGACCAATAGGTAATTGGTACTAAAAAGATCATGCGAAGAGGGGAAGATACTACCCATTCAGCAATCTTTTTCAAAGGAGAACCTCCGAGGAGATGGCTCAAAATTAGAAATGCCGCAATTAGATATATGAGATCATAAAGAAACCAGAGGTGGTGAGTGATAAAGTCGCCAAAAGTGAGATAGTATTGAGTAAATAAGTTTTGCTTTGCACCTCCATTTAATTTTTCATTATGAATGGAATTTTCAATAAGATTTCTACAAC
>Ga0233432_10001341_pt1 | contig 23787 bp, 13 predicted proteins | sample SI_122_August201_6_FD_179870 | JGI IMG/M metagenome (GOLD analysis project Ga0233432, IMG submission 179870) | Seawater microbial communities from Saanich Inlet, British Columbia, Canada - SI_122_August2016_10_MG | ecosystem: Environmental > Aquatic > Marine > Inlet | place: Canada: British... | reverse complement strand
AGGAGATTCTGCGGATGTAGGAACAGAACAGCCACAAGACACAGGAGATTCTGCGGATGTAGGAACAGAACAGCCACAAGACACAGGAGATTCTGCTGATGTAGGAACAGAACAACCACAAGACACAGGAGATTCTGCTGATGTAGTAGAAGAACAGCCATCTCAAATTGGAAGTTCCTCAGACTCATACGAAGAAGAGCCTAGCGAATTAGGAGATTCTGCTGATGTAGTAGAAGAACAGCCATCTCAGATTGGAAGTTCTAATAATGACGCCGAGTCAGAGGCAAACGAAATTTCCGATGACCTAGATCAAGCGGAAACAGAAACCTCGGATCTAACCGACGGTGATGGGTTATCAGAAACACCATTAGACAATGCAGACATAAACCAAGATCCAGATGAAGTTAACTCTGACTCAGAAACTAAAGGAATAATTAGATTGCGGGACGGAAGGATGACTTTTTACAAGCTGAGACCATTCAGAATTTCAACTTCCAATCAATTCATTGGCCCATTTATCGATCGCTTGGGAAGAAGTCGGGCTATAAGGTTATAATATGCCAGTATTTTTTGGGTCGGGAAATATAATAACCAAAGCGAAGACAGTCAACATGTCTTCGTTTATATTTACTGAGCCATCAGAAATAGATATTGTATATAAAAATTTATTCAAAGAATACACCATAGATACGGCAGCAGGATTCACTGAAAAGCAGAACGTATATTATGACCCATTCAAGTATAATGATTATTTGGACAGAGTCACCTCCACCTCATTTCCAACAAACGAGGTTTATATTGGGGAAATGTATAATACATTTTTTGATGCACCTTCCCACAACTTGGAGTACGTTTTAGGTTCCGCTTACAATGCTGGAAATCAAACTAATTTAATAGACACGAAATATACAACACAAATCCATCAGGCGCTAAATAATCTAATAGCGACAGGCATATCTTATGGGCAGCTGACAGAAAACATACAGCGACGACTGAAGTCATACTCTCATATGACGCTGGATCAATTTGACAAGAAAAAAGAATATGCCCTGAACAATATAAATTTGATCGAAGATAGCATTAAAGAGCTTGGTCTTGGCCAAACAAATTCCAAATACATAATCGATGCACTATATTTCGGCGAAAATCGAAAAGACGCAATCACGGGAAGTCTAAATCCACTAAACGGATCTCTGAACCTGAATATCGTCGCAGCGCTTACGATAAAGTCTCGGCTAGAACACTTTTCCCTGAATAGAAACTCGTTTTTATTAGATTCAACTCCGGCTCCAATTGCTCAAGACATAGGAAGAAGTATTTTTGAACAAGAAGTTCCTATATTACAGAGTCCGGACTCGGGACTGTATTATTTAAAATTTGATACTATTTTAGAAAATATTGACGATTCTATGTTCTTCGATAATGAAATAGATAGAGTATATGAAACAAAAAATCTAGTATACGGAAGCCCGAAGACACAATATCATCCGATAAATAATTTCTTTCATCGATATATTCCAAAACAGGCGCATACAGGAGATTATGCTAAAGTAGTTTCTGACCTCGTAGTAGAAACCGAATTTTATGCTCATCAAAAAAATGATATCTTAATAAATTTACAGCCGATATACATATCAGATAGCGATAAAACATTTATTCGCAGCATTTTTTATATAGAATTAGACGACTATCAAGATTATCTTGGCTATGTTCCCTACATTAAAACTGCCACCGATAGCGCATATATTCCAGACGAACAATTCTTGCAAACCAAAGTTCATACTCCGGACCGAAATATATTCAAGTTCCGCTATGAAGAAATAAAATTTGGCGGAAAATATGTCGTAACCGAAGTCGGCGAAGTATTCGTTTTTTATAATACGATGGAGGCTAGGTATGCTGGGTATCATAAGGATTATGACACATTATACGAGTATATTAACGATCTATTTTTGTCTACAAATATAACTTCTCACGACGCAATAAAGCCTCACGAAACTATATACTACCGACCAGAATCAAATCATCCTACCACCGGAGGTTCGCATACTGGTCACGCAGTTCCGCACATAGTGGCGCTAGGCAATAGTTCTAGGTTAATGGACATAGATTATATCAAAGATTCTACTCTGAACAATATCGCACAAGAATACAGATTTGCTCAGATCGTTTCGGGAAGAAATTCGGTATCACAAAAACTTTTTGAGTTCGACGAGATATATCACGATTTAGATCAGAATGCAATAAGTACTAATTTCAATTTTGTTTATGATATAGTAAATGCTCGACTACCAGATTGCCTTTCTATTGACAACTCAATCATAAGCGGATCGTTGAGCGAAACTGAGCAGTTTTTGAATCGCTATTCCTACGAATCTTGGATACAGGAACAAAATTTGACGATTGATATTGATTATACGGATTTTAATCCCGAACAGATCAAAGAGATAGAGGTCACTGTCGTAGGAAGAGCCACGACGAAAGGTACTATTGATATTATAGATTCTGATGGATTTGAAATAGGAGACAAAATTCATCAGAAAAACGAGTCTGGAATACTGCAAGGTGAGGCCACTATAACAAAAATACTATTTAATTATGAAAGAGAATTTTCAATTCTCGGAGCCGAACCAAAAAATCTAAATATCATTAGATACGAAATAGATAATATAGAGGGCTCTTTCAATGCATCAGACGTTAACCAAATAGTTGTCGAAGATACGTTGAGGCTAGTCGTCGAAGATCTTCAATCCGCATCAAACGGAACGTCTAATTTTGTAGTATTGGAATCCGAAGTATCGACCGCGAGCGGTCTGATCAAAACTATAGACTTATTTTTCCCCATAAATAATAACTACACTTACGATAAAGATAGATTTTTATTAAATGTGGACGGCATAACAGACAGAGAAGATCGACACGAATGGTTGACCGAGATGCGCAACAAAGGGCATTATCGATTCGATATAAGTCAAAATATTAATGAAATACAGCAAGTCATAGACGAGCTGAAAACTACATATTCTAATGGAACTGCCGGATTGACTCAATATCAGTACGAAGAACAATTAAATTTTTTGGAAATTTCTAAGGGAAGCCCAGAAGAAGAAGCAGAATACGAACGGCTGGAGACGATAGACAAATTTACATTCGACTGCTCTACCGAAATATCCGAGAAGGATTATTATGACGATGTACCAGAAAGAGTAACTACTAGAGGATACCCAATATATGTCAGCTGTAACTAGGTTAGGAGATTCCTGTACAGGTCATGGATGTTATGCTCCAAGGCCTTGCGCTGCAGGAAGTTCAAATGTTTTCGTGAATTCTCGGCCGGCCCACAGAAAAGGGGATATATGGAATCTACATCCTTGCGGGAAGTCCAAGCACGGCGGAGTTACTTCTGCAGGATCTTCGACAGTATATGTGAATGGAAAGCCTTTGGCGCGCAAGGGAGATCCCGTCTCTTGTGGCTCTGCAATATTGCAGGGCAGCAACAACGTATTTGCTGGAGGATAGGAGACATATTTTGGCATTCAATACACCAAGACCAGTAAAAGCTATATATCAAAACGACGGAGAAGTTATTCTTGGAGAATTTGTCGACGGCGATGTTCTTGAAATTGCTAATGGTGGCACAGGAACAACAAGCCTAGATCAATTTCGAGCTAACTTGCAAACTATACATTATGAAGAGTTTTCAAGCTTTGCTGATTTTGACACTTCTCCTATCGATGGAAGGCTTGCAAAAGATATTTCTACCGGAAAACTATATTATTCCGACAATGATACTTGGATAGAGGTAGGAAGTTCCCAAATAGCGTCAGGAGTAGATTCTGATGGATCAGCTGTATCGGAAGTAGAAGTTGAAAAATTAGTTTTTGATGGGAATTTGATATTCAATTACGACTCGAATAGCAAAATCGGAACGTTGTCTATCAATACCATATTAACTGCGACGGAATTAAATATCGGACTGCCGTCTGACGGGACATACGATGATGGCGCAATCGACATACAAGAAACGGCAAAAACTTCGGATGTTATCGATGATCTTAATGAAGCTCTAGATAATGTCAGAAATAATACGTTTGTTAAGAGCGTATCATTTAGTGGGGCTCCATTATCAGGGGGCGAAGGAATGAATGTCGTCCTCAACATAACTTCGGACGGAAATCCAAATAGGTACGATATAGATTGGGGAGATGGTTCTCAAACAAATGGGTCTTCGGATGCTACTCCCAGTCATAGCTATGTATCGAATTCTGATAGCCCATATACTGTGACAGTCCGGGCGTTCAATGATCAGGGAACTGGGACAGGCAGTGATGCTTCGCATATCAAAGAAGACTATGTCATAATTTATACTGCAAATCCATCAGTCGCATTCAGAATGTATCGCAACTCGGTGGGAGGAGCTCCTATAACAAATAATGAGATGTATGTCATAGAAGGAAATTCTTTATGGATGGAGAATTTGACTACAAATACTTCAATGGGGGATGTGTCGTACTCGGTGGAATGGGGCGACACATCTCCTAACGATACTATCGAAAGCGATTCTGCTGTGGGCGGAGTTGCCGGAAGTAGGCTGCAGCACACTTGGGCCCAAGGAACTTCTAGCGGCAACGGGCAGGACACTCTTAGGCTCAGTCTAGATTCGCATACAACAGCAGATCCTTCGGTTATTCCTCTGAGTGAGACAACTTCACTAAAAATATATAGCGCCGACATAGGTCCTCCAAATGGGCTGAATACTAAAACAATAGCTTTTAATGAAAACGTCGGATCCTCGGCAAAGTTAGCATACGGATTCTTAGATAATAGCGGAATCACGGCATTAGTCGCAGGTAGTTCTGTCAGCAGAATAACCTCCAATTCAGGGCTTACTCAATCTTCCGAGATAGAGACGTTCGCGTATAATGCAAATCAGGGCTCTCTTACCGCGATTGTCAACGAAGTCGCCGATGGATCTACAATCCTCACTTCGGAAAATAACTCAGGATCTTATGGTAGTTTAACCATCACTCAGGAAAGTGATTATAATCTACTAAATTCGGAAGGGAACTTGATAACATTTAACTCTAGCATTTACTATCCTAATTTATATAAAGGATTCCGAGCAAAAATATCAAAAGCCTCTAGCACAATTCTAGCCGGCGTCAACAGCTTCAAGCTGTCTCACTCAGAAACGGGAAATACCAATGCCGTAGAATTCGTCAAAGATGACTTGACATCAGCTCCTTCTATTACATCAGGAACTATAACAGAAAATGTTGGAAACTACAAATACATCAGCGGAATTCCTTATTATGATACCGGATCTTCCTTAATTTGGAGCGGGATACAATTAACGAATTTCATAGGCCAGACATATAAGAGCACAAACGCCGTTATAGAAGTTTCGGGGGGCGTAAATTTAGAAGGAACTGTCGGAAACTCTATAATTAATAAAACGTATTCTTATTCAGAAATAGACGATCCCGCTAACACGTTTTTAACAGGAGGCATTCCAAATGCAAATACTGCAAAGACTGCCCAATATAACATAAATTCCTTGGATATCAATATAACAAATTCTAGTGTCCGATCTGTCGAAAAAATAAAAATCCGAGCCAATAACGTAAACGGCTTTAGTAGTTATGCGACAAATGATACGATCTTGCAAGTACATACCGCGAATCAGGCAGGAATAAACGAAACTTCGATTGGCGTTAGTTCTTCTCTGGGCGAGGGTTTCGACGATAACGGCACAAGAATATTTGATTTTGCTTCAGAGACTACAGACAATCCGCCTATAAATGGATCTGTCCAATATTACACAAACAGCCCATATACAGAATTGGCAGATCCCGGCGTCACAGGGACACAAGAAGCGACTATACGATTGGGGAAACTGAAGCATAGCGTCGAAAATTATACCTCTGGCCATCTCCCTACAGGACCCGATAGGAGCGCTGCAGTAGGCATTCAGTATTTTACTTTTGCGTTCAGAAGAACTGTCACCGCAAACTTTAATATTAATATATCTTCCAGCGGAATCAGCGGCGCATGGATTGCAGCTCCAGGCACAACAATCGACGGATCTAGCACAATTAATGGGTGGTTGGATTGTTCTGTGCAGTATGCTGGAGCTGGGGTGCCGGGATCGAATACTGCGTTAGGGGGCAACGGAAGTAATGGCTGCGCATCTACTGGGTCTGACCGATTGCAAACAAATATCAACCTAAGCGGGAGTTATAGAATGACATTAGGAACAGAAAACTTAACAAATGCAACTGAAAATGTTGCGTTAATTAGAATTGCGCTGAGTGCTGGACAATCAGTCAATTCTATTGCTATCACGTAGAGGCGATAATGGCAATTTCCGACGATCGAAAAATTGACTATCTGTGGAAGAAGCTCGGATATGGAGCTTCTAAGACAGACATTAACTCAATAAAGGGCGCGACTAACGAAAGCATTCCAAGCCCACTTCTGCTTAGAGGCGATCGACTATGGACAGACTCTGCACAGATTTCTGCAATTATGCCGGCGATCGATACCGATTATATCGGGGTGTATCTAGATTCCCAATCTACCACTATAGAATGCATAAAAGATTTAACCGCCTCTGCGAACCGGACATGGATAACTGGGCTAACAGACTGGATACCCCCTGAGTTTGGCTCCACGTATCAGATCAAGGTGTATGTAGAATCTTCTGGTACGCAAAATCCACAAACGGCCGGCAGCCAAATATTTGCAGCTGGATCAGGAAATGATGACGAATGGTTTTTTGATTATCAGAGCGGGATTCTTCATTTTATAGGAAATAATCTTCCGAACGGGATAACCGGAAAGGTAATTTATATCTCTGGTGCTAGATATATCGGAGAATTTGGGGTATCTGGAAGTTCTATTGCAACTAGTGTAGAGTCATTAGTAAATAATCTACAGAATATTCAAAGTGCAATGAATAACTTCGAGTATGCCGGACATTCGCAATCCGAAATAAATACTCTAGTTGCGGCAGGAGATCCTGTCGGGATTGTTTACGACAACTCTACCGGAAAATTTATTCCGTCAGCGATTGTCGGGGGCGGGGGCAGCAGTAGCGTCCCATACCTACCGGTAAAATTGAATGATGGGTCGCAAGAGCAAGTGCCGCTATTGACCACATTCGACGGTCAAGAATTGATCAGCGGCCTTCTTAGATTTACATCAGAAGACGGCAGTAGAGACGATATCGATCTATTGGTATCGAGTTCCACTCCATAATAGAGGAAAAAAGAATTATAAATACTAGGATAGATAAAGTAATTATATTACATAGTATTAAAACCAAGCGCAAAGGAGCTCCACATGGGCGTCAATCTTGAACGAAATAATGTTATACATCTTGACGGATATCATTGGGATAAAGAAAGAGATGACGATAAACCACTTCTTAGTCAGCTAGCAGACGATTTATTATCCAACGGATTTACTGATGTAGGACCCGAGGTTATTAAACTTACCATTTCTGATAGCGAACTAACTTCATTTATCGACAAATTTATTGTTTATCATTATGATTCCGACCCTTCTACATTGGGTGGAGGCGCGTATGGTAATGCATATGAAAGCCCAGACACGGTCCCTGGCTACACAGTGCCCCCCGTCAACGAACATGATCATAACAGATTTGTATATGATCTTTCTATGGAAAGCGGCGATAATCCCTCCGGCCAACGATTTAAATATATACATCAATCATACGCAGATCCTGACAGATGGAATAAAAGATGGTCAGAATTTCCTACGTTAGCCCAAATTTCCGGATCATTATCGTCTGCAGCATATCTCGGACCAAATTCCGAACTTTTCGCATACTTAAACCCACACCCATCAAATATGATGACCAATGAGACAAGCAAATCCGGAATTACTGGCATTAGCAGTCACCAAAGTCCGGTCAAAAAAATTATTTTCAACATTGGTGCAGATAAATACGAAAGAGTTTTTAATGGACTAGATAGCATCGGCGAAGAAGGTGCTGGGGTATTCTTGGGGGCTAACGATCACGATTTTGTAGCAAAATCTTCAGTGCCCGGGTCTCTTGCGGGAGATAACGACAGCTACGGCGCGGACGACAACATGCCGTTAGCTAAAGAAATTTATCCTGCAGCTGCAAGATTTACGGAAATTGCTCAATTCCGAGTAGGACAGAGAATAATAGGAGAGCAATCGGGCGCTATTGGAGTTGTAAAAGAATTTTTAGACAGCACAGGAAATCCATGTGTTGTTGGCAGAAACATATTCGAAAAAAATATGATGTACGATGCAGAACTTCTTTCTAGGGTCAGAGGTACTACCGCATCTCACATTTCAGATGGTGTTAAAAGCTCGATAGAGTTTGCTGCAGAGTTTAATATTTTAGATTTCGATAGCGCAATAGATCAGGTGTATATGATCACCACAACTACCGAAGATGGTATTGCGACCAAGTTAACCTCTATGGGAGTCCATCCCGACTATAACGTAACTGCAACGGGAGTCACATTTGTAGATTCCGCTGGTTCTCCAATTTCTGTACCGAATGGGACAAATATAGAAATTTCATATGGACCCAAAATGCTAAAAAATCGCCTTCCGAGCTCCGGAATGATTTATGGAGGAAACTATGCTCCAGAAAATGACCTTCCAGACTCAGAAGATCCCACATATTCAAAGACAAATACCAGAGTTAATGTAGAAAACCGACCATATGGAAATTTACAAAGAAAAACTATTTTCATCGAGGAATGGGAAGAGCAAACAGAAGGACGACAGCTCATAGTAGAAGCTGTATCTAAAGATTTTTATCCAGGCGAAAAGATTTTTTCAGAAACTCCCTTTGGGGACGACGATCAAGCTACCGCGACTTTGAGCGGTTGGTTCCAAGATAAAACTGAAACAATCGCCATTTCGACACAAAAAACCTCGATAACGCTGACAGAATTGGCAGTAGAGAGACTGCGTGGGACTAATCCGGACGCAGAAATCGTATCAACGATATACAAACCAAAACTCGCGAATGGATCTATTTCTACTGACGAATCCGACTGGACGGTAATGTCTTCTCCTTCTGAATGGACGCTAATTACCACGGGAACTGCTGCAAGCTTGCGGTTATTACCGGCCGATTATAAAAAATTCTACAGTAATGGCTCTTCAGCTACTACCCCCTACCCAACAGACGGAATATTGGAGGTAACTTATACTGGCGGAGAATCTATCGTTTCGTCAAGAACTAGAATTCCACCTCAGACGGTAGGATTTTCTAACGCAGGAATCAGGACTCTCGGCGAAAAGGGAGACAAGACCGGCGGATTCGGAGCATTAACTTTCTCGAGGCCTAGTAGGTTTGGCTCTCAGACAGAATTGTCATCACTATCCGATAATAATGCGCCACAAGTATACAGCAACACCGCTGGGACCGGTTCGCAAGCTTCTCTATCGTTTAGAATCGAGTACGAAAGAATTAAGCAATATCTTACTCCAGTCCCTGGCGGCATACCTCAGATTTTGAGCTCACAAGAACTTGTCAACCTAGTCAACGACTCTCAGGGAACTTCCTATGGTCTCGGTGATTCTGTATCAATACCTAGTTGGGCAGCTCAAGATATTCAAAATGCTGCTACGACTACATTTTTTCCTGCGTTAGTTACAGGTTGGACGAAGTATCGCCCCAGCCTGGGCAGCGGCGCTGCTAGACAAACTTATGACGAACAAAATGAGTATGATGGAAAGGGCGCATCTCCAACAGAAAGAATGAGCTACGTAACGCTGGACATGATTCAGCCAGAGGAATCGAACGGACAGATCGACGGTTCCGGCGAAGGCAAAACTTTCTTGAAGAAAGATCCTGTGGGCGGAATTATTTCTGGAGCAGGATATTCTGCTGGATACATCGGTATCGGAACAGTTGCCAAACTCATCTACGAAAATGAGTATAATAAGGTCAAGAGGTGTTTAATAAACTCTGCGCGCGGCGTAAAGTTTTCTCCAGAAGACTCCACTACCGGCCTTTCAACTTCTACCGAGGCAAGCCTCGTACAGTATAAGGAAGAAGAGCTCGTCCAAGGCAATAAGCATCATTTCTGGATCGCGCTAGATAAGTCAGAAACATTCTTTACTTCCGAGCAAGTCGAACCAAAGCCTTTGCTTGGGTCTATGACCATATCACTAAAAACCGAAGACAATTCTTCTCCTACATCGCTACCCGTAACTGGACTCCAGCTGGGCGATTCGTACACATTTATCTTCCAGCGAATTAAAGGAAAATATACGGGCAGCAGCGGGGATGTCTTGTTTGGCGATCCGGTCCAATTAGAAGTTGTAGTAGAATCTTCTTCTGTGTCCATTTTTGCGGCTACTTTAGTAAGTCTGTTCAATGACAATCTTCCTGAATATAGTTTCGAAATAGATTCGCAAAACCCATCTAATATTTTATTCAGATCTAATGAGGTTGGGTTCGATTTATCAATCGGGTATGACTACCAAAATTATAGCGAAGCTGCAGAACCTACAAGGAGCAAGTCAGATAGATCCGTGTTTGGTATGGGAGTCGTAGACACGGCTACAAGAAATGCAATACCTGCTGCTATCGGAACTTCCGCAATCGAAGGGTCGTTCGGATCTTCGATTCGACCAAGCTCTGATGCTAATGGATCTTACTACGCGGGCGGATATCGTCATAAAATCGACTTTTCGTTACCTAACGAAGCATATTACGGAGATAAATTCCAAATTATTTTGAAGGGACTTATCTCGCAAAGCTCTATCTCGGACGCGTATAGCACACCAACAACATTCGATTTGACATTGGAGTATGTTGCGGACAGAAGATACTATAGTTCTGCTGCGCTAGGATCTGCGATCAAGACTCATATGATGAAAAATTCTTATATTTCTAAGTTCATGAAAGTGAGTCTCGAATCAAACTTCATTAAGTTTGAATATACTCCAGATTCTTGGGCATATATGGACAAGACGACCATACACAACCAAACCGGTGCGTATGGATTGATGCGCGAGAATTCTGCAAAGTATTCATCAGTATATCTTACAGGCTCTACAGATTCTCCAAATCCATTTAGCTCAATAGTTACAGCAGGGACTGGGCTTGAAGATGACACCTTCTTAGTAATTACTAACGAAATGACATCCAACGGCTATACAGAGATTCCTTCCGATATTACATTATATGATATGGAAGTCTGGGACGGCACACAGTACATCAGCAATGCATTTTTTGTGTCGGATCTTCCCGCAGAGGCAGTTTTTACCGGAGAGATTACAGTCTCTCCGATGGTTTTATATGACTTCAATGACGACGATACGGGAGGTCTGGGCCCATTACAAACCCTCGGGTTTGTGAGGACTCAAACTCCGTCTTCGTTAGTCAGGCAGAAGGTTAAAATCAAATTTCCGTTCGCAAGAGATTTTGGGACGTTTGCAGACCCAATAAATCACTTATCTGACGCGGTCGGTGCTGGATATCACAACCAGGCCGGTTCTTCGTCGGACGCTTTGACTCACCCAACATCATTGGGCGGAAATACCAAGTATTTTACGTCATACAAACAACATGTTATTGGTGCAGCAGGGCCTAAATTTGTATCTGAGGCGGGATCTGCTTATTCTGCTAAAGGATTTATATTTCAAGGAGACAGAAAAGGACCAGAAGCTTCATTTGATCCAGACTTGAGAGGTTATCATCCAGAAGTTTCAGTTTCTGATAACTATTCACATTATTCTACGTTTCCATATCACGAATGTGGGCTGGAATTAGAAAGTTTCGAAGTTATTACCGATTATTCGATTGGGCCCATTGTTCTTGAAACAAATGATAACACCAATCTGGGCGGTGTCGGCGGAGATCAGCCATGGAGAATTCGTTTCGAGGTAAGCAGAGGCTATGAAGTAACCGATGCATCTCCCTTTATTGCTACTCAAAACTATCAAGGTGTTGGTGGAAATAAAGGCAATACCGAATTCGAGTATTTGAAGGTGCATGTCGCGACAGAGTATCAAATTAGGAACGACGGAACAGTAACCTCTATTCAAAGTGCTGATGGTCTTGAGCGCGGCGAATTTAGAGAGCCAGGATTTCTTGGTGGCGTGAGGCCGCAATACTCGGGATATGTTCGAGCAAGAACACATCTAATTTCACCAGAAGTTTCGGATTTCTTGCAAGTTCAATCGCTCAGGGCTATCAGAACTAGTGGGCTAAATCCTTCGGCGGGAATTGTCGGACACAAAGACCACAACAAAGTAGCCGCAGGGAACGAGGAAGAAAGAGTTCTTGGCGGCGGAACAGCGGATGGTTCTGAATCTACTAAATCAGAATTCAGGTACGAAGACAAGTATCTGAGAGGCTCTAGTACAGAATTAGTATTTGATACTCCGTTTAATACCGGCACGTTGAGAATGCAAAAGGGCTTCTTCCGAAGAACTGGAAAGCAGGATAGGAATGTTGCACTAACATACCCAATGAGTTATACTCTGACAGTCGCAGATCACGGCCTTGTATTTTATCTGAGAGATCAGGCCGCAAGCTCACAATCTGACGATTATGCTTGGTTTGTTATTCAGAGGCACGTCGATTCTACATCAGGAGTTCCGGATTACAATTCGCTATCGCAGCCAGTACATTGTGTATATCAAACTTCAGAACCCCCCCTGCTGTATTCTGATTTAACGCCATTCTTCTCGGTAGACGAATCGAGCGGAGATACGATAGACAGAACAACCTCAGTCTTCGTAGAAGGCCTGACAAATCAATTCGGCTCTAGAATATTTGATTTCCGAGTCGACGAATTTGTAGAACAAGAATTGAAAGCTTTCGATATCGAAAATCAGGGGCGATTTAGACGATTTGTAGTTCGCGAAAAAGATGTTCTGAAACCTTGGGACAGGCATGTTTTTGCAGGCATCTCTGAGACAGACTCTCATGCAGTACTAAATATACTGGAACAGCTTGCATTGAATGAGGATGGACAATTAGTAATTCAGTTCCCGAATAGATTAGGATCCCAGCGATACTTCTTTACCGGAAAAGAATTGGATTTGATTGCGTTTTCTGATGGCGGTGCAGTAGGACAAGACACGCTGATTACAAGTGACAGATTTAGCTCTAGCGGAACCTCTGACAAGAGGCGGCTATACAAGGCGCTAATGTCTACCAAACCTTTTGGTAATGGAATGAGAGTTTTGACCCTTGTGGCAGGTTACGGAATTACGGCATCACAAGCAGATACGCGACTCCTAACATCATAGTAGGATTAAATTATGTCTAACTCTACTATTCCTCTTAGAGTTAAGCGGGATGGAACCGGAAATACTGACGGGCTCGCCGAGTTTCAGACTGGCGAGAACGTCGGTTTGGAGCATGGCGGCACAGGAGCATCTAATGCAGCAGAAGCGAGGACTAATTTAGAACTCGCTAATGTTGCAGTATCTTCTGATTATGCAGACTTGCTCAATAAGCCAGTTCTTAAGACAGAAAGATATTTTATCAACTCTGCAGCCAATTCTTGGATCATTCAGCATAATAAAGGAACCTCCTCATTTCACGAAAAACTTTTTGAGGCAGACGGGTCGCAGTTCTTTGCGTATGTGGAAACTATAGACGTTAATAGTTTTAAAATTCATCTCTCCGAAACAATCACTGGGTATGTTGATGTAATATTTGATAATGTTGAATTATTGCCATAATCTAGCATAAAATAAAAACCCCGTTTTTATAAATAATTACACTGTCGATTCGAGTTACCGAATCTTGCTCAATAAAAAAAACAAATCAATAATCCCATTAAAGAGAGGAATAGACAATGTCTAATAAATTCATAAAATTTCATGGTGTTCAGCTTGCAGAAAACGCATTCGTGAAAAACATGAGAATCGAACAACTAGCATCTGACCCAACTCCGGTCGCTGCTGGTAGATTATGGTACAACACTACCAGTAAAGTATTTAAATTTTCTAGTCTTGATGCTAATGACGCTGTCGTAGTACGTCAGACTGTTAGCTTGCAAGAAATGACTGCTGCAATCGCAACAGAAACTGCTGCTCGGACTGCTGCAGATGCTGCAATCCACACAGAAATGGATTCGATCGAAACGTCAGTAGGTTTGAACCTCGACGGCACTTTTGCTGCTCACGTAAATACAAACTACATTGATGCATCTGCCGGCGGAACTTCAGTTAAGGCTGTCGATGCATTGCTTGACGCACAGATCAAAGCTGTTTCTGACTTAGTTACTACCGAATCGGGAAATCGCCAAACTCAGGACGAAGCAACAAGAACCGGTGCTGGCCTTGTCACATCTGATGGCTCCTACGACGCACACTCATCTGCGGATTACATTAGTTCTGCTACATCGTTAAGCGATGCAGACCTTAAGTTGTCTGTAGCGCTCAAAGCTGCCAATGATGCATTAACATTAGAAGCTTCCACTAGAGCTAGTAGTGATGCTGCAAATCAGACGGCTATTTCAAATACTAACTCAGAACTTACCACTACTCAAGCAGCCGCTGGGCTTGCCACGGATGGTTCGTTCATTAGTCACACAACTACAAACTACATTAATGGCGCGAGCTCGTTGCAAGGCGCAGATGTGTTGCTAGATGCTCAAATCAAAACTGTTGCCGATTCAGTTTCTGGTTCTATATCAGGCGGTATTGCCTCTCTAGAAGCTGAAGTTAACGCGATCGAAGTTGCCACCGGTCTTGAAGCTAACGGCACCTACGTAGAGCACACAACTACAAACTACATTAATGGCTCGCAAGGTGGAAGTTCACTTAAGGCCGTTGATGTGTTGTTGGATGCAAAGCTTAAAGTTGTCGCCGACGATCTCGATACGGAAGAAGCATTAAGAGCCTCTCAAGTCACGGCTCTCCAGACTGAGCTCGACTCGACTCAAACCGGTTCGGGCCTTAGCAGTGCTGGCCAGTATGTTCCTAACGGTTCTGCTCCGATTATCAGTGGGGCCTCTTCACTGGTTTCAGCAGACGAGTTGTTAGCTTCAACACTCAACAGTGTAGACGTAGAGCTTACTACAACTCAAGCAGCTGCAGGTCTTGGCACCGATGGTGCTTTTGTTGCTCACACATCTACAAACTACATTGATAACTCATTAACCATGTTCGAAGTCGACACAGACCTAGATGCTGCTATCAAAACGTCATACGATCTCGCAGACGCGGCAGTTGCAAAATCTGGAGACACCATGTCGGGTGTCTTGAACATGGACACAAATAGAATTACTAACCTTTCCGCCCCAGTTGCTGACGGCGATGCTGCTAACAAAGCATATGTCGACGCAGTATCTGAAGGACTTCACGTCCACGAACAGGCACAAGTAGTTCTTACCGGTACGCTGGAATCGATTTCTGGTGGAGTTGTTACCTATAGTAATGGTTCTGTTGGTGTTGGCGCTACGCTGACCATGGCGAATGTGTTAAATCTTGCGACAGACCTCGACGGACACTCAGTTTCTATTGGCGAGAGAATTATCGTTAATGGTCAGGCAAACCTAGCTCACAACGGTATTTACGACGTTACTTCGACAACAGTATTGACTCGTTCATCAGATTTCGACACCCCGGCTGAAATGGCAGGAGGAGACTTTATCTTTGTCACAAGCGGTAATCAGTATGCAGATACTGGTTGGGTTCTTGGCGAGCCAGTTGCTACAGTTGGCACGACTGACGTCCACTTCATCCAGTTCTCTGGCGCGGGCCAGATCCTTGCTGGTGCGGGTATCAAGAAAGACGGAAACGAACTGTTCTTGGCATTTGGTGCTGGTGTTGTAGAACTCCCTTCTGACGAAATTGGCTTAGACCTTGCGTCAGATTCTGGCTTAATGCTGTCTCAAGATGGCTCGACCCCCTCGATTCATACTGATGCTACTCTTCAGTTGAAGTTGGACGGAGGCACTATGTCTAAGTCTGCTAGCGGTGTTAGGGTTTCTGCTTCAGTTATGGCTCAAATTGCTGCCGTAGAATCTGACGCTGTTGCCATTCAGTCCGAGTTGGATTCGACACAAGCAGCTGCCGGCCTGACCACAAGTGGCGGGTATGATTCAGATCAAACCTCAAACTATATTCAGAGTGCAGGGACTCTATATCAAGCGGATCAGTTGTTAGACGCTCAGATCAAAGTTGCTTCCGATGCAATTGCACAAGAAGTAATTGATCGTACAGCTGCTGACTCAGCAATCAATTCAGAACTTACGGTCACTCAAACCGGCGCAGGCCTTTTGGCCACTGGTGCATATGATCCACATACAAGTGCTGATTACATTGATGATGCAACTTCGCTCCATAATGCAGATTTGCAGTTGTCTCAGCAGATCAAAGTCAACACAGATGCGATTGCTACACTCGAATCAGATGTAGCAGCAAACGTAGGCGTTGAAATTGACGCGATCGAGCTCGCCGCTGGTCTCGAAACTGACGGCACATACGTAGCGCACACAACTACAAACTACATTAATGGCGCGCAAGGTGGAAGTTCACTTAAGGCCGTTGATGTGTTGTTGGATGCAGCGATCAAAGCATCTCAGGATCAATTGGAATCTGAAATTGGCGATGTTGAGTCGGATCTTGCGACAGAACAGGCTGCCAGAATCGCCGGAGACAGCGCGATCAGAACTGCAGTAAACTCTACGAAGTTTGTTTATCAGTCTACAGCAACAGCTCTGACCCACGAAGTCCAGCACAACTTGAGCTCAGATTATCTGATTGTCCAAGTTATGGTATTGGGCGACGACGGTCTGTATGCTAATGACCTCGTACCCGTAGAACAGACTACTTCAAACAAAGTCACTTGTTACCTCACGGAATCAAGCCATGTTAGAGTATCTGTAATGTCAATGTCTGATATTTAATAAAATATCTATTGTGATAAAGGGGGAGCGCAAGCTCCCCTTTTTTTATATCAGATCAAAAAATATATTATAAATAATAGACATGCATAATTGGGAGATTGTTAAATGGTTCCGATGAAATTATATAATATTCAGACCATAAGAAGTCCGGAAAGGGTGAGAGAAGTCATAAGCGAATCTGTCGCGATTCTAAAACAGAATTGCTATCTGGCAGACTTCAGAGACGATAAAGAACTAGAAGAATATAAATCTCATTTAAAATTAGTAAAAAACTACTTGACCATATTGGAGTTAATGTTAGCTGATGAGTAAAAGAACTATACACGGAGCACAACTCCTCACGTTTATAAGCAAGATCGAAAAAAATTTAGAAAACTTCAATTTCTATAATCCAGATTCTAGTAAAGAAGAAAAAAAAGATTATATTAAATATCAGCGAGAGATGTTTGATGTCGCAGAGAGGGTATTAGACGGAAGTTTATATTTTGTTGGCACATCTCAGGAGTTAAGAGAGTCATAAAGCCCAAAATAAATTTTAAGCACAATCAAATTCGAGGGTTTCAGAAAAATAAATCTATAAATAAACACATAAAGACTTTATAATAATAAATTAATCAAATTTACCAAAGGAGAACCCTACATGGCAGATTCAAACCTAACCACATCAATCGCAGCAGTCTTGAGTCGAGCTCAGACTTTGATTGGTGGTGCTAGCGCATCAGAACTTGCAGACATTACAGATGCTATTAAAAAGATTAAAAAAACTGATGACGCGGCCGCTGAGGCCGCTGTTAATTCCAGAATACTCACTCTTTATTCTGGATCAACCATAGACGAAAAGCTCAAATTGACCCGAGCACTGGCTAACATGCTAGAAACTAAGTTTGTAGACGGAGTTCAATTTCCGGATGACTCGTCTTCTGCAGGAAGTGTGCTAAAGACAAACGGAATGTCGACTTCTTGGAGTAAGGTTTCGTTGACCGACATGGACGCACTAGTAGGAACTCCCTCAGACGGCGACGTTTTGGTATATGACGAAACTGCCAATAAACTATCAGCCACCCCTACTGCCGCAGCGAAATTTAGAGCATTTGCTGATATATCAGCCATCCCAGCACAGTCAACAAAGGGCGAAATTATCCTTGTCGGATCTGACTTCAAATTTTATTACATAAAAAGCGCAACGCACAATGTAACTGCCGTTAGTGGTGCATATGTCGTCGATACCGAAAATAATCCTGCATTAACTTTTTATAGAGGAAGTACATACACATTTGCGCTGGACGGTTCAACTACCACAGGACACCCTTTGTATTTCACGACAGATTCGGGTGCTGGGTTTGTTGCAGGAAGTTATGTAGGAGAATATACGAGCGGAGTATCAAACTCTAGATCCACAGCAGGTAATGTGACAATCACAGTTCCTTATGACGCACCCAGCACTTTATATTATCAGTGCGGCAATCATTCAGCAATGGTAGGAACTATTACCGTGGCCAGCCCTTGGGTCGATGTAACGGCTGCAAACTAAAAAAAGAATTATAACGGAGAAACACGAATGTCATATTTAGATAGCGCATTAGATTCAGCAAGACTTTTAATGGTCGCTGACATCGAATCACAAATCATTACTGCAAATAAGGATGATCTCTTAAAATATGCAAGAATGGTTAAAAATTTGAAAGAGACCGACAATGATACTATTGAATCATTGATCAACACGAGACTAGAAACTCTTCTTGCAACAGAGGATGATGTGGATGTTCTTTTGGACTTGGCGGACAGTTTATCAAAAGTTTTAGATCTAGTTCAGCCTAATACCCAGTCCGGAAGAGAACTTCCTGTACAGTCTGGCAATTCTGGCAAATATCTCACGACAGACGGGACAAATCTTTCTTGGGGAGCTCCTGCATTATCAGACGTATCTGAATTGTCTGGGCTTGCGGCGGGCCAAGTGCCAATATACAACTCTGGAGCTTGGGGCGGCGGCGAGCTCACAAATAAGACTACTGCTAAAGAATATAGTACAGTCGCGAGTTTGCCAGCAAGTGCGTCTTCAGGCGCTTTTGCTTTTGTTATAGAGAATAGCAACATTTATTATTGGAATGGAAGTGCATGGACCGCGTTCGGTTCATTTGTTTCTTCATAATAATACAAAATAACGAGGAATAATAGACATGGCAGATACAAATTTACAAGCATCAATCGGGGCAATGAAAGTTAAGATTCGCTCAGAAGTGGGTGCTGCGAATTCGACCAGTATGTTAAAATTATCCAGAGCCGCTAAAAATACCGGACTGGATACAGATGGAGAAGTAGAAACTGATTTTAATATCAGAGCCCTATCATTGACGACAACTGCAACCGCTAAAGATATAGACAGATTAAGCAGAGGCGTAAATAAGCTTATCACCAGAGAGAGTGATACCGGAGGAGTGTCAATTGCTAATTCAGATGATGTCCCTGCGGGCTCATCGAACCAATATTATTCGCAGCAGGGAACCAGAGAGATGGTACAATCTTCTGGAGATGTTTCGTATAATCCAACTTCTGGAGAGTTTTCATTTTCGGCTCCAGCTGGAGGAATGTCAGTTTTTACAAATCCTTCTGAGCTTCCCGTCAGCGGAAATTCTGCAGGAGACCAAGCGCTAGTGACATCTAACAACCGAATGTATATATTCACCGGTTCTGGGTGGTATAGCGTCGCGGTATCCTAGAAACTCTTGTGCTCGGACATAGTTTGTCCGAGCACATTATTTGGCCATAGTACAATCATCATCTACTAAGGAGTTGGCTAAATGACCGACGAAAATCTATTGAACTCAATTTCTGCTATAAGCTCTAGGGCTATCGAAATTGCTAACTCAGCATCGGCAAAAGAATTGTACAATCTATCGAGTGTTGGGCCCAGGCTGGAGCAGCGAGAAAACTCGGCACTAGAAATCGCGACCAATAGTCGAGCGGAAGTGTTAGCAACCACAGCGCAAGCTTTCGAGCTTAGACAAATTGCAAAAGCAATTAGAAATGTTCTGCAGCTGCAGAGCTCTGCGGTCTCGGGAGAATATATCGTAATTGACGCAACTTCTTCTGAAAAATTTTTTGGTAGCAACGGAGCATCAAAATCTTGGTCTAATATAACTCTAGAAACTATTCATAATGTTCAATTGTCGACAATAGAAAATGACCAAACATTGGTATACAATAGTCTTGCGGGCAAGTTTCAAAATTCTTCAAATATATTCAATATTCCCGAATATGCAACAACACAAGCCCTACCAATATCCGGCAACAATGGCGAAGTCGTATTTGATGCCCAATCATCTGAGCTGAAATACTGGGGCGGGACAGACTGGAAAGTTGCAGCGATTATTCTGAATTCTAGCAACCCCCAAACGCCAGCCGAAAGTTCTTCTTTTATAGATTGGTCTCCTCTTGCAGTATCCAACACATTTTCTATAAATGTCGAAGACCTCGGACCAGTCATAGGCGAATCCGATTTATCATTAGACATGACCGATCAATATACGGTACTAGGTGTCGATAAAGCAAACAACGGATATGGTGCAGTTTATGTAATCAATAATGCTACGGGATCAGTAGAACAGACAATATTGTGCCCGACGCCAGTAGAAATCGGAAGCTGGGCAAGGAGAAATGCGGTAGGAACTGACGGGACATATATCGTAGTCGGAAACCGATCTGCAGAGCAAGTCGACATATTCAATATGTCAGGATCTTTGCTGAGAACAATAAACTCCCCAGATGCTGGTGCTTATTTCGGCCATTCGGTCAAAATAGATTCTGGGACTGTTGTCGTAGGTGGATTTGGGGTAGATAAGGCGTACATTTGCTCGGCGTCTGCTGGAAATGTTATTCATACGTTAACCAATCCAAACGCATATGGAGCGCCTACGGGCGATCAATTTGGTCAAGTCGTAGACATTTCTGGAAATTACGTGGTAGTGTCTACGGTAGAAGAGGATGCTGCTGACGGAAGTAATTCGGGCGTAGCATATGTTTACAACGCATCAACCGGTCTCAGAATACACACATTCCTCAATCCAAATGCTCACTCGACAAGCTCGTTAGACAACTTTGGAATTGACTGCGCAATTGACGGAAACTATCTTGTAGTAGGTGCTTTCGGCGAATCTGACGATGCGGTAGGGGCGGGTTCCGGTAAGGTATACATATACGACATATCTGCCGGCACGTTATTACACACAATCGACAACCCAAATCCCGACAACGGAACAGAGTTTGATTATATGGGATGGTCTGTCGCTATTGACCAAAGATCAGTATTTGTAAGTGCGTGGTATGAATCTGGATCTGCGGGAGCAGATTCTGGCAAATGTTATGTATATGACGCAGTATCAGGTAGCTTATTACATACTATAGATAATCCGAACACATATTCTGCCACCGGATCCGATGATCGGTTTGGAACTGAAGTTGCAATTTCGGGGAGGTTTTTTGCATCTTCCGCGAAAGGGGAAGATTCCGCTTCTCAGAGCAATTCTGGGGCGGTTTACATATTTAAGGGGCGCTATGCATACCCAATGAGCAATACTGCAACAGATCCTACCAGCTCAACTTGGAGAAACAATTTTGCGCCGGCTGGATATCAGTTCATTCCTAATGTCGGCATCGAGACATCAGCACCGATTACTAATATGGAATCGATGTTGGCGAATGCCACGGCATTCAATGAAGATATTAGTTCTTGGGATGTCAGCACTGTCACCAATATGAGTAGTATGTTCAAAGACGCATCTAAATTTGGTAGTGGTGAGTTTTCGGTTGCATTAAAGCATACGTTGGATAATCCTAATGCTTATAGTACGAGCGCAAATGATACGTTTGGATACGCAATGGCATCATCAGACACCTATTCTATCGTCGGTGCTTGGGCTGAAGATGATGCTGGCGGTGCTAATTCAGGTAAAGCATATATCTACAACACTGCCACTGGTGCGTTAGTACATACCTTAAATAATCCTAATCCTTATGGTACGAGTGCAAATGATAACTTTGGATCCTCAGTAGCAATAACAGACACCTATGCTATCGTCGGTGCTTGGGGCGAAGATGAGGCTGGCGGTACTGGTTCAGGTAAAGCATATATCTACAACACTGCCACTGGTGCGTTAGTATATACCTTAAATAATCCTAATGCTTATAATACAAGTGCAGATGATATGTTTGGATACAGAGTAGCAATAACTGATACTTATGCTATCGTCAGTGCTCGGGGCGAAGATGATGCTGGTGGTACTACTTCAGGTAAAGCATATATCTACAACACTGTCACTGGTGCGTTAGTACATACCTTAAATAATCCTAATGCTTATAGTACGAGCGCAGATGATTACTTTGGACACTCAGTAGCAATAACTGATACTTATGCTATCGTCGGTGCTTGGGCTGAAGATGATGCTGGCGGTGCTAATTCAGGTAAAGCATATATCTACAACACTGCCACTGGTGCGTTAGTACATACCTTAAATAATCCTAATGCTTATAGTACGAGCGCAAATGATTACTTTGGATACTCAGTAGCAATATCAGACACCTATGCTATCGTAGGTGCTTATGCTGAATATGGTGCTCAGGCGCTTGCTTCCTATTCAGGTATAGCATATATCTACAACACTGCCACTGGTGCATTAGTACATACCTTAAATAATCCTAATTTTCATAGTACAAGTGCAAATGATTACTTTGGACACTCAGTAGCAATAACTGATACTTACGCTATCGTCGGTGCTTATCGAGAAGATGATGCTGGTGGTACTAGATCAGGCAAAGCATATATCTACAACAATGCCACTGGTGCATTACTCCATACTTTAGATAATCCTAATGCTTATAGTACGAGCGCAAATGATTACTTTGGATCCAAAGTAATCATTACTGATACTTATGCTATCGTCAGTGCTCGGGGCGAAGATGATGCTGGTGGTACTACTTCAGGTAAAGCATATATCTTTGACTTAACTGCACCGGCTTCTTGGAGTATATCTGGTTGGGACACTGGCGCTGTTACCAACATGACTTCTATGTTCAATAACGCTGCTGCATTTGATCAGAACCTCAATGATTGGAACGTTACTAACATACCGTCACTACCATCAGGCTTTGCCACAGGCGCCACATTGTTCACTACCGACGAACATCCTATTTGGGGTACGACTGGTCCTTTGTGCTTAGAAGATCCAACTTATGGAACGTTGGTTGCTTATTATAACACTTATGGATATAATAATGTTAACGGATATGAATTGAACGCGGTTGCTTCAAACGACATCTCTGCCCTTTCGCCGACTTATGAAAATCGTTATGCAACTGACTCGTATTTTGCTTCTAAAATTGCGGCAGGAACAACAATCACATATGTGTTTACCAGCAACTCTGGGACTGCTACACAAAGATATGCAATTGCAGATTTGTTAACTTGTAATGTAAGACCAATTAATACTACTACTATTGGTCCTTCTGCGTTTGCGAATTCTGGATCTGGAACAAACTCTGCGGGGTATCAAACACACTGGCATCAAGAAACTTCAGGCGTTAGTCTCACTGGCGGGGATTATAGTGTTTTGGCATTATCTCGTGAAATTTTGAACAATGCTGAAAACTTTTGGTGTAATCACAGCCACGGAATATCTCCATTCCCCACTAGCGGTAATAACTCCGTCTATGTCGCCAATGGTTCAGCGGGTTCACCAAAAGTTGCAATATACATTAATTAAGGTACAACGGTCAAATGGACTACTACATAGAAACCGCAATGGGGAACTGATGGTCAGGGATGACAAGCAACGTAACGAGAAAAGACTCTTCGGAGTCTTTTTTTTAGTATAAATAATGAGTATGAAAGAATTGA
>Ga0233432_10001336_pt1 | contig 23801 bp, 20 predicted proteins | sample SI_122_August201_6_FD_179870 | JGI IMG/M metagenome (GOLD analysis project Ga0233432, IMG submission 179870) | Seawater microbial communities from Saanich Inlet, British Columbia, Canada - SI_122_August2016_10_MG | ecosystem: Environmental > Aquatic > Marine > Inlet | place: Canada: British... | reverse complement strand
GGATCCTTGATCTCCTCTTGCAGCTTCTCTAGCAGCCTCAAGTGCAGCAAAATTTGCCAGCTGTTGCTGTTCCATCTGCGCTCGAGCTATATTGACCATAGTGTTCTCGAGGCTCTGGACAGATTTAACCACATTCAACAAACCAGCTCGAAGGCTCTTCTGCAGTCGTTGGCGATTATCTGTATTGGTTGCTTGTAGCTCTTCAAGCCCAGCAACAACTGGCAAATTACTCATTTTTATTTTCCTTTAGTATACGCCTGAGCGCCAAAGAATGCAGCTACCAAACCAGCGATAGCAACAAAGTATGTTGGAGCAATATCTCCGATAATAGTTGCAGCTTTTTCAACACCAAACAAAGACGTAGCAAGGATCAATATAGGATAGAGTAGCATACCCCAAAGAGCGAACCACGCCATAGATCTAATTTGATCTTCTTTCTTATCTTCGTTTTCACGCATCGCTCGTTGGTGTTCGAACTCAGCGATCTCTTTTGCACGAGCCATTTCATCGTCGGTGATTACTCCGTCACCATCTTCATCGAGATAGTCAAATGCGGAACCTGATTCTAGTTGCTTTGCAGCCATTTTTATTTCCTTTGTTTTTGTTTTTCTTCTTCTTCCTCAAGATGATGTTTTAACAAAGTAATATAAATGTCACGTTCAAAGGGTATCATATTGTCTAGCTCAGTTAAGCTATACTTATGGTGTTGCATTAGTGCGAAATTCATCTGATACATATTCGCTAAGGAGTCATGTATCATGCTAAGGTAAAAAAACTTTCAAGCCCTTCCAGAACAAGTGTTTCTTTTTCACCGCAACTGTTGCATTGCCAATTTAATTCATGGCGAAGTTTGGGTGCACTGGAAAAGAAGTCAGAGATCTTTTTAAACTGACTTTGATTCAAATTACCCAACCATTCTTCCAAATCATTTTTTGTGTAATCGTTGTAAACATCTTCATTATCAAAAATATATTCAACGCACATAGCAATAATATCAAATGTTGATCCAGTATTATCATTCTCAAGAGCTTTCTGAATTCTATCCATATCTGTTAGATTTGGATACCTCATCTTAACTCCCACCTCATCAGTAATCATAATCTTACCATCGGTAACAACACCTTGGACCTGAATGTCATCAAGGTTTAGTGCCACCTTTGTCTTTGCCTGACACTCTCCTTGCGGGTGTGTGAGGGTTAATTCAATAACTTCTCCGACAGATTTACCACGGAGCTTTAAAAACAAATACTCAACATCGAATGTTGAGATTTTATCGGCGTCAATCTCTGTTTTTACACAATCTCCGACAATCTTCAAAACAGCGTTCATAATCTCTTTAGAGTCACCACCCTCAATTGCCATCAGCAGGATCTTTTCCTCTTTTACAAGGAACGGGCGATATTCAATCTCTTGACCTGATGACGGAAGCTTAGTAAAAAAGCTTGGTGTTGATATTTGTGGTAGCATTATTATATCCTATCATTAAATTCTAATTCTAAAGCCAATTGGTCCCAGGGGTGTTTGTAACGTTGGGGCTTTTACGCTCCCTGAAACTCTCCCGTTATTTAGCCCAAGATTAAGTGGTCCCAAATTCAAGTTGGCTTTTATGCCACCACGACCAATAGAGATCCCACCTTGCGCAACTCTGTGTGGCTGATCTTGCATCTCAAACGCAAGCTTGTAGTATCTATAAGCAAAAGTCACATTCATCTTCATAAGTTCTCCAGAACTCCAATTGGTAGAGATCGGAGAAATTATGATTGGATAGGCATCCACGAGCGTTGTGATCGTCCTCAGATTACCGTTTGCTCCATATTGACGTATGATAACACTTCCTGTGTAATCATCAAAATACTTTGGTTTGAATTTACTCATACCTGTTGAAGAACCACTTTCAAAAGCGCCTGTGTTATACATAAGCTCTTGCCAAATCTCGAAGTATTGTTTTTCTCTCAAATCCTCACTTAACAAGAATGTGACTGTCATATCTGTGAAGACTTGAGAATAGGGGATTTTAGTAATTGGTCCCATATTACCAAACTTGTGTTCTACAGTTGCTAGAGATCTTCCTGGAATCTCAGCAGCCTCTGCCCGATACATCATATCTCTTTCCATCTCTGAGACTGGACTTGGAGCAGTGCATTGAACCTCAAAGTGAGAAGCCTTGGCGACTCCTGTCTTTTCTATAGAACTTGTTAAGGTTTGGATGTTAAATGTCATTTGAGCATTTTCCTACTGTCGGCATGGACTCTACGTTTAGAAGCTTTCTCAAATCTCTCTGTTGGCAAGAACAGAGCAATATCCCATTCTGAAGGTTCTACTTGAATAAATCTTGATCTAACGTTTGATTTTAGGTAATGTTTAAACGTTGGTTTGAATGGTCCAAATTTCGAAGCACTTTTGAGAATATCATATGATATTTTAAGTTTAGTGCTTTCGTCGAACCTTTTGTTATTAGCGGTGTCATACAGAGCATCCATAAGCTGTGCTCTGAGTTTGAGGGGTAGGTAATGCAAGTTGATACCATAGAAACCTCCAGGAGCGCCACCGACCATAAATATTAGCGGGAATGTGTCATAGTATGGTAGAGAAGCTTTCGTTTTTGGATCATAATAAAAGTGATACATTCTACCAATGGCAGGACGGTTCTTTAAAGCTTCTCTGTTACCTCTAACAATTTTTTCAGGTGTAGCTCCAGACTTGCCTTGTGCTGCAGACCGGAACCACTCACGTGATGATTGTGTCCGTGCAGGGATCTCCCCCGAACGAATACCTCTCAATAATAAGTCGTCAAAAACGGTTGCCATGTTTTACCCCAAATGTTTTTACTATTTAGGCTTTTTGCCGAATAGTTGTTTCTCTGTCACAATAGTAAATTTCCATCCACGGTCTAAACAATATTCTTCAGCAGCTTTCCATTTTGCTTGGTTCACACCCCAAGTTTGGACTTCCGTCAAATATCTTTTGGTTAATTTCTTTTGGGCTTTGGGTGGGCGAGTTTGAGCTTCAGGTTTCACTTCTATAGCTACAACCTCTTTATTTGCAGTCTTAATTAAAAAGTCTATGAAGTATCTGTGCTTTCTACCATCAATCGGAGAACGGTATGGTATAACCAATTCTTCGGAAGCCCACCAAATAATGTCAGGGTTTTTATCAAAGTATGTCATACAGTTTAATTCCCAAGAACTTCTGTATGTTATCGTTGAGGGGTTGCCTTTGTATTTCTCTGGATACTTGGGTTTATATTTTCCTTGATAATACTTTGCCATAATCACCCCTTATAAATAATAGTAAAATCGAATAGGACGTCCACATGGCTATCAATTTTAATATAGGCAAGTCGCTTAAAGCTTCTATCCAAACTCCAGCTTTAGATAATTTGCAGTCTAAAGTATCGAATATCCGCAACAAAGCAACGAGCGTCCTGAATGGTGGAATAGACTTTAACATCGGATCTGGTGGTTTATCTGTTAATGCTAATTTCAATAAACTCATCCAATCAAAAAAGCTTGCAGGGAACTTGATCAACAGCCCCCTGAAATCTCTATACAGAAAAAAATACAGAGGATTATCATTCCCACGTGATCTTGATACAGACCACTTCATGGTATTTAGGGTTTACCAATCAACCCGTGAGTCAAGAACGCAACAAGTGGCAACTAAAGAAACCCTGAGAACTATTGCGCTTCCCGTCCCGAACAACCTACAAACATCATATTCAGCAAACTACCAAAACCAAAACCTTGGTGTTCTGGGTGCTGGCGCTGCAGGTAAAATTAATGCCGATAATGCGATGCAAACAGCAAATGATATTGGAGCTGCTGTAAACGAGAAACTTGCGGGCGTTATGGGCATTCTTGATAAGAAAGAAATTAGCGGAGATGATGCTGTTCGTTTAGGTGCTGTAACAGCCGCAGCAGCAGGGGTGGCAACTGCGGGTGTCTTGGCTGGTGCAGTTGGGGGTGCGTTGGCTATCGGCGGCACAGAAAACGTGGTTCAAGGTATCCTCTTAAATGAGGGAACTGCAATTAACCCACATATGGCAGTTCTATTTGAGGGTGTTGGATTTAGGGAACACCAATTCGCATATAAGTTTATTGCAAGAAGCCAAGAAGAATCTGTCATGATTGATAATATCGTGAAGTCTTTTGAATTTCATATGCACCCAAACTATAAAGCTGGCACTCTTGCATTCGATTATCCCGATGAATTCGAAATTACTTTCTCTGATTCTATTGCACCATACCTCTACAAAGTGCATAACAGCGTTCTCAAAACTCTTAATGTTAACTATAATGGAGAGAACCTTCCTCTATTCTTCGAGCAAACTGGCGCACCTGTTTCAGTAGAAATAACTTTAGGGTTCCAAGAAACAAAAATCATCACCAAAGAATCTACCAATGAAGGTATTGATTCGTCTAGTGTATCTGGAGGTGCATAATGTCCAACTATTTTAAATACTTTCCCCAAACATCACACGATCTAAAAGGTGATGGGAAACAGGTTCTCTTGACTAATATCATGAGAAGGTTTAAAGTAAACTCGGAAGTAAAGAACGTTGCTGGAACATACCACAGTTATGAGATTCAGGCAGGTGATAGACCCGATACTATTGCACACAAATACTACGGTAATTCTAAATGGGATTGGGTTGTTCTGCATTACAACGATATTCAACACCCAACATTTGATTGGCCAATGTTTGAGCCAATGTTCACAGATTACATTAAAAACAAATATGGCGGCATAGCAGCAGCTCAACAAAACATCTATGAATATCGCTGGATATATCAGAAAAAGGATGTTTCTTTTGACGGTATTGTAACCGAAGAAAAGTATTATGTTGTGGACGAGGAAACATATAATACTCTACAACCAGATGAAAAAACCTTTCTGACAGATTATGATTATGAAGTAGAAAAGAATGAAGAGAAAAGAAGAATAAGGCTCCTTGATGTTAGCTACCTCAATCAAATCGAGTCAGAAGTAAAAAACATTATTAAGAATGGTTTATAATGGCTAGTAAAGGGTATCGCCACGCAGGTGACATAGACATAAAAATTATAAACCTAATTTCATCTAGTGGTCAGTTAATTGACATTAGTGAATTGGTTGTGCAGATGGATATATTCCAAGCTCTGGATGAACCATTTATGCAGCTTGAAATGGTGTTGAGTGATTCTATTGCTTTATTGAACACACTTGGTGGTGGTTTCACAGGTGGTGAGATCGTAGCTATCTCATATAAATCTAATGATGATTCCCTTGAATTGAAGAACCATGCCTTTGTTCTATATCAAGTCAGCAGTCGCCAAAAGATGAATGACAATTCTGAAGTTTATATGCTCAACGGCTCCAGCCTTGAGATGTATCAGGATATGGGGTTCAAGGTAAGTAGATCATATGGCAGCGGTAGCGGGCAACTAATTTCTAATATGGTAGAAAATTTAACAGAAGAATTCCTTTATAATTCTGCTGTTAAAAAGATATATTCAGAAACTGTATCTCAAGCTGGGGTTGATGTTGAGAAAACTATTGAGTGTGATCCAACTTCAGGTAATCAAAAGTTTATTGTACCAATGCTCTCTCCAAGCGAGTCTATTATAATGCTGGCAGATGAGGCGGATAATGCAACAGGCATCCCATACTTCGTGTTTTATGAGGACAGCCAAGGATTTAAGTTTAAAGATTTAAATGAGTTGATCAATCAAGAACCAATTGGTCAATATGTATACCAACCTAAAAACTTTGATGATGATAGCGACTTCTATAAGATAAACTCATATTCCGTGGAAAGACAAAATAGTTTCTTCGAGAATGCCCGTAGCGGGATGTTAAAGAATACAAACGTTTCTCTTGATATAATGAGAAGAAGTTGGAATGTAGACGTCATAGAATATGAAAACGTACATGGCGCTTTTAATAAGCTACAAGATGTGGCAGCTCCAGGAATAGTCGGTTTTGATAGTAACCCCGCTATGTTTGTTTCTACAAGTAGAAGGGGGCATGATCTAGATGTTAGGTTCTCTGAAGAGGGTATTCTTCCATCTAGGAAATCTACCTTTAAGGGCGTGAGAACATCTTTTATCAATAACCTGACGAACATTGAACTCACAGTAGAAATTCCAGGGGATTCTGAAATAGATGTTGGGAAAACCATCATATTAAGAATTCCATCTTCATCTTCTACCGATGACCAAAATGGTGCGGACGATGCAACACTCAGCGGAAACTATTTAATAACAAGAGTGAGACATAAGTCTGATGGTAAAACAGGTGGGGATTACAGAACAATAGTTTCCTGTGTGAAAGAATCGGGTGTTCCGTCTGATAATTATGTCGAAGCGCAAGGAGATGGTTTGGGGGGTGGTCTCTCTGTTCCTGATGCGAGCATAGGTTCTATATTACCTTCTGTGGATAATATTGCAGGTAATATAACTTCAAAGTTTAATAATATTTCACTACCAACATCAATTGGTTCAGGATCAATCAATAATATTGCATCTAAAGCTCTTGGTGAAATTGATAAATTCTCTTTCTCTCAAGCTATTGGAGATGGTGGACTTGATTCTATATTTAAGGGGTCTTTAGGAATTAAAGACAAACTTCTTTCTGGTCTTCCTGATGTAAATTCACTGGCTGATCAATTTAGTTCTCTTGGTGGTGGAATCGAAATAGGTGATGTGCCAAATCCAGGAGACTTGAAGTCTGTGTTGGATCTCGGAACAGGGGAGTTTAAGGGTTCTGACTTTGCTCTTTCCGACGGTTCTGAGTTTGAGGTTGTTGATGTTCCAGAAATTAAAGCGAAGGCTTTGAAGCCGAAACCACCTTCCGCCACAACGAAGAGTTTTGTCGTCTTTGCAGCTTATGATGCATCGACGTTTGGTAATTTACCTGAGTTTGATCTCAGCCAAACTCAGAGTGAAATGAATGCAGGAAAATATGCTCCAGGTTCAAGGTTTATTGTAAAAACTGTTAGCTATGAGACTGGACCTGATAATATCTATCAAGAATGGGTTGTTGTTGAGAACACTAAATATGATAGCGATAAGCTGCGGTTGATTGATTTGAAAGACGAAGCCTCAGTAGCCAGATATGCGAAACTAGGATATACGGTATAAAGGAGATTTAATATGCCACTACCAAATAAAACGCCACAATTCCTGCAAGAAGTTGTAGAGCCAGATGTACAGCCTGTACAGGAGCCTGAAGTATTACGGGAAGAAGTTATGGAAGCTCCCAAAAAGAAAAAATCACGCTCTTCGAAAAAAGCTAAGAAATAATGAAATCTACTCTCGCTGATAATGGATTTGTCTGGTGGGTTGGTGTTGTTGAAAATAGACATGATCCAGCAAAGCTTGGAAGATGTCAAGTAAGAATCTTCGGATACCACACAGACAATTTAGCTGAACTCCCCTCGGAAGATCTTCCTTGGGCAATGGTTATGACACCTGCAACTTCAGCAGGAATCAGCGGGATAGGAAATTCCCCAACAGGTTTGCTTGAGGGTTCTTGGGTACTTGGATTTTTCCTAGATGGAAGCCGTGCGCAAGAACCTTTGATCCTTGGTTCACTTCCAGGATATGATGATGCGTTCTCTTCAACTAGGGGATTCAGTGATCCGAATGGTGTTTATCCAAGGGAAATTGGACCAGCAACAAACCCAAGATCAAGGGGTGCTGATCCATATACAAATGACGATTCTTCAGCATCAACTGTAAGTGTTGATATCAGCCTGATTGAACTCATCAAAAAGTTTGAGAAATTTCATCCAAGAGCTTATCACGATTATAAACAATATTCTATTGGTTATGGTACGAAGACTGATGATAAGTATGAGGTGATAACTGAAGGTGAGGCAACATCAAGGTTACAGAAAGTTGTCGGAGAAATGAAATCTTCTGTTAGCTCAGTAAACTCAAAATACAAGTATGAGTGGACACAAAAGCAGATGGATGCTCTCACAAGTTTTGCTTACAACCTTGGTCCAGGAGCTCTAGATCAAGTTACAGATAATGGAAGAAGAAGCAACCAAGAGATTTCAGACGCTATGCCTCTCTACAACAAAGCAGGAGGTAAAGTTCTCGATGGTCTTACTGATCGGAGAAGAGCTGAGCAGAGAATATTCTTGCAAGGAACGCCACCTGACAAATTGTCATTTAGACCAGGAACTGAAGTATAATGCCGAGTCCAGAATATTTTGAAGGTAAAAAGGATGAGCAGTTATCTGCTGAAACGCAGGATCAACTTGATTCAATTAAAGAACAGATTTTGTTCGAACAGCCACTATTCCCAGAAGAAACTGATAAGGAATTCGAGACTGTACCTGAAAACTCCAAGATAGATGCAGCTAATGGTGGTAAGATTGAAAGAAAGAAAGCGTCTGTTGGTGGGTTAAGTGATCCATATAATGCGCAATACCCATACAACCACGTTACATATACTGAGTCTGGCCATACTTTAGAATTTGATGACACTCCAGGACATGAGCGAATAAACATCCAACATAGATCTGGAGCGTATATTGAAATCCATCCAGATGGACATATCGTGATTGCAGCAAACAAAAACCACCAACAAAGCGAAGAACTCCATATTGGTGTGGCTGGTGATGCCAAAATAGATGTTGGTGGGGATATGAAAACTTCTGTTGGCGGAAGCGCTTATATTGGTGCACGTGGAGATGTTCTTGTAGAGTCGATTGGTAATATCAATGTTAAGACTGAAGGCAGAACAAACATTAAATCGACAGGAACAGTTTCTCTTGTCTCCTTATCCGACCTTTATATTCAAGCTGATGCAAAAGTAAACCTGTTTGCGTCAGGAGATATTAATGCTTCTACTCAGTCTACCATGAACCTCAAAGGTAAAGATGTAAATATCGCTGCAACAGGTAATATGACTATCCACGCAGGTGGAACTATGGACTTGAATTCAAAAGGTGTATTGACAGAATACGGTTCTTCTATTAAGATGAATGACACAGGAGCTGGTCCAGCTGAAATTTCTGCTATTCCTTCTTTCAGTTTCACTGATGCAGAACTAGAAGCCTTTGCTACAGAAATGGGTGAAATGGAAATGGACTTCACCTTTGATCTTCCCACCCATACTGCACACGGACCAAATGGTGAAACTTCTAAGAGCAGACAGGCGCAAAAGTCTGCTGCCAACCGTGCACAAAGTACAGGAACAACTTCCGCTTATCGTGGTCCAGGAAATGTTTATGTTCCAGAGGTTGAAAAAATAAAAGTTATTCAGGTGCGTGGAAATAAAGAAGAAAAAGGTAGAGATGCTGGGCAAGTTGAATACAGAAACGCAGGCAAGAAAAGAAGACAAGAGCTTGTTCCTGATCTAGAAAAAATTATTATGGCAGCTGCGAAAAAAGTAAACGTCGATGTAATCATCTTCTCTGGTGGCCAAGTCGCAAAAGCTGATGGTGGTTATAGTAGCGGCAAAGGTGCAAATAGGACTGGTTCGAATAGACACGACAATGGTTTTGGTGCTGATGTATACCTATATACAAGAGACTTTAAATACCAATACAGAACCGACAGACCAGAAGGGCATCAAGACACGCAGAAGACAAAAGCTTTTGTTGAAGCCTGTAAGAGTGAGGCTGACAAAGCTGGTCAGAAACTTTCAGCAGGTGCTGGACGCAGTTACATGGCGGGTATTGGCACTCATGTAGATATTGCGGTAGGTAATGTGGTTCCAGAAGGCTCTGCGAGACATTGGGCTGCAGCTGGCAGATCAAAAAATTCTCCAGCTTGGTTAAGAGGTGTGATGGCATGAGCACTAAAGGTGTGTCAAGAAAGGGTGATTCTCTATCAACTGGTCACGGTTGTGCAGGATCAACTATACTCGATACACCTGGACAGGGAACTGTTTTTGCGAATGGAATATTAGTTGCAAGAGTTACTGATCTGACAGTAAGTCATGCCTTTCCGCCATCACCACCTTGTGCTCCTCACGTTGCTCCAGTAAATGCAGGTGCACCAAATGTCTGGGCAGTTGGTAAACAAGTTGCAAGAATTGGTGATAGTGTGGATGCTGGCAGTATGACAGGAGGTTCTGGAACTGTATTTGCAGGTAATGCCTAAATAGATTTATAAAGACTACAAATCTATTATATACCCTATTGAACATATAGTCAAGGAAAAAAGATAATGAATAATCATGACAATATAATTAATCTCTTTGAGACATACTTGAATGAAGTAGAGAAATTCGAAGGCGGAAACAAATCTGCTGGTACAAGAGCGAGAAAGGCTCTTTCTGAAATTTCAAAACTGTGCGTTGAACGAAGAAAAGAAATTCAAGAATTAAAAACTCAAGGTTAAAAAATGCCCGAACCAAAGCAAGAAATATTCAGTGACCTCGACATGAGCTTCACCGCCCATCCGATCACTGGATTTTTGTCCAGAAAAACAAATCGTTTAGCTGTTAGGCAGTCAGTGAAGAACCTTATCCTCACTGAACAATATGAGAGACCATATAAACCCTTGCTTGGTTGCGGAATTAGAAATTACCTGTTTGAACCATTTACTCCCATCACAAGAAAATTGATGGAAGATTCGATCAGGGAAACATTAGACAACTATGAACCAAGAGCAAATGTTATTGCCGTTCAAGTTGAAGAATACGAAGAAACCCACACACTTACTGTTTCTATTGCTTTTATGATCCAGAATGATCCTGAGCCAGTAGTGTTAGATGTAATACTAGAGAGAGTAAGATAATGGCTGATGCAAATACATATCTTAAAGTAACAGAGTTAGATTTTGATGGTATTAAAAATAACCTGAAATCTTATCTCTCTGCACGTCCAGAGTTTAAAGACTATAACTTTGAAGGTTCCACAGTCGGAACCCTCATTGATATTCTAGCATATAATACGCATTATAATTCATATTATACAAATATGCTGGCTAACGAAATGTTTCTTGATACAGCTCAACAGCGAGATTCTATCGTTTCTCGTGCAAGAGAGCTTGGTTATCTTCCAGGATCTTCGAAAGGTTCTCAGGCAAATATTAGGCTGACGTTTCTTAATGTTCCTGCAGAAGAAACAAGAATTACTCTTAGGAAGAATTCTTCATTCACTACAGTTATTGATAATGTTACATATACATATGTGTTGCCAGAAACAGCTATAATTGACAGAGACGCTTCAGGGTTTTCTAAGATTGTTCAAATTAAAGAAGGTACATCACTCACTCACCGTGTATCATACTCAGAAGCAAATAAGACAAAGATTATTATCCCAAACCTGAATGTTGATGCTGGTAGTGTTCGTGTTCGTGTACAAAATTCTTCTGCAGACTCAACCACAACAGAGTTTTCGAGAGCAACAAACCTTTCCACAATAAAAGAAACCTCTCCGATCTTCTTTATCGAAGAAGCGCCAGACGGTAAATATGAAATAATTTTTGGAACAGGTTCTCTCGGAAAACCATTAAAAGACGGCAACGTTGTTATAGTCGATTACCTTGTTAATAATGGCGCTTCTTCTGATGGTGCTAAACTATTTTCAGCGAAGACCATCCTTCTGGATGCATCCTATGGTTCTCTCAACATACAAACTGTTGATGCATCCTTCGGCGGAGCAGAGCGTGAGTCTATTGAGAGTATTAAATTTAATGCTCCAAGAATGTACCAGACACAAAACAGAGCTGTTGTAGCTGAAGACTTCGAAAGGATTCTTATTACTGAGCAAGGTGATCTCGAATCTGTAGTTGCCTTTGGTGGTGAGCAGGCAGATCCTCCAGTTCCTGGTTCTGTATACATAGCGGTAAAGCCTACTGGCGAACTGTTTATGACTGTTCAGAGAAAATCTCAAATTAAACAATCAATTGTCTCTAGAACTATGCTGGCGGTTGAGCCAATTATTATTGATGCGGAATATCTTTATCTGATACCAAACATCACAACATACTACAATAAAGACGAAACTACTCTTAAAACTGGAGATATTAAAGATCTGGTATTAGCTCAAGTTGATGCTTTCTCAAGAGCAAATCTAGAACGGTTCGGAAATAAGATGAGGTTTTCTCGTTTCCTTCGCAACCTTGATAACCTTGACGGATCTATTATCAATAACGAAGCAGTCCTAGAAATACAAAAACGTTTCACACCAACAACTCAACGTTCTCAAAAGATTACTCTCAAATATAATAATGCTATTAGGCGCAATAGTCTTATTTCCACAGAGTTTACATATAACGGTTATTCGGCATATCTTAATGACGATGGTAATGGTAATATCAACGTGTTTAGATATGCAGATAATAAAGAAACTGTCCTCATTCCGAAAACAGGAAACATTGACTATGATACGGGCGTTGTAAATATCGAAAACTTCAAACCAACTGCATTCTCTGGAATCGAAATTAAAGTGAATGTAAAGCCAGAAAAAACAGACGTCACCCCTGTTAGAGAACAAATTCTTATTATGGATTCTAAAGATTCAGTCATATCAGTTATTGGTGAGTAAATAAAATGGCACTAGATGATAAAATCTCACTAATAGTTAAGAATCAGTTTCCCTCTTTCTATAAAGAAGATGGTGCTAAATTCCTTGACTTTATCAAAGCTTATTATGAATATATGGAGCAGCAGGGAAAGTCTACGGATGCTCTGTTTAACCTTAAAAGCTATAAAGACATTAACGAAACACTTGATGAGTATTTTAAGTATTTCCATAAAACTCTTCTCCCGAATGTCCCTGTAGATATTGCGGCAGATAAAAAGTTATTTGCAAAATATATCAGCGACTTCAATAATTCCAGAGGTACGCTGAATTCATATAAGCTTTTATTCCGTGCTTTGTATAATGAAGATGTTGAGATATACTACCCAGGACAACAGATTCTGAAAGTCTCTGATGGTGATTGGACAAGAGAAAGGTATCTACTTGCACCCTACGATCCAGAAACATATTCTTTCATAGGTAAAACAATACAAGGTACGGAAACCAGCTCTGAAGCTTTGGTTGAGGATGTAGTTAAAGTCGTTGCACGTTCTAGAGATCTTATGAAGATTATTGTCTCGAACGTGAAGGGTGAATTCAACCACGAAGAACCCATCCGCATCTCTGGCGTTTCTGGTGGACATTCTACAACTGTTGAGGCAGGTATTAATAAAATTAATGTTATATCTGGTGGTGAAGATTATATTAAGGGTGATGTTGTCAAGCTAGTGTCAGAAAAGAATGGTATATTCGGTAAAGGTGTTGTTGTAGGTATAAAAAGTGCGGGTGGTGTTGTTAGCTTCGATCTTGTTGAAGGCGGCTCTGGGTATACTGCGACAGGCTCTCTCGGAGGCACTCGAGTACAATTCATTGGTGGTGATGGTTTTAGTAAGGCAAGTTTTACACTAGAGCTTGAAGATATTATTGACACCTTTGCTATCTCCGTGAACCTGAATAAAGTTGGTTCTAATAATATTTTCGGTGATCTTGCTCCTACCATCACTTTCCGTGATAGAGCGAATACAGTTGGGATTATGTCGACATTTGCCAACACGCCGCTCGGAGCAACGCATTACGGATTTCCTGAAGATGGCGAAGCTGTGTTGCGTAAAGATTTTCACGATCAAACTGGTGCTGTGATCAATATCGCCAACACCAGATCAATCGGCATTGGTAATTCTCTTTTTGGTAATACATCTGTTGCTAACGCTATAGTGACAGGTATTATTTCTGGCGCAAATGGAGATTCTTGGTTTAAAGTCAATACATACAGACTATTCCAAAATACAGAGTCGGTTCTCTTGGGTTCAAATACTGGAGACAGCGTTGGTACGGTAACATCTTTCCAAGCAAATACCACTGGTACGCATGTTCTACAAATCGGGTTCTTTGCAAATAATGTTTCTCTTCAAGAGGGGCAAGAACTTCGAGGTGCAGTTTCAAATGCATATGCCGTGATCAAGAAGTTTGGTCAGACTGTTGCTAACGGCTATGTTGACGCTGAAAACTCCCTAGACGTAAGAGATATGTTCACCTTCGTCGTAGGTGCTAACTTGACTTCTTCCATTTCAGACCAGTTTGTTACTGGTCCGATTAGATCTTTTATTGAAGATGAACCAATTTACGAAGTTTCACAAAATGCTTATGTTGGTAATGTTGTTTCTGATACTTCTAATACAACAACCGAAGCAGTTTACACTAAACTCATCCATTCATTGATCTTTAAGAATACCACTTTCGGTACAATCCAAAGGCTCTCCAATATTGTTGGTGGCTCTGGATACACTATCGCTCCAAGGGTTGTTGTGCGTGAAAACGACATCGCATCACTTGGTATCAATGAATCTTATCTGCGCTTGAGATCAAATAACGAAAACTGGGCAACAGGTAATACTTCTGTAACGAAACTTGATAGCAACGATAGACTTACTGGCACTGAAAGCGGCGCAATTGGTGACGTTAAAGGTGGTTACGGTATCCAGACGATCACAACAGATTCGTATGCAAATGGTTCCTTTGAGACATGGGTTAGAGTTTGGCAGAGGCATGGTCAAAGAACTCCATCAAATATTGAATGGAAAATTAATGAAGCTGTTGAAATCCATAAGATGGGGTCAGAGTATATCCCATACACCGTTGACACAAGAAATGCAACAGACATCGGAAGAGCTGATATTGTAGAAATTGTAGACAATGGTATTTTGGGTGACAACGCAAGAGTTGCAAGCTCTGTTGGTGCGAACGGTATTGTTACTCGTGTTGCAACCTTTGACTCTGGATATGGCTATAAAGATCAAGAAAGAGTTCTTATGGTTGCAGAAAGAAAACCAGAAGATAATCAAGAATCTATCGCTACTGGACGACTTACTATTCATGATGTAGCGAATACTGCTGGTTACTATGCAACAAATAGATCTCATATATCTTCTCTGAGAGGATATATTCCAGATAATAAATACTATAATGAATTTGCTTATGAGGTTAATTCCAACCTCCCATTTGATAAGTATAAAGATGTTGTTCTTAAACTGGTCCATCCTGCTGGTCAAGGGATTTTTGCTCAGTATAGGTTACAGAGTAATGTTGATGTGAACTCAGTTGCGACTACAGATAACAATAAGCTTCTGCTGGCGAATGGTAGTGTTTCTATTGCTAACCTTTCTTCTGATATTACAGGGACTTCTACTACATTCCTCTCTGAATATTCTAATGGCGATATCATGACTATTGAGATTTCTTCTGGAGAAACACTTTCAGTTCCGCTAAATATAGTTACAAATAATACAACGGCTAACACCAAAATAACTTGGACAGAAGGTTCTGTATCTTCCAAACCAATTTATTATAACACAGGGTCTATTGAATAATGGCTTCATTCTATAAACATTCGACAAAAGATTTGTCAATCAATAATGCCAAAGCGTTTATTGAGGCTATTAATGCAACAGATGGTAGCAACGATAAAAAATCTGTTGTCCTCTATGCTGTTCTCGGACAAGACAAAGAGTGGGTCAATGAACCTTCACCCGATACAACTAAACACAATATCCAGAACTTGGAATATGACATCAAAAGAAACTTTATCGGTGGTAAGAGAATTAGCCCTGATGACATTTCTTTCGTTACCAATCGTGTTGACTGGGAATATGATACAATTTATTCTATGTTTAGAGATATTGAGCTAGACATCTATGATAAAAACTTTTATGTTTTAACTGATGAATATAATGTATATAAGTGTTTATATAATAATAACTCATCAAAGTCAACAGTAAAACCTACTGGGCATTCCCAGATTCCATTTACAACCAGCGATGGTTATACTTGGAAATATATGTATAGTATTTCTTTGGGAGAAGCTAGAAAGTTTCTCACAGCATCATATATGCCAGTTAAGACATTGGAATCTCAGGGCAATAGCGTCGAGAATTCGAGACAGTGGGTTGTCCAACAAGCTGCCTCTAATGGATCTATTGATGTTCTCGAATTAAACTCACCTGGATTTGGCTATGTTCAAATTTCTGATGGTGTTGTAGAGCTCTCAACTGACAATACTCTCAAGCTCTCAAACGCAGGTGAAAACCCACCCTCGCCCGTAGATAATTTTTATAATGGTTGCTCAGTTTATATTTTCTCTGGTAGTGGTGCAGGGCAGCTTCGTAGAGTAATTAACTATGAGGGTTCTTCGAAGACACTAACTGTCAATGCAGAGTTTTCGACACCTGCTAATACGGATTCTAGAGTAATCATTTCACCGACTGTTACTATTATTGGTGATGGTTCGGGTGCTCTCGCATACGCTCGAGTGGCTAACAGCGGAGCCATTGCTAATGTTTCAGTATTAAATACAGGCTCTCTGTATACAAGGGCGAAAGCTATTATTACTGCGAACTCTATTCATGGCTCAGGTGCAAGTGCAAATGTTATCATATCGCCGCTTGGTGGGCATGGAGGCGACCCTGTTAAAGAACTTGGCGCTGATAAGATTATGCTCAACGTCACCACTAAAGGTTTGGAAGGCGTCTCCGCAAATGGTAATGGATATATTCCAGCTAACACATCATTCAGAACTCTTTCTATTCTAAAGGATCCAATCCTTAAAGTCAATTCTAATAATTCAATTACACCAGAAGCTATTGCGAACAATTCTAATTCTCCAACAACTCTGAGCTTTATGACAAGACTTGTTGCTTCATATATTCAGATGGATAATAATGAACCAGTAAACCCAATTCAGGTTGGCGATATCCTCACAAACGAAAGAAACAGAGCAAGAGCAGAGTTTGGTCAACTTGAGTTTGTTACTGATACGAGCTTGGCTATCTTGAGTAGAGATGCTCTTAAAAATGCAGTACAAGCATCTAATGGTTCTGTTGTATTTACTCGAAAAGATGAGACTGAAGACGATAATTCCTTCTATACAATATACCTAAATAATGTTGAAAGTTATGGGAAGTACACTCCGTTCACTAAAGACGATATTCTTATGACATCTGAGTCTGATGTTAAAGTCGCAGTTGTCGAAAGAATTCGTGGTCCAGAAGCCAATACATTCTCTGGTGAAGTGCTCTATACTGAGAACTTTGAACCCGTCGAAAGAAAAATAGATCAAACAGAAGATTTTAAAATCATTCTAGATTTTTAAAGGTAGAATAAATGACACTTGAAACAAACCTCAATGAAAGCCCATATTTCGACGATTACGAGGAAGCTAAAAACTTCCACAGGGTTTTATTTCGTCCTGGATATGCGGTTCAAGCAAGAGAGCTAACCCAGCTCCAAACTATCTTGCAGAATCAGGTGGAAAGGTTCGCAAACGAAGTTTTGGTGAATGGTACTGTTGTTAGTGGTATCAGCCTCACAACCAACCGTGTGAACTGGGTGCGGATTAAAGACAGAGATGCAAACAACACTCTTGTGATCGAAGAAAACTTCTTGACAGCGACTGGCAAACTTGCCAATGCTATCGTTGTCGGTGAAACAAGTGGTATGATTGGTCGCCTTGTCGCATTCAAACAAGGTACTGAGCAGGCATTTCCTTCTACCTCAACTATCTATGTCGACTATGTTAACTCTGGTTCAAATAATACTAGCAAATCTTTCCTTGATGATGAAGTTCTTGTTGTTAAGAACTATTCTTCTAATGCATTCATCGCTGCAGCGACAAGCTATTCCTCTAATTCTACTGGCGTTGGACTTAAAGTTTCTGCTACTGATGGCATTATTTACCACAAAGGTGTTTTTATTAGAACTGGTCCTCAATCAGCAATTGCTGGTAGATACACAACTGTTCCTGATATCAATATTGGATTTGAAACGAGGGAGTCTACTGTAAATTCATTTGAAGACAGCTCTTTGTATGACAACGCAAGTGGCTCAACGAATGCTGGTGCGCCTGGAGCGGACAGACTGAAACTCACACCTGTTCTTACAACAAGACCTCTCGGTTCTTCGAATACCGAAACCTTCTTCACTGTGTCAACCCTCAGAGAAGGTGAGCTTACCACAAAAATCAAAGACACAACTTATTCTGACATTGGTGATTACATCGACACTAAGTTCTTTGAGACAAACGGAAACTTTGCTGTAGAGCCATTCAATATTCGTATTCGTGAACACCTCAAAAACTCCACCAACTTGGGGAGATATAGTGCAGCAGATGAAGGCGATGCAGATCTATTGGTCGCCTCTATTGAAGATGGGTTGGGTTATGTTGGCGGTAAGCGAACAAAGCTACACTCTCCTGTTCCAATCACAATTGAAAAAGCTACAACCGTTGAAACAAACGAGTCCACAGTTATTGGCCAAGCAATCGGTTCTTATGTAATTTGCGACGAGGTAGCAGGGCAGTTTGACGTCCAAGGTTTGCGTGGTGTTTATCTTTATGACACAGCCCATAAAGCTGTGAGCTCAACAACATATGCTACAACTGGTTTGTCTGGACAATCTATTGGTACTGCATATGTTCGTGGCGTTCAGTATAATTCTGGAGATGGCGCAACACCGACAGGGCAATACAGAATCTACATCAGCGATATTAATATGGCAGCTGGACACTCATTCACTGAAGTGAGATCAGTTATCATGAATAGCCAGAATGGGCAGAAAGCTTTTGCTGATGTCGTTCTTGAGGGTGGTAACGCTTCTATTAAAGATTCTTCTTTGAGTGGACTGGTATTCCCATTCGCCCAAAGCGGAACTAAAACTCTTAGAAATAAAGACAACGCTGTAGAAACTCAATTTGTTTTCAGAAATGAATCTACAATTACATTCACTACTGGTGGCACCTCTACTGTATCTTCCAACACAGCGCATTCTGGCGGGACTAACGTCATGAATGATACTGGTACGTTGACTACACCAGACGAGAAAAATATTATTGTAGTCGCTACTTCCACAGCTGAGACAGGCGACTTGACTGGCACGATTTCTGATGTCAGTACCACTCTTGGAGTTGCTACCGTCACAGGTTCTTTGACAACTTTCCAAGACCAATATGTGGTCGGAGATATAATCACCTTCAATAGTGAGAGTGCTGTCATCACGAAGATCGACAGCCAAACATCTCTCGAGTGTCAGAATGATGACAGCCAATTAACTGACGGCAGTGGTCTATCTCACAACCATAAGATGTCAATCCCGAATGGTAAAGTCTTTGATTTAGCCAATCGTGGGACAATAGTATCTACAACAAATCAACATAGTATTTCTCTATTCGGCGCTTCTGGGATTACTCTTACGGGTACATTTACGGCTTCGGTTCTCTATAATACTCTGAGAACTGATGCGATCCCAGCATCGAAAGTAATCAATAAAAATAAATTCGTCAAGCTTACGACTTCTTCTCACCCATCAGGTTCCGTTGGTCCTTGGTCTCTTGGTGTTTCTGATATCACTCGTATCAGGAAAGTGTATAAAGCTTCTTCTGGTGTCACAACATCGAGTGAAGATGTTACTTCGCATTTTATCTTGGACGATGGCCAAAAAGATACGCACTATGCGACTTCAAAATTAATTAAGAAATCAACAAGTTCTCTTGACGTATCAAACTCAGAGCTTCTTGTAGAATTTGATTATTTTGGTAGAGATATTTCTAGTGGTACTGGATTCCTCTGCGCAGACTCGTACCCGATTGACGATGCGAATGCAGATGCTGCTGATAAAATGGCTACAGCGGATATCCCTCTGTTCATCTCACCAACAAGTGGTAAGATATATGACTTGAGAGATTCAATCGATTTCCGCCCATATACAACTGAAGTTATTACTCCAACTGCAACTGCTGGTTCAGCTCCAAATAACCCTGGAATTGGTAGTGTGTTCTCTATTGCATCAACAGGTGCGCATACGCCAACCCCAGACGAGAACTTCCAAACTGCGGTCCAATTTTACTTGCCAAGAAAAGACAGAGTTACACTCAGCTCTGAAGGTACGTTTGAAATCACACAAGGGGTTCCTTCAAGATTACCAAGAGTGCCAGAAGAAAAAGCTTCTTCGATGACTCTTGCTGTTTTGGATATTCCTCCTTATCCATCCCTTTCCCCGTATGTTGCAAAAGCTAAGAACAGACCAGATTATCAAGTTCGTGTGAACGTTGAGAACAACAGAAGATATGTCATGAGAGATATTCGTGTTCTTGATCGACGTCTGAAGAATGTTGAATATTATTCTTCTCTTAATGCGCTTGAGCTTTCTGCAAGAAATAAGCAGATCTTTAATGGCTCTGGTCTCGATAGATTTAAAAATGGTTTCTTGGTAGATAACTTCGTTGGACACAACGTTGCTGATACTACAAGAGAAGGCTATAGAGCTGCTATTGACAAGACAAAAGGTTTGCTGAGACCAACGTTCCAGAAAAACTATGTTGAATTTGAAGATTCTTCGACGGGTTTGGTCAGCGCTGATGTGACCACTGTTGCTGGTCGGGTCGGGAATGAGACATATGCATTAAACCACACTAGCGTTGAATATGTTTCACAGCCATATGCCACTAAGCAACGAAATCCTGTACAGGAATTAACGTTTAATTGGACTGGTGAAGTAAACCTTTTCCCGTCAATGGACAACGCTACTGACATCAATACGCTTCCAGATGTTCAGCTTGACTTTGATGGTATGTATGATTCCTTTGTTGAGCTTGCTAATAGAACAGGAGTCACAGGAACAGACTGGGGTGGTTGGGAAACAAGTAACACAGATAGAGATGTAAATACTCGAAATACAGCTGGTGGTGGTAGAGTAATCACAACCACAACTCAAACGTCTCAAATCAGAAATGGTGTGACAACTACTGTAAGTCCTGCTATCCAGTCATTTGATCTTGGTACAAGAACTACTAATGTTGCTATTCGAGATTATATGCGCTCGAAAACTATTAAGTTCCAAGGCATTCGGATGAGACCAGACACTCGTGTTTGGCCATTCTTTGACGGCGAGGACGTAAGCGCATATGTGTCCCCCTCAAATGAGAATTATGCAAATACTGGCTCTGTCGGTTCGGAACTGATTACTGACCATAATGGTAACGTTTTTGGACATTTCACTATTCCTAATGATGACAATCTGAAATTCAGAATCGGTTCACGTGAATTCAAACTATTAGATATTGAAGATCCTCTAAGAGAAATTGACACCGTTACCACTTCAGCAAAGGCTGAATACACAAGTGTTCCTGTTGATGTTGACCAGCAAAAGTCGATCATGAATATTAAGGTTCCTCAGTTTGTTGATACGGCAGTGACATCAAGCAGAAGATTGACTTCGGTGAGAAGGCAGGTTATTCCGCCACCCCCACCACCACCACGTCGCCGTGAGGGTGGTGAAGGCGCAGGCGTGAATAGCGACCCAATTGCACAAAGCTTCTTCGTTTCCGCCGCAGAATCTGATGGTATTTTTGTGACAGAACTAGATCTGTTCTTCGCTAAAAGGTCTGTGCAATACCCCATCACAATTCAAATTCGTGAAATGGAGAATGGAACCCCAACTTCAACAATTGTTCCATTCGGCTCAACAACCAGAAACTTGGTTGAAATCAGTGCTGATGCATCTGTTGCCACAACCTTTACTTTCGATTCCCCAGTATTCCTGAAGAACGGTAAAGATTATTGTTTTGTGGTTATCCCAGCAGGCAATAGTGATGAGTTTAGAATCTGGACAGCAGAATTGGGTGGTACAGATATTACCTCAAACCTCCTTGTTGATAAAGCACCAGCAGCTGGTGTTATGATGACATCTTCAAATGATACGACTTGGTCGGTTTCACAGAAAGAAGATATAAAGTTTGTACTCAGGAAGGCTAAATTCCAGACAAATGTTGATGGTCTACTTTATCTCCAGAATAAAAATTATGAGTTCTTCAATACACAGAATAAATTGAAAAACTTTATGCTTGGCGAGAAGGTTTCAGATCTACCAACCATGACCATTACAGGCATTACAGGTAATACTACAGCTCTAGCAACAGGAAACTACATCAACCTAACGTACAATTCCTTCACTGCTAATGCTGAAGTTATCTCCATTACTTCAGATGATGGTGCTGGCGAGGTAGAGTTACAAACCGCAGCCAACTATGGTGCCAGCGCTTGGGTTCCAGCTGCAGCTGCAGGCTCGAATGTATCTGTTTCCGGCACTAGCTGGACAGGAACTGGTACTGTTGATGCATTTACTCCAGGAACAGCTGTTGGGTTTGCATACTACGAAGATCAAGTTAATAGTAAGTTGCATCTTGTTGACTCCAACGGTGGTTTCTCAGCTAACAGTTATGTGGTTGGTCAGACTTCGGGTGCCCGTGCGCAAATTGAAAGTATCTATAATGTTCCTTTCAATGCTCTTGTTCCTAAACTGCCAACTATTGAATACTCAAACACAAGTGTTGAGTGGACTGTAAGAACCACTTCTTCTACTGGTGTTATCTCCGATACGTTTGTTGCTGGCGATAATGGTAAGACTACAGAATACTTGGATTCAGAGAAGCAGCTGTATTCAAGATCAAATGAAGTTGGTTTGGCTGCAAGAAACGGTACAAACAAATCCCTATTGATTCGTGGTAAAATCAGAACTTCTGATCCAAACGTTTCGCCAATTGTTGATGCTTCCAGACTTAATGTTCTGGCTATCGGCAACTCAATCAATAATGATGCTACTGACGAGCATAAAGAAGTTGGTAATTCAGAAGTAAGACACATTTCCAAAATTGTTGAGCTATCTGACGGAAACGAAGCTGAAGACATTAAAGTTTTTGTGAGTGCTTGGAAACCTTCTGGAACAGATGTAAAAGTTTATGCAAGAATCCACAACCCAGAAGATCCTGAAGGTATCTATGAAAAGGATTACACTCCGCTAACAGTAGATACATCAACTGGCGATTCTGACTCTGTGAACAGAGAAGATTATAAAGAGTATGAATATTCTTTCTCTGCTAATACTGACGGGCAAAACTTCTTGGCTGCTGCGAGCGCTAACTCTCATGCTAGACTAAATACTAGCGACGATGAGGTTGTTTGGTATATGAACTCAAACGGAAGTAAATTTAACGGATTTAAGAGCTTTGCAATTAAGATCGTTATGACTTCTACAGGTACTCAGGTTGTGCCATTGGTTAGAGATATGCGAGTGATAGCGCTACAAAAATGAGTAAAGTGAAGATAGAAAATAATGATGACATAGTGAGGGACATGAGTACCTCTGCTGTTTTGAATGTTGATATACAATCTCTCAAAGATTATAAAGCGAGAAGAGCGAGGCAAAAAGAAATTGATCGTTCTTTGGACAGGGTAGATAAACTGGAAAGCGACATATCAGAAATTAAGTCGCTTCTGGTTAAATTATTAGATAGAGAAGAAAACAAATGACAGTCAATGTACCAAATACAGAACTTACTGACAGCTTTAATACTTGGCGGCTGAATACTAATTTCTATGCCACAGTAATTTCTAATAATGCTGTTACTGTTTCAAGAGCGGGTTCTTCCAATCGTGGTGGTTTAGCCACAGGTAATGCGCATATTATTGGTACATTTTCTGCTGATGAGATTCGAGCTACTACTATCCAAGGCGGCAATACTACAAACGAATCTTTGCTCGTTGTTCAGTCAAACGTTGAGATCAGTGGTACAGGTGCTCGTGAGTTTGATGTTTATGCAAACACTATCTTTAATGCGAACGTTGACTTTAATGTAACTGGCACTAACAGACTTACTCTTGGAGACATGTCTAGGATTCGTGTGACTGGCGGTTCAGCAGGGCAATTCCTGCGCAGAGAAGGTTCTTCTGATGTCCTTGACTTCAAAGGGTTGACTCTAAGAGACATCCAAGAGCTTCAATCCAACTCT
>Ga0233432_10001335_pt1 | contig 23805 bp, 27 predicted proteins | sample SI_122_August201_6_FD_179870 | JGI IMG/M metagenome (GOLD analysis project Ga0233432, IMG submission 179870) | Seawater microbial communities from Saanich Inlet, British Columbia, Canada - SI_122_August2016_10_MG | ecosystem: Environmental > Aquatic > Marine > Inlet | place: Canada: British... | reverse complement strand
CTCTCTCCAAGATGGCATCTTTTATTGAGTCAGGATTTACTCCGATTGACTCACACGCTTCGTTAAACGTGATGACACTATCTTTTCCTTCAAGCCAACTCTTCGCTGTAGCCTTCTCAAGCATCGCTTGCTTACTGAAGTAGTTAGGACTCAGCTTGTAGTCTTCCTCAATACGGCACGCCGCCTGTACTATTAGTCCGGCACATAAGTTCCTCCATGCTGGTGCTAATAAACTATCTGGCAATTCCATTTCCAGAGTGTCTTCCATTTCGTTGCTCCAATTCTGCGGCCATTAACAGGTTCGCTGCTGCATGACCTAGGTGATCTTCACTTCTGTCTCCATCAATCCATTGATAGATGTGCTTGAGTGCGTGGTTGGTACAGTTGCTAATGGGTAGGCCATGCCAGTTAAGATCTCCATATCTCTCAGCACCCTCTGCCATAGCCAGTGCTACCTTCCATATTCCAACTGGTGGTACTAAGTCGTACCGTTCTTTAACGACTCCTCGCTTTCCTCCGCCTTCATACTCTTCGACTGCTCCACCATTTCCATGAATAAACTTAGATCGGATAACCGTATCGTCAGTAACCAGGGGGTTCGGTTCTTCTTGTGACACAGCACTGGCAACTTCCCCGCTGCCGCCGCGTCTTCCGCTGCACGGTTCATCGCCGCAACTACATTGAGTGTCTGTACTGCTTTGCTCTCCACCAAAACCTGAGGTAACTCCGGTATATGTATGTCGGCGTCCCCGAATTTTCCGCATGTCTGAGCCGTCCGTCTTGCATTCCATCCCATCTCCTTGTTAATTTCCTTTGCTAATTCACGTTCTGTCCTACTCCCCTTCGCTCTGCTATTCGTCATACTCTTCGTCCTCCATGTTCTCAGTACCCCAGTACACATAACGCAAACGCATCTTGTTATTGTTCTTGTGTTTCTGTTTCACAACGCGATAGATGTGATCAGTCATCATGCCTCTTACTACTAGCAAGTGTGTGTGCTTCGGGTTCACTGGCTTGTCGTCAACAAACCCACACATGGGACCACCAATAAATATTGCGTTCTTCATAGCTATCTCCTGTCTCACCAGTACATCACCTCCTCTTCATGCGTTCAAAAACTATTTACCGATTGTCTATTCGTGCCTGTTCTGCCCAGATTGGGAGCGGTTCGCAGTCCTCCGATAAGGCTGCTCTGTTTCGGAGGGAGGCGAGAAACGCCAGTGATAGTTGCCCAAGTTCTGATTTTGCCTGTAATATTTGACCGAGAGATAGGCTACAACTACCGCCTGAATGGTAGCCGTAATGACAATCCCTACACACAACCAGTAGATTTCGTTCATCATTAAAATCCTTATGCCTTCCACATATATGGTGTACCTCTAGCTTGTCGTTCCATGACCGGCCTTTGGAGTGACAGACTGCACACTCATCGTGCATCAGTCTGTACTCCTCAAGCCTCGTATCATTGATGTGCTTTTTCTTTGGCACTAAAAAGGTTCCTGCTCTTCTTGTGGTTGTGCAGACTTACGATCCTGCCAATTCATCCAGCCTTTATGATCTAACCAATTACCCTCCTTATCTTTACGTCGGGGGTAGAAGCCTCCTGCTTTCGTCCTGCCTAAGCTCAATGTGTTTCCATCAGCAGACAGGAACTCATAGAACTCATAATCTCCAGCAGTACGCTTACGGATAATCACATCAGGACATCCTGTCTTCTCATCCTTAATGCCATGAGTAAACAACTCACTGGCTTCAGCTATCTGGTTGACTGCTTCCTCAAGACTGTTGCCTTCAACCTCTATCTTGAAACTTCCAACCTGGGTACTAATCTTCATAAGAAACCTCCGTGCTGGTACAAATAATTACTGGCTCGTCACCCTCCCAGCTAAGGAACGGGCCGTTGTATTCATCTCCAAATGGACACTGGCTAGCATCACCACCAGCTATCTCCCACTGCTCACGCATGGCTTCGTAATGTTCTCCGACTGTTGCAGTGCCTGAGGCTTTGCATTTAATTTTCTTTTTTTCAGCATTGATTCTGTTCTTGGCTACGTTGCGTAATACTTTTTTATTAGGTACTCCCTTGAGTTCGTTACGTTTGAGTAACTCAACAGCGACATAATCAGGAACGAAGTTCAGCTTCTTCACTAGCCACTTCAAGTAATCAGTGTTGACGTTTGCTATTGCTTCACCCTTGTACTTGCCAAATGTCATGGTCTGGACGTTAGCTAGAGGTGGACTTTTACTCCTGACCCTAACCCCTTCCTCAAGACATCTCTTTTCAAACCTTTTATCCTTTTCCCACCGCGATGGTTGACTCATAGTTACTCCTCATTGGTACTGCTCTGGCACTCTAAACCTGAGGCTAGGGCACCTTGCAAAACAAGGAACCTTCTCACCTCACCCCAAGGATTCTTTGCCTCCGTGACACTTGACTGCGGCCCAGTCATCCGTCATGACTCAGGGTCGATTATGCAAGGCTGTCATTTCCATTACGTCCTTGGGTGCTAGCACATATAACCCGTTGGGTATCCCAGTTACTCTGCTAACTCGTTCACTGGTTTTGTCTCCACTCACATCAGAGCCAGCCACTCGTAACTGGTTGTGCTTGTGGTGTTGTCTGAGTCATCTGCCTTTTCGTTTACTCTCCTGCGTCAGGGCGAGTGCCAGATTCCTCTTGTTGTCTTTTCTCTACATGTTTGATCCAACTATCAGGTGGGTTCTTCGTAATCTTTATGATCCACAGCAGTACGTTGAGAGGGATCATGGACATGGACTTGCCTTTCCATACACCCTTATCAAATACAGGATCATCTTCTTGGTCACTCATACCTTCTCCTCGTATCTCTTTCTTACGTGTACGTGATCTCCTATAACCTGCTTCCAGAAAGGGTTGAGGTTGAAGTTGTCTAGTGCGTAGTCCAGATACCACATGGGGATCACACGTAACGGTTGACCCTTAAACTTGCCGAACGGCATTCTGAACTCACGACGCTTGGGCGTGTCTCTATCTGGGTCTAGGAATAAATCTCTTTCCTCCTTGTCGAACTCAAGATCAACCACCAGCTTCTCTCGTCGCTTGCGTTCTGCCTCTCGTTCAAGTAGTGCCTGCTGCTTCTCTGCTTCTATCTCTTCTGCTACGCAGGCATCTATCTCTTCAAGATCCATTGGGCCTTCTTCTTGTTTCCTCCTGACCTTCTCCTTCATCTCTTTTGTGTGGTCAGTCATGATGTCAAGGCAGCTAACAATCTTGTTGCTACGGCTGCTATCAGTGATGTCATGTATCACGAAGTGAGGTTTATCTGATGCAGCTATCGCGGCCCTTCGTTCGTCTGCTGTATTGCAGTCGTCGATAACACCTTTGAGAGTGCGGGTGCAGCGGCCTATCATCTGTGTAAATTTTGAGATGGCCCGTGTAGGTTTTGCGATATAGCATTCAGCTACAGGAGGGTGGTCAAAGCCGGTGGTGAGCATCCCAACATTGATGATGAGATCCATCTTGCCATCTGTGTATTCCTTCAGTGCTTCCCTGCAATCAGGTACAGGCATCTTGCTGTGAACTACATTGGCCTTGACCTTGTACCGATCACTAAGGATCTCCTGCATCATCACTGCCTGCTTGATGCTATGGCAGAACATGATGGCCTGCTTACCTGGGACATGGTTCTTGTGGTATAGCTGTGCTATGTCATGTAGGGCACTCTCGCTTTTGAGTATGCGGTCAAGTTCCTCTGCTGGGAAATCTGTGCCTGACCCCCTCAGTCCTTTAAGGTTCACTGACTTTACGTAATGGACGAAACACTTCGGCGGCACCAGGTAGCCGTCGTCAATCGCCGCTCGCAAACCATAGGAATAAGAAACCTTTTCATATAGACCTAGAAGGGATTGCTTGTCTGCTCGGTAAGCAGTCGCCGTGCATCCTAGTACTCTGGCACCACCTTCGATAAGCCCATGAACAACATCTCTAGCATCAGTGGTGAATCCCCAGTGGGCTTCATCAACTACAACTAAGTCCACCTTGCCAATGAACTTCTTCCATCTGTCATTGCTATGTAGTGTTTGCCAGCTAGCTACCACGAACTCTGACTCTGGTAATGCACTGAGATCTGCCTGCTCAATGTCAGGCATACAGTCACGAAGTTCTCGTATAGCCTTAACAGTCTGACCAATGAGACTGATGAACGGTACGATTACCAATGTCCTCGCCCCATCTCGGGGCAAAGTTACGAACATTCGGGTCTTACCAGTGCCTGTCGGCATCTCAATCAACAGTGACATCAGGCCAGAACGCCAGTCAGCCCGTGCTGTGGTCTGAGCGTCTTTCTGATACTGTCTTAACTGCGAGTCGAAGAGCGGCAATACTTCCGTCACCTGTTGTTTTCTTTTTACCATTTCCCAACCTCGTAAGTTCATCTCTTAAAATCGTCACCTGCGGTGGAGCCTTCACTCCAAGCCGCACCAAAGCCTTTTCCTTATCAACATGCAGCACGACAACTTCGATGTCGCTGAGGCCATCGACCCTGATGATCAGTGACTGCTGTGGTTTTCTCCCAAGAACGAGCATTAAAGATCTCCTGACAGGTCTGGAATTACTGAAGAATCTTGCTTGCTGCTCGCTCCAGAACGTGACGCCTTCGTTCGCTGCTTGCGATCCACCGGCGGCTTGCCTGTGCTGGCGTCCATTTCTGTTTGATCTTTGCTATCTGCCTTTTTATTTCTTCTTGGTCTACGTGAACTTTGCTTTCGTGCCTTTGGTTTACGTACTGTCTCAGCGTCAGTTGCAACTCCCTCGGGCTTATCCACCCTGCGAAGTGAGCCTGCACTTTGCTCTGAGTCCAGTGGTCTTCCACGTAAAGTCTGATCGCTTCCGCCATCAGTTGTTCCTTCTTTGTCATCAGGCATGTCTCCTAAAAAATGATTAACCTTTGAATCCAACGTGGCTCGCACCACACGCAACTCGGCAAACAGCAGAGGGATTGCCTTCCCCAATACCAGGGGGAGGTTCTCCATGTTTGCTCCGAATATCACCGCCTCTAACTCATCTACCTGTTCATTACTAAGCATCTGGTTCCCCCTTAAATTCCTTTTTGACTAGATCAACCATTCGCTGCGTCCAGATGCCTTTGCCAACCTGAGAGTCGATGTACTCAAACACCTTGGCTGAAGCCTCTTCGTCGGTCTTGCTGTCAGACAGCTTCTTAACCACGCGATCAAAGTGGTTCTTGGCATCACCTGATAAAGATGGATAGAGGGTCTTCGCCGTCTCTTCTGTCTTGCCATTGATTGGTGCGGCGGCTAGACGAAACGCACCAATAAGATCACGCTTGGCTTGTGCCTCTACCTCACCAAGCTGATCTTCTAGCTGCATACCTGAGACATACACATGGTTGTCAGTTGCAATATGCTGACCGCTACTATGAGTCAGCCATGTCCTGATAACTTTGAATCCGGCCCCGAGGTCATACACTGGCTGCAAATATCCGAGGCCAGTGTCATGCAACGCTGCATCAATGGTTCGTGTGACTGAGGACATAGAAGGGTAGGCACCGTTGTCTCCTTCTGCATCTCTTTCCATAAGCCCGACTTGTCCTCGGAAGACAGCGAGCCCTGCTGAAAGCTGATCAATCTCTTCACTGCGTTCTCCGTATCTAGTAATCATCAGAGTCCTTTCGTTAAAACCATTTGGGATAATCAAGGGTGTGTATTTCGCCATAGCCGCGAGGCGTATAACTCAGCCGCATAGCACGGTGTGCATGTAGTTCAGAGATCGCCTTCTCTAACAGGCGTCTGCCTTTCACGATGACCTCTTTAGGTAGACGTATTGCCTGCACGGCAAACGGAGGTACTGTCGATATGACTACAAATATTTGTGGTTGGTTTAAGAACCCTGCTGCTGCACAACCTTCTTGGTACAGGGCACAGCTAACGTGGTAGCTATAGTCTTTAACGCTACGCATAAATTCACGCAGCGGGTCTACGTGACGGCAAGTCTTGTAATCAATACATAGGCCTGTCTTGGTGATCGCATCTGGTCGGCACTTGAGCCTGAAACCACATGGTCGTTCCCACCTAATGGAAACTTCTGAATGCTCTACTTCCTCGTACAATGCACCGACTGCATCGTTGTCTTCTATGCCTTGCCACATGCACCCCAAGAAGTGTGCGTCTTGTGGTGTAACCCAGATGATGTCTGGGTCTTGGTCTGCAAAAAATTCTTTCGCTTTCTTACTTTTACTGACCCCACTCTGTGTACAATATTCTTCTGGGGTGGTGCGTAGACGGCGTTCGGTTTCTGGGCGTTTTATCTGTAAAGATAGGTGTGCCAGCGAACCTCGCTCAAGAGACTGAGTTGTCGTCTTCGGAGTTTTTCCTGTGACGTACTTTGATTCATAAAGTGATGGGCAACGCAGCCAATCTTTGATCTTGGTTGATTGCTCGTACCCATCATCAATGAAGTAGTTGACATCAGGCTCTTCATGCCTAACGTCGACGCTCACATTGGGAAACTGGTTGTTCAATTTTGACTCTTAAAAGGCGGTGTGCAATATTATGAAAAGTTTAAGAAATCTGTTAGGCGGGCTCGGAGTTACTAGAGTGATTTGGAAAGATGTGGCAGAGAATTATCTTGATCTACGAGATTGCTCAAAAGATTACCGTTCCAATCTGTATTCAACTGCAAAAAAAATGCAGGGCTGTGGTCTGACCGTGACCAACGTGACTCCTGACCTATTCAATACTTTTATCACAAGCCTTAAAAAAGTGTCAAGTGTCACCAGAGCCAACTATCGAAGGCAAGGTTTGACACTCGTCAAGCATCTGCTCGGCGTGCGATTTGAGAAATTTAACCATCAGGTAAAAAAAGTCAAGAGCAGTTTTCCACCACCCGTTGCTTGGTCGAAAAGCGAGATGAAAACTCTTGTTGCTACGGCTGCTAGTCTCCCTGGATTCATACAACGAAGTGAGTGCCCTGCGAAACTTTACTTCAGTACATGGATTCTTGTGGCTTATGAGACTGGGATTCGATGGTCGGATCAGTTTGAACTCAATGCTTCACAGTTACGGGGAGAAAGGCTTTTTGTTATGCAAAACAAAACACGGCAGCCAATCGGCAAACGACTAAGCCTGCAAGCACAAGAACTGCTAGCACAAATGATTCAACGATCACCTGACGGCACGATATTCAAGTGGGCTATCAACGAGCGGAACCAGAGGATTCGATTTCAGAGGCTCATTGCAGAAGCGGGCCTCATTGGAACCCCCAAATTCCTCAGACGATCAGGGGCCACCTACGTCGAAGCCGAACAACCGGGAGCCGCAAGTGTGTTCCTGGGGCACAGAAGCCCAGAGGTTGCAGAGATGTCATACATCGACACCACGCTTATTCCTTCCCGGTCCCCGAAACCGCCGAGCCTGTTTGAATTTAGTACGTCAGCAGAGGATTGCCCCGCAGTCTCCTCTCCCTGAGACCCCGCTGCTGTTGTTGTAGTTGTTTGTCTAGGTCAAACATCTGTAGCAACTCAGGGCTGGCGAACTCCTTCTGATCTTCAGGGATATACCTGACGTTCATCTCTCTGCTATAGGGTGAGTTCTCCATGAATTTTCCTATACGTTCTCTTATGTCCCTGAGTTCTTCCTCTGGTGTTACGGTTTCCACCCGGACGCCAGTTGTTGCATTCAGCAGAGCCTGGGCTCCACCCTGTAAAGGCGTCGTTCCCTCCTTGCTCAATCGTCTTGCAATACTCAACGGGTGATTTAGTATTGGCAGGGTGTTTGTGATCAATGGCTCCAGAGCCCCTACAAGAGCCTGCGAGCCCGCATCTGTCATACCGCCTCTCCTGAGGAGTGTGGGCAGGGTTCGCCGTGTAGAGTCCAGTGGCGTCTTTGTGTACAGGTCTCGTCCTGAGATCTGCTCAAACCCATACTTCAATAGCGGGTTGGTCTGACCCATAATGGATTGTGCTGTGCCCTGTAGGGTATCTCCTATAGCCAGTTGTCCTGTGTCAGGACTGAACGCGGGATCTATCATTAAGATCGAATCGACAAATGGGATGTCAATGTCCGCGAGATACGTACTGCCTTCCAGATCCTGATTCAAGATAGGGCCAGCTAGCTTCATGAAGGTTTCGTTGAACGGTATGCCATACTTTTCTTCGATGCGAGTAGGCATGTACTCGTTACCCCTGCCGCCTCCTAAAACCATCGGTGCCCTAATAGCCGTATTGAAATACGTCATGTCTTTGAGCATAGCCTTGCTGCCCCAGACTGAAACCCGTGATAAGTAACTCCAGAATGGGAACAAAAATCCGCTGATCCACTCTCGTTCAAATGGAGTCAAGCTGCTGTAGTCAATCTGTGCAGCGGTCGTCATGCGTGCTGCTGCTTCTGGGTTGTACCCACCATGTAGCAGACTGAAGTATCCACCCAACCTATTGATCTCGTCTGTAGTCTCAGCACTTCTGGCAGATGCTCTGAGTAATGGGTTCTTTACTGTACGGTTACTGCCGTTGACTCTTGGTAGTATGTCCTCGAAGTAACCCTTCTTTGTAAATAACTCTGAGCCGGAGTACGCCTCACTGAAGAGAGAAGGTGCGTCGTTGTTGCCGGTGATTGTGTCGTAAGCAGAGTACATCGGAGTAGTAACTGGATCGCCATCACCACCGCGATACTTGGCGAAGAAGTCTCGCCCTGAGTCCTGTGCTAGCTGTACATTCTCGTACCCAACATCCTGTAGTCTGCCTGTCTGAGACATATTAACTTCAGCCATTTCGCGTTGGACTGTAGTAATTATATCGTCGGCAGACATTCCTTCGTACCTGGGTAGCTGACTCAGCTTTCTAGCTGCTACATTCCAGTTCTGCTGCATGATGTCCTTGGTTACATCATACCCGTAGTACATATCTCCAGCATTAGGATTGGTAATGAAGTTACTGAATGCACCACTATACCAGTCTCTGGCATACCTTCGCGGTAGTGCAAGAACCCACTGCTTAAAGTTACGTGTAATACCACCTACGAACTTACCGAAGTCTGTTGTCACTTTCTTATTATCATAGAAATTGCTAATGTTACTTATGCGGTCTCTGAGATCAGAGTCGATGCTCATTCGCTTGAGAGTTTCAGGGTCTACCTGAATGCCAAAACTATCTAGTTTATCTATAACATTGGCACCGGCACCGCTGTATCGTTCGACACCAGGCGGAAGCGGCCCGATGGTCTTCCGCAAATCATTAGTCTTCATCCCTAGATTACTAATGGCTTTATTAACTGACTGGAATCCTGTGCCACCACGCTTACCCGTCTGTGCTGTCTGTGCTATCAGGGTCTGTAACTGATCCGCACGCCCCATAGCACGTTGCCTACCCGTGGCATATCTATCTATAAGTTCAAATGGGTTCTGGTTAAATAATCTTTTGCCATCCGTGAGGGCGGTTTCGTCCATCCCCCGGAGCTTTTGCGTCAGCTTGCGAGCGTCCTTCTTTTTATACTTTACTCCCTTAGGTAGCCTGCCCAAAGAATCTAATTGGTTTTGCTTCCCCTGTATAAACTGATACACCTCACTGGCAACAGTTGCATCGTCCTTTGACTTGTCAAAAAGAGATCCGACAATGCTCTTGTCTTCTGTAAGCTGAGTCAGGGTATTCGTTCCACCTGGGACATTGAACTCTTTACCACGAGCCTGCATGTCACCCGTAACTGCGGAGGTTGCTCCTCCTCCACCGCCAAACGCTTTGCTTCTGTCGGGGTAGAGATCACGGTCTAGTACACGCGGCATGTACTGGTTGCCGAACTGATCCCCAAATGCGTTGCTCTTTAACCCTGCGTCTCGGCTCTCATCAAGATAGTCCTTGAAGAACTCCCGTGTCTTACCAACCAGATCATCACGCTGGGTAGCACGAGAAACATCCATTAGGTCTTTGACTTCACTACTGTTCTTGATGGCGTCGTCTAGGAGATCATAGTTATCTTCCACTAGACTTCGGAATACACGACCGTTGTTTCCCTTCCTCACGAGATCCACAAGATCCGAGTCCACGCTGCTCAGGAATCTACTTACCTTTCCTGCTGCCAGCTTGCCTGCTACTTCATCGGATCTACTGAACCTCTTACCTATTAGTTGCTCGGTATCATCGAATGCTCCTCGCACGCTATTGTCAAAAAGTTGCGTAGCCTTTCGGCCCACAGGACTGTAGCGTATGGTGTTACCCACATTATCAAGGGCTCTACCTAAACTCTCTGAGTATTTTCCAGGGAGGTTGAACTCCATGATGGTGTCGCCAAGCGGCAGCTTGATACCTGCATCATTAAACAGGCGACGATCCAGTAGCTGATCGGCTGTAGTATTGTTGCGTCGGGCGAAGTTCTGTATGTCACTGAGTGCCTGTGCGGAGTTATCTCCCTGTGCGTTGACAAGATCTCTTAGTGACATCTGCCGGTTCGTTCCCGGTAATGATCGTGTCATTGACTCTCGGCGTCCCACCAGGGGGCGTGCAAAGAGATCGTCGTCGGTCAATTTATTGAAAGCTACATCACCATTCTTGTTGGTAATACCAGTACGTTTGAAGACATCGGCGGCTCGCTGGCCTATAGCGTTCTCACCAAAGAGGTTTGTCCACGACGGGGAATCAGATAACTTGCCGAGATCCGTGCCCTTGTCAATCATCAACCGGCTGAATGCACGGGGAGCATCGTCTAAAATGTTGGCGGCTCTTGCTGCACGGGCTACCTTTCCGGCTGCACCTGTGCCGAACGTCAGCAAGTTCAATGGATCAAAGCCTATCTCAAGACCTAGATCAGTAACAGTGTTTCCTACGCTACCTAGATCAAGACCAAGCAATTTCCTGAGGTCAGTGCCGGTAGCATTCTTCTTACCTGTTATGCCTTCACGCAGAATACGGGCAGGCGTATCTATGGTTCTAAACAATGAACCAATAGCTGTAGGGCTAGACGTAGCCAACTTATCATATAGGGGATTACGTCCCGGCCCAATGACCGGCTGTATGCCTTGGCGTTGAAGAACCATTGTTACCCTACATTATCAAGGTCATCAAATCCAAAGAAAGTTGCTGGGTCTACACCAGTCCAGTCTTTAGCTACACCACGAAGGTTCCCGCCTGTGTGTAAATTCCTGAGCCCAGCTTCTCCATACAATAGATGCATGACCTTCTCTATCTGGCTGCCTGTCATGCCGCCACCAAACAACCTGTTGACTTGAGGAGCGGATGGCATTTCGCCTCCAGTAGCTAGCTGAATAACTTCCCTGGCAGTGTTAAGGTCTGCTTGTATGGGAGATTCTTCACTTAAAATCTGTTGTCCTACTGATCTCATCTGAGGTCCAAAGGAAAGGGCGACTTGATTTAATCTAGAAGCCCCTTCTAGGCCTCCCTCCAGCAAACCGAACGACACTTTCTGAACCCCTTGGCTATCAAATGTGGGGTTCCTGAGATCGTTAGCAATGGCCTGCGGAGTGCGTTCTGGTTCTGGAGGTATTGGCCTGTTTAACAACGCGATACTTTGGGCACTTTCCATTTGTAACATAGCTGCCGTTAGCTGACTCTTGAGTGCATTAGCGGATACCTGTCCAGTAATGACACTTTGTAGCATGGGCCGGAACTGCGGATATACGCCTGAGGCGGTAATCAAACCTTTGACAATCGCATCAGGAGTTTCAGCATCATTGATTTGATCAAGCATCATCACCATGCCGCGAGGTACACCCATGATTCTGGCACGATTAGTTTGATCTGCCTGTCGTTGCACATTGGCCTGTATCTGATTTTTATGAACTTCTTGGTGCCTTGCCAATCCCGGGTCTGTCTCAAGGGCTACTATCTGTGCTACCTTAATTTCTTCTGGTGTGGCGTTAGGGTTCTCAATAAGCAACTCTTGCTCTGCCAAATTCATCGTGTCCATTACATCTTGGATTGGAGCCCTGAAGCGTTGAGCCCAGAACTCTGCCGATCTCCTCTTTGCACGGGCGGCGTGAATTGGATTAACTGCGGCAACAGGCCCGTCCAGGCCTTCCTCTGCGGCAACAGGCTCGTCCTCCAGGCCTTCCTCTGCGGCAACAGGCTCGCCCTCTAGACCTTCCTCTGCGGCAACAGCATTCATCATGCCATCGAGTCGCTCAAGGAAATCGCCGGGTTGGTTTTTAGCATTGCGTTCAGGGAAGAGTTCCTCTTCTGCTAGAGCCTCAGGGTCTGCCTCTTGGTCTGCCTCAATATCAATAGGGTTCTCAGCGGCATGTTCTTCTAGCTGTGCTTGTAGATTGGAGTCTATGTCGTCAAGGAGTTCTTTTTCTGCGGTATATACATCATCCGCTGTTGCCTCTTCAGCGTCCATACCCGGAAGATCACTCCAAAGTCCCTCAGTCTTTATCCCGCTGGTCTCTTGCTTTCCTTCATTACCTGACGCTATAGCAGCAGCAAGTTTCTCTTCATCTATCTCAGCAAGTTCCGCTGCTTCTTGAGCAGCAACAGAAAACTGAGATATGGTGTTGCCTCCAGGTGGTCCCACTGGGCCCTGCTTTCCACCGGGGAGTACCTTCTTTGCTTCAGCCTCCTGGCTACCAGGGGGAATAAAGACAACAGGCGTCTTAGGCTGGCCGGGGTTTGACTCTGCTACTGAATCCCAATCAATAGGGCCGCCGCCTTTCGGTGGGCTGTTAGGCCTTACTGTAGCCGCAGGGTTTCCAGTCAGACTTCTTAATGAAACACCCTCCTTGATCTCTGGTGCGTTAGGACGCTCAACGGAAAGAGCAGTAAGAGGGTTGCCTGTGATACGAGACAACTCTTTCTCCTCGCGTTCCTTCTCACGCTTTTCTATACGTTCTTTGGCAAGACGCTTGGCAAGGGTCTCTTTGTCTTTCGCTTTGCGTCGTCGTGACTGTATGTCCAGTGCCATCTCAGCGTCTCCAGTTTGCGTTAGTCTGCACGTTCGGGTTCACTTCAAGAGCTTGGGCTCTTCTGTACCGATCTTCTTTTCTTTGTCTAAGTTCTCTTATTAAGGAAGACTCTTGAGGTTCCTCGCCGCCTTCTCCTAGTGCTTCCTTAGCTAGAGCCATGACCTCAGGGGAGATCTCATTGCCGCCACCGCCACCGGGGAATGCGGCGACATCATCAGTGGGTGCGTTGGGGTCTCCTGGCTTGTTTAACGCCGCAGCACCTACTCCCAGTGCTATCGCCCAAACCCACTTGTTACCAATAAATTTTCTGATGTACCCTGGCTTTTTCTTGCCTGCCTCTGGGTCTGGAGGTAGTTCAGTTTCTGTTTGAGAAGGAGTGTTCTTGTTCTTCTTTCCTTTTTTCTTATTATTGCTGTTGGGTTCGCTGTAGTCTCGTTCCCAATCATCACCCCCGTTGTTATCCCCGTTGTTTTTGGGTGGGTCTTCTGGCGGTTTCTTTCCGCCACCATCACCGGCTGCTGGCTTCTCGTCCACTACGCGACCTCTGCGAGTGCGTCCCTTTTGCCTGCCTGTCTTAAAGTCATTCTCGTTAGGATCAACAGTACCTTGCATAGGCTGTTGCCGTGCTGGACTGCCATTCGTGTAAGGATCAATGGTTTCCTCTGTAAACTCAGGGTCAACCTTAGGAGGTGTCTGACCGTCAGGAGTAACAACTTCTGGGTCTGGGGTAATGTTCTCACCCTCAGGCATAGCGTTGTCTAGGTCTGAGGGCTGCGATTCTTTTGGAGCCTCTGGCTGTGGTTGCTTTCTTGCCTTAACACGATCACCAAGACCATTTGCGACTGGGACTTTCTTGTCAAGATTCCCGTTGGTTTTCAGGTCAACTCCAGCGGCAATAACTCTTCTGAAAGCGTCCTCACCTATCAGGCCCACGTAATAAGTTTTGTTGCTACGAAGATGTTCTCCCCATGCTGTAAGTTCTTCTGCATCTTGAGAAGACTTGATGCCGTTCATCAAGGTTCGTTCTGTCTTGTACCCTTCTGAGTTTGGCTTGTACCGAAGTTGCTTTGATCTCTTGGCGTACGGGCCTTCCACAAAAGCGGCAATCCTATGGGCGTTTGGAAGTAGTGCTTCCAGCCTAGCAACTTCTTGTGCTGACTCTGGCGTGTCACTTTTACGTAATAAGTTTATCTGTGCTTCAATTACTCTGGGGGGATCAGCAGCGTCCTCTGGGGTAAGCCCCAGTTTCATAGCTGCACCTTTAGCCTGATCGTCCCATGCCCTGCGTCGTGCTTGCTCAAGACTAACAGTCTCTAGTGCTGCATCTACAGACTGTGTTTTCTTAGGTACTTCTGGCAGAGGGTCTGCTGGTGGTGAAACTTTAGGTGCCTTGCCCTTTGGCTTCTTGCCGTCTTCGTACCCTGGCTTTGGATCACCTAGAGATTCACCTGAATCAAACGTCTTACCTGAAACGCCGCTTGTATCCGGCACTCCTCCTGATACACGTTCCGTGGCAGCAGCGACCTTTTGTGCCTCTATTGTGTCCTTTGGCACGGGAGGAAGACCGGCACCACCGGCCCACTCAGCAGCAGCACGGGCTTCGGCACCCCACCCAGATCCACCTACCTCTTTCGTAATGACTTTTTCTAGGTTTTCTATAATGCTTTCTAATCCCTTGCGAGACTGGCCCATGCCACTAGTCTCTAGCCCCATGTCCTGTGCTATTGATTTAGCATCTGTTTCTGTAAAGCCTTCGTATAACCTGCCTTTTGTCATCTCTTGAATCTGACCAGCACTAATTCCTCCGCCTGTACGTGCAGCACCAATGTCGGCAGTGAGCATTGAGACCATTGCTTCGGCTGCTTCTCTTGGACTCTCAAAGTTAAATCGTAAGGTGCTGGCTGAATTTGGGCCAGCAAGTGTTGACCAAATATCTTCGGCTGTGCCACCACCACCATCGGCAAGTCTTGTAAGCCTGTCGTCGTACATAGACTGGGGGTTACTGTTGCCTGCCGCAGTCTGAAAATCTGTAGCGGCATCTACTGCTTTGCCTTTTTCGGCACGGCTAGTTTGACCAGTAAGGGTTCGGTCTGCTTGACCACCTTTAGTTGTCGTAACAGGAACCATTCTCTGCTCACCATCGACCATGCCTGGTGCAAGGTTAGTCTCAGACTCAACACGAAGAGGAGTCTTGGTGTCAAACTTATTGCGAATGACTCCCCGTTCAATCAAAGACTTGCGAAGATTAGAGTAGGGATTCTGTGCTGTTGTGCTTGTGGGTGTGGGTGGTACAGCTAGGTCGGGGTCAATAAGTTCTGTAGATCTGGCACCATCAAGGCCGCCATCAAGATCATACGTTTCCGTACCATCAGTCATTGTGCCAGAATTGCTGTCGAAGGTAGCTGAAGTTCCACGGGCAGGATTGATTTTAGCACCAGTCTCTGCTGCTTCTTCTGCTGCTGCGATTGACCGAAGTTGTTCTGGTGAAAGATCAGCACGGCCCGTCAGATAGTCCCTTATGAACTGACCTTCGGGTGTTATTTGAGTAGGTTGACCGGAAACACTGTACTTGCTTCCTATCTCTTTAATAATCGTTGCTTGATCTTCGCGTGAAAGTTGTTGCCAAGCCTGCTTGACTGCGTTTCTGTTTGCTTGTCCGCCAAGGATGTGACTCTGGATTAAGCCAACGCGATCAACCTGCTGCTTGCCACCACCAGCAACACCAGTGAAAGACTCAGCCTTCTTTAGTGAAAGCTGGCGTACTATATTGCGAACAACGTCTGGTAGTTGATCGGCCTTTGACATTGCTTTGCCAGCTTGTCTTATTATGTCCGACATTATTCATCCTCTTTTGAGTCGTCTTCAGAGTCATCATCGCCCTGGAGTGCTTCGGGCACATCATCTTTGGTGACAGCAGGCGGCTTTGAATCGCCCTTCTTCTCACGATGAAGATCTACAAGGTCATCGTTGTCTTGATCTTTCTCTGCGTCCTGCTTGTCTTTTTCTTTACTATCTTTTTCGCTATAGGTTTTCTCACGAGCCTGCATACCTTTGAGGATCTTCCGCAAGCCAGCGGCGTTAAGGTCTGCTGGTTCTAGTTCAATGCCGACTTCCATAGTTCACCTCAGTAATGCTAATTGTAATTGCAACATTGATTGCAAATATGCCATTTGATTCGTTGCGTTAAAGTTGGTCTTCGCAAACTCTTTAGCCCAGTCTGCTTGATTAACGCCGTGCTGACTCATTGCGTAGTTTTGTGCTTCTTGTTCAGTAGCTTTTTCAAATGCAGACTTCATCCTGCTGTTTGCTAACTGATCCTGAGAACGAATGTCTGCTGCTTGTCCAGCCGACTGGTTCATCACCTCAGCACTCTTTACAGCCCCGCGATACTCTTGGCCTTTGCCTTGACTGAACCCTGGTCGATTGAGGCTTTTAGTCAGGTAGCGTAAGTCAGAGCCTGTTTGCCCTTGAGCTAATACGTTTTGTGCAGCATCTTCTGTTGTGTTGTAGTTAATGTACTTTGGCGGCTTGACAGAAGACTTGCCTGACAAACCACCTTGCTTTGGTGCGGACGGCTGGGTGGTTAGCCCTCCACTGAAAGGACTCTTAGGGGGTGCTTTGATCATTTCGTCAGCCCCTCAAGAGTTCCTTTGAGTCCCCTGAGACCGACACCTTGATTAAAGTTCATAGCCTGCTGGTTCATTACAGAAAACTTGTTGCGAATCATTGCTTCGTTTATTTTGCTTGCTAGTCCCATTTGATCTACAGCCCTATTGCTTATGTCAGAATAAACCTTTGACTGATTGGCTAGCCCTTGTTGCATTAACTGGCTTCGATCCGCCATGTCATTCATCGACTGCTGTGAGTTCTGTGCTTCATAACCTCTGTTCATTTGTGCCAAGGAGTTTTGCTGCATCCCTTTCTGCACATCCTGAACACCACGGGCACCGTCAGTGCTAGACACAGGCTGCTTGGTCAACGACTCACGCAAGAAGTTAGAGTTGTTCTGTCCCGAATTTACTGCCTGCCTGTCTGCGTTAAACCCAGACTGGTAATTCAGTGAGCCCCCGGCTGGTTTTGTCATAGCGGGAGGCTTAATCATTGGAGGTGATTTGATCACGGTTATGCCCTTTGTAGGCTGTTTTTGATTCCTGTCTTTGCAAACAAGCTAGGGTACTGAGAGCCTCCAACACGTTCTCCATCATTGTTGTAGAGGTTAGTGTCAGGCATCTGAGGTGTCTCGAATTTGAAGTCCATGCTACCTAGGCTGTTTGACAGGCTGCTTAGGGCATTGTTTTGTTGTTTGCCCAACTCATTTGCTCCGTTTATCCGCCGTCTTTCTATGTCATAAGCCATTTCATCCGAGCGGTTCTTGCTGCTTATTGTGTTCTCAGACATGTCTGCCATGCGGTCTTGCATCTGAGTTATTTCGTCATTCAGGGCATTGGCGTATGCCTGCTGCCCCTCAAGTTCCCTGGTTCCCATCTCCTGGTGATAGCTAGAGTTCTCCCTTGACATTGCGTTCATCATATTAGGAACGCTTGAGCGGGGATCTCCGTGTGAGCCTTGCCACTCCTTGGACTGTCGGTCCATGCGTGAGTGAAGCTGATTGCGAATGTTAGCAGCTTGGGAACGAGCAGCTTGGGCACGAGCCCGCTCGGCTGTGTTTAATTGATAATTTCTGTGATTATAGTAAGACATAGTGCTTCTCCTCTACTTAGTTATGCACCAGACTGAGCCTTGCCAATGCCTAGTTTTTCACCTACTGCATTGAGTTTCTTCTTACGCTTGTTGCAACCACACGGCTTTTTAATTGCTTTTGTTACACGCTCAGGTGTTATACCCAGCTTAGATAGTCCGATGGAAATAATATCTCCAAGTCCCTTACCTTTTATTGATGTAGGATAATCCTCATGTTTTTCGTCTACATAAATTGTCGTACCTTCTTGCTTTAGTATGCAATTAGATACTTCATTTAACGTGTATCCTCTTTGCTGACACCTCTCAACTAGATCTACAACCTTGCATTTAATCATGGCAGTGGGTTCCTCCTAATTGGGTTTTCTGGCTGGTCTGGGCACGGCTGGTCTTTTGTTTCTTCCGTGTCAGCGATCCAAGTGCATTCTATGGACGGGTCAACCTCATCCTGTGACGCTTGGCAATCAGCCTTATTAGTCCTGCCCTGAGACTGCAATGTGCCGTCTCCGATATCTACGTAACAGCAACCAAGTGAAGAACCTTGATTGCAGCAGCTAGTGCATAGCTTACCGTCCTGAACAATCAACTTGTCATCTTGATTAGTTGCCAGAGGCATTGCAATCCTCTGTTTCAATTTCGCTGAAAGCATCGCCTCCAGCATTGAGGACATACACGCCTTCAGACTTTTCTATTCTTAGAAAGCCGTCAACTAGCTTTACGTCTGTAACAACAGTAAGAACTCTATTCCTACCGGGTTCTTCTGTGCCATCAGGATTATTTATATGATTTTCAAACTCGTCCATTAACTTTTCGATTGTTAGGCCAACTATTTCACCTCCCTCAAAAGTACATATATTCTTGTCTTTGTCATCCTTGTAAGCCAATTCAACTTTGGCCTCAGAAGGAACGCGAAGGTACTTCCCGGCTTGTGCCTCTAATTCGCTAACAACAGTTTGCGAAGGGTATTGAGTGGTCTCGTTGTAATAATTATTAACTGGCTGAAAAGGGTTTGTGTACGGATCGAAGGGCTGCGGCTGAAATGGAGGGAGTTCTTCTGGAGTGAACGGCCCTGGCCTTGGTGCCTTAGGTTCAGGAGGTAGCATATCGCCTGTAGGAAACTTGAAGATTGTGGTTTCCGGCGTGACAAGAGTCATGTCTGGAGTTGTTGTATCAACAGTAACAGCGGCCCTGTGTTCAAGAGGGGTGTTACATTGTCCCAGTGCATTCGTCACTGCACTGGCTTGCGGCTGTGCTAGCCCGCCCTGCCAGAGATTGTTGGCAATCAAAGGTGCCTGCCTAGTGAACATTACTCACCTCCAAGAACTCCGTGTACATCTACACTGTGTATCACGACCTGTCCTTGGTCTTGCTTTCCTGTTAGTCCTACAGAAATATGCCTGTCGTTACCTTCGATATCATCTAACGTGCGTCCAGCAAATAACGCCCTTGCAACGCCAGTAGACTCTGCTAGCTGTGCGTCTGTTGCCTTCATGTCTAGCGTGGCCGCTGGAACGCTGTCGGAATTTATAAACCCAACACCACGATCTCTTCGCACAACATTGGATCTGGGAACTTCTGCTCCGTTGTAATAGGTTTCAAGGTTCAGAACAGAACTTCCTTCTGTTGGGCCGTAAACCACAGACACCTGCCTGTTCTGGGCACTGTCATCATTAGGGTTTACAGTGTCATTAACGAACTCCATATTGCCAGTTTTAATGCTGTAATGAACTGGCACAGGCTCGGTGTCATCACCTAAGTTTATAGATACTGTAGCGGAAGTTCCCCCGGCTGGAGCAGGGCTCACTTCGATCGTGTCGCTATCTGAGTAATTAGTACCGCAGTGCTTAACTAGGATTCCTGTTAATGATCCATTGCTATCAACACTTGCTTCAAATTCAGCACCACTGCCGGTCGTGCTGACAGCAGTTATTTTCGGTGCCCTTCTGTATCCGCGTCCAGAATTATCGATAGTGCATGATTGAATCCACCCCGTGCCACTGTCGGTTGTGCCACTACCTAACTCAAAGATATTCCCTGAGTCTGTGCCGTAATACACTGCGTTTTTCCCGCTCGGCTTTCGGACATCACACCCACTTGTAAGAAGACTAGGGTATCTTTCTTCCCACCAAGCCTTGTAGTCTAATGCGTACACTAATTGGCGAGTCGGGTATTCGCCTGGATCTCCGACGTAAGCCACCGAAGCACGGATCACATTAAGAGATCTCTCTGCACGAACAATAAACCACTTGCTCTTTGACCAGTCAATCTTCTCGCTGAATATGTCATCAATGCCCACAGACAAGTCATCAAGTTCACCTTGAGGATTGACCGAGTAGATGCCGGAAGAGTCCATTGCGTAACATCTTCCCTCATATATATCCCAACACCTTTGATTCAAACAGCCCCTGTATGCAAACAGTGATATTCCTGCGTCAATAATAGGCTGAGTAACATAGGTGAGTCTGTGACTGTGACGGCTCTGCATGACAAGCAAGGCACCTGCGTATGGTACTAATGCTGTTATGAAGTCGGCTGTGCGTAAGTTCTGTTGCACAATAAGTTCATTCACATCCGGCATTGACCCAGGCTCGTTCTGCTCTGAATACCGCAATGTATTTGGTTGAGGCTTGGCAGTGCTGCTATTGGGTGGTGCGTGGACCCCCATCCACCATCTGTCTTGAAAGAGGACTCCTACGGCATAATCATTAGGAGGGGGAGTGAATCTGTTTGCGTTTAACTGACCATTGGGAAGAGTAATAGGAAGTGCTTGGAAGCCCTCCCTGAGTGGGTCAAGCAATTCATTGTCATGAATGTCATCAGTGAACGGGGAACCATAACTTGTTACGCCAGGAATTATGTTTGCTCCGTCTTTCCATACGCCAAGCCTGTACACGACGATTGCCTGATTACTGCTGCTTCTCCACAGTTCAAGGTCAAGTCCATCAGGTACAACGGGAAGAGTCCATGTTATCTTGTCTAGCCCGTCCCCTGCATCTACCTCAGTAACAGGAGATAGATTGCTATAAATAGGCCCGCCTTCCTCTGGAGACAGCCTGTTGTCTACAAACCTGTAGTAGCACTGGTACTTTCCACGCAGGGTAGCACGAACAATGGGAACAAGTTTGGCCTCGCCGTCTTCGGGGGGCGTTACAGGATCTGTGACTGGAGGTTCTGTTCTTGCTCCTCCAGTCAGCGTTACCGTAGGAGGTGATGGGAATCCTCTGCCTGGGTCAATCATCTCTGTTTCTGATACATAATCCTTGCTTAACCTGCAAATCGCTGACGCTTCTTCTGTGCTTCCAGGTATTGGAGTCTTACGTGGAGGAAGCGGAGATGTCGTGTCCGTTGACTGAGATGCTTCTTGATCTGGCGTATGACCGTCAATAGATATAAGTGGAGGCTCTGTGTACCTAGACCCCGAATCCTCTATGTCTAGCCTAGCTACATAATACGTAATATTGCGAACAGTTATGGTAGAACCGGCATCTGCGTCTGGGTCTGGATCAGGAATTGTTCCAGTTGGAACGACCGCTATGGCAGGTGGTGCTGTAGGCCCAGTTAGCCCTATCGACTCAAGAGTTCCAGATTCTATTTTTGAAGAACGTATGACCTCTGGATCATACCCATACCCTTGAGTTACATACACCTCCCCGTGCCTACCCTGACTGAATGTAACTGGCTTGTCTTTTTTTAGAGCCATTAAAGCACCTTGATTATCCCGTCAGTATTGTTATGGGTAAAGACAATCAGCTTGTCCGTACTGTCACTTCCTATGCTATAGCCATACATTTCAAGGCATGGCCCTCCCGCGTCTAATGCAACTGAAGGGTCCGACTCGTCAGTGATCTTTTCCATCCCTCCACGAACTGTAAGCTGTCCGGGGAGTAGGCAGCACATATTAACCTGCTCTTGTGCTGTGCCAGGAGGAAGAAAGTATTTAGAAACATAGGTGAGCATTCCTGCCCACTTTTGCAATCGAATCATATCTACACCTCATTGCCACAGCTATCAAATTCAGTGTTGGCGTTGCCGCCCCAGTTGTCATTAGGAAGAATGCAAGTGCCATCAGCATTCGGGCCACCGACTCCTCCGTTTGAATCTCTTGTGCCTTGATCTTCTCCGGGCCTAATGTAGAGCCACCACAAAGCACCAACTCCAGCACCTCTGCCATAAACTCCGTAAGCACCCCAGCCGTGCTTCCTTGGTCCGCCACTAATCACAGCGACAGCATCACTCTCAAAAGCTGCCTTTAGGTCTCTTGTGTATAAAGCCGCCGACTGCTCTACGCCTTTTCCTAGAAGCCGTTGCGTCCACATCTCTGCACCAGCAAGCATAGCTGTGTACATTCCTGGGCTGATATCAAGGGCATCGGTGATGATGTACTTAGAATCGGTGTAGTCAGCGTTGACCCCCTCAGGGCTTAGGACTGTAAGATTGTCATCAACAATGGTGATAACTGCTTCGTCCATATATGGGTGCATCCCTGTAAGACCTTCAGGGTGAAATGAAGTATCTCCATTTACCCTAATGACAGATCCAACCATTAGCTGGTTGATACTTCCATTAGAGATAGTTGCAACATCGCTATTCTCAGGCCAAGTGGCCGTACCGCTTCTACTTGTGGGCTCATAGCCTGTGTACCGAATGTCCTTGGGTCTTCGGCGGTACGTAAGAGTTGCGGTAACTGGATGCTGCCAGCCAGCCAATACACGAACCCTGTATCTGTCTTGCCCAGGCTTTTTATCGACTGTCCATATAGTCGGAGTCGATGCGTTCCATGTCGTGTTGTTGTATATCCTAGTAAAGTCTCTCGGTTCTAAGTAGCTACCAACGTAGTCCCACCCAACAGGTTCATCGACTGTAATTGAGTCTACGCTTTGCACTCCCCAGGGCAGGATATGCTCAAAGTAAACAGTGTCTATGTAAACCTCTTCTGAAGTATTATGCCAACGCCAGTCTCGGGCAGTGATTAAATCCCTGTACGAATGAAAGGTAGCTTGTCGCAAAACTCTGTGGGAGTGATCCTGGGCACCACCACCCACAGAGTCCAACAAATGTTCTATTACGTCTGATGCTGTGTACATGGCTTACTCTTCGCTTGGTGCGTTTTCTGTACTCTTTGCTACTGCTTCATTAATTGCACTGACCACTTCACTAGTTGGTGCGGTTTCCCTGATAGTCTGTGAAGACACGACTTCACCGTTATCTGCATCTACCAGCGTTCTTTTGATAATGAAGTCGGTCATGCCGCTTTCAGCATCAACGGTTGCTGATAATGTTTCCCGATGTTCCTGAACAGAGATCGGGGTTCCTACTACTCGTTTAGCCATTTTCTATCTCGCTTTCTAAAAAGGTCGTTGTGTACGACCAAGATGTTACTGTTCCGTCACTAAGTCTGAATCTCATACGTGCCGTCGGAGCAGAGCCAGCACTGTTTGTACACATGTAATCCAGCGTCCGAAGATCAAAGTTGACGTTTGGCAGGGTGAAGGTGTCATTCCTCCAAGTGCCTGTTATCCAAATTCCACCCTGCAAATAATTGCATTCATATTCTCGGACAAGGTCAATGTTATGAATCCCTGTGATATAAAGTTCGTAACGGTTTCCTCGTGTACAGCCACCGGTGCCATTGCGAACCCATCTAGCTGCTCCCAGAGTCAGGGTATAGACCGATTTAGCTTCCCATATCTTCGTATCACCCTTATAGACTGCACTCAACTGAGTGTCGCCGTACATCGCGTTTGTAATTGTGTTGGTGTTTAGTGCTGGCATGTTAGGTGATCAAATAAAGTGTTGAGTCGTCGATCTCGTCTGCCCCAAGTGCGTCATATTCTGACTGTGACAAAGTGACTACCGTTGCCTTCTTTGCAATCTCTTCAGCGAAGTAACCGTTGGCATCAGCTTGAGTCTCAAGCCTTGCCATTGGTCCCGTATCTACCGACGCGACCGATAGCGTATCAACAGGAGTACCAAGTGGAAGCGTGGCAGTCGTTAGGGTGGTGGATGCTGTTGGATTTCCAGTAACAATACAAGTCGCTTGATCTCGGTCACTGAATGCACCAGCACCCACAACCCTGCCGTTAAATCCAGCTACACTCGTGAGGCCGGGATTGTTTAAGTCATTGCTGATTGTCCAAGTGCGACCGTCTTCAGACCATATCGAAACATTGGCTCCAGCACTTTCTGCAACAGCGACAAATCGATTG